>ERZ887942.2488-NODE-2488-length-11390-cov-9.451698_pt1 | contig 11390 bp, 11 predicted proteins | sample MGYA00521099_ERZ887942 | MGnify/ENA primary metagenome ERZ887942 (study PRJEB32303, sample SAMEA104408605) | aquatic metagenome | biome: Brackish water; feature: Pelagic; material: water | place: Baltic Sea | collected 2014-06-07T06:48:00 | depth 16,251 m ... | reverse complement strand
CTTGAGGTGAAGAAATATCTCCTGTTTCGAGTTTCAATGTGTCCTCTGTCGGTGCGCCTTCGGGTCGTTCAGCAAGAACAAGGCGGCGGTTTGTGGTGTTCGTTTGTTTCATGGTCAACCAGAAGTATACCAGCAGGGACAAGAGCGCTATGGGGTGAAAACCCACCATTGGCAGATCCCGGATATCTCCCGGTAAGGTTAGACCCCATAGCTCCGACTTCCCGCAGCCCGTAGTGTAACCTGGGGCGTCACAGTTAAATTCTCCGTTCGTGTCGCACAAATGGCTGTCTATCAACTGCTCGGAATCGATCAGGAGATTCCGCCGACCCATCACTACGAAAAGTCAATCAAGGTGAATTTTGACGCGGTGATCAAGGCTTTTTCCTAAGAGTCCCTCTCCGACTGATAGACACCCTGCGAGTAGGTCAGTTCGTAACTGTGTGTGTAGATTTCGAAGACGAGTCCGAACGGATCTTCGACATAGACCATCTTGAATGGTTTTTCATCCGGATAGTATTCCCGGATGGGCATCCGTTGCTTCCCTCCATGGTCGACGATTTTCTCCACCAAGGCTTCTATATTTGGATCCTGAATACAAAAATGGAATGTTCCTGTCTTCCAATACTCAAATTCCTGAGGCGTTACATTGTTCTGAAATTCAAACATCTCGACCCCGATTCTGTCTCCGGTGGAAAGGTGGGCGATTTTAAAAGCCCCCCACCCTGTCCCAAAAACATCGATACACATCTTCCCGATCGCTGTGTCTGACTCTTCCGTGACGACAGTGGGTTTCATGATCGTATACCACCCCATGACTTCTTCATAGAATTCAACAGCGGCTTCGAGATTCGGAACGGATATTCCGACATGGGAGAAGGTTTTTGGAAATGTTTTCATCGGTTTTAGTAGGTATTTTGGGGATGATATTATGCACGATCACTTTCCAGGTCGACACGATACCGAGCCATCCCGGAGCGAAGGAGGTCAAGGGCATCGTTGATGTGTGAGGTAGACCCAACGATAGCACTCCCTGCTATAATCAGAACATGGGATATTCACCCCAATCGGAGGAGGTCCCGGCAGATGAACTGACCCATTTCCAGTCGCGGATTTCGGGCATGTCTTGTCCGTTTCTCTCGATATATTGTTTGTGCTTGATGAGTTTGGCTTCGAGTTGCCGTTTCAAAGCTTGTCCACACTCTCCAGTTTGAGGCAAGCGGTCAATGGTGTCCATGACGAGGTGGAAGCGATCAAGATCGTTGAGCACGGTCATGTCGAACGGAGTGGTGATCGTTCCCTCCTCCTTGTAGCCACGGACGTGGATGTTGCGGTGATTTGTCCTACGATAGGTCAGCTGGTGGATCAGTGAAGGATAGGCGTGGAAGGCGAAGATGACGGGTTTATCTTTGGTAAACAGTTTGTCAAAGTCGGTGTCACTTAAGCCGTGCGGATGTTCGATTTCCGGTTGGAGTCGCATCAAATCGACGACATTGACGACGCGAATTTTCAGCTCGGGCAATTGCTCGCGCATGATGGAGACGGCGGCGAGGGTCTCCAGCGTGGGGACATCACCACAGCAAACCATGACAACATCAGGCTCGCCCCCGGTATCATTGCCCGCCCAGTCCCAAATGCCGATGCCGTCGGAACAATGTTTGTCGGCAGCCTCCATCGACAACCATTGGGGGGCGGGATGTTTACCGGCGATGACGACGTTGACGTAGTGTTTGCTCCGCAAGCAGTGATCCATCACGGAGAGGAGGCAATTCGCATCGGGCGGCAGGTAGACGCGAACCACGGAGGCTTTCTTGTTCACGACATGGTCGATGAAGCCGGGGTCCTGGTGGGTGAAGCCGTTGTGATCCTGACGCCAGACGTGCGAGGCGAGCAGGTAGTTCAGTGAAGCAATGGGCTTTCGCCAAGGCAGACCGGCGGTGACTTTGAGCCACTTGGCATGTTGGTTGAACATCGAGTCGACGATGTGGATGAAGGCTTCGTAGCAGTTGAAGAGACCGTGCCTTCCGGTGAGGAGATAGCCTTCGAGCCAACCTTCGCATTGGTGTTCGCTGAGCATTTCCATGACCCGCCCGGTGGGCGCGAGCCATTGGTCGTTTGACAAGGTGGCGGCGTCCCATTGCCGTTCGGTGGTTTCGAAGAGGGCTTCGAGGCCGTTCGAGAGAGTTTCGTCGGGGCCGAAGACACGGAAGTTTTTGGAGGCTTCATTGAGCTTGGTGACATCGCGCAGAAATGGTCCCAAGACGTGGGTGTCGCCAATTCCCTTCGTCCCGTGTGTCGGCACCTCCACGGCATAGTTGCGGAAGTCCGGTATTTCCAAATCACGCAGGAGTTGCCCTCCATTGGCGTGAGGATTTGATCCCATGCGGCGTTCGCCTTTCGGGGAAAGCTCTGCCAGCTCCGGCATGAGCCTGCCATTTCCATCGAAGAGTTCGTCGGGTCGGTAGCTGCGCAACCAGTCCTCCAACTGCTGCAGTTGTTCCGGGTATTTTGCCGGGTGAAGCGGCACCTGATGGGCGCGGAAGGTCCCTTCGACCTGAAGCCCGGCGACCTCTTTTGGCCCGGTCCAGCCTTTCGGTGAATTGAGCACGATCATGGGCCAACGCGGACGGATCTGGCTCCCCTGCTCGCGAGCTTCGAGATGGATCCGTTGAATCTCTGCAACGACAACCTCCAGCGTCTCCGCCATCGCCTGGTGCATGGCACCGTCGTCGCCGTCGTAGTCGACAAAGTACGGGGTCCATCCATAGCCGCGCATGAGTTGGTCCAACTCCCCACGCGTGATACGGGCGAGCACGGTGGGATTGGCAATCTTGTAGCCGTTGAGGTGGAGGATGGGCAGCACCGTGCCGTCCGTGGCGGCATTGAGGAATTTGTTGGAATGCCACGCCGTGGCCAGCGGGCCCGTTTCCGCTTCACCATCACCAACCACGCAGGCGACGATGAGATCGGGATTGTCAAACACCGCCCCGAAAGCGTGGCTCAGCGAATAGCCCAACTCGCCCCCTTCATGAATCGAGCCGGGAGTCTCCGGTGAAGCGTGACTGGGAATGCCGCCGGGAAAAGAGAATTGCAGGAAGAGCTTTTGAAGTCCCCTTTCATCCTGACTGATGTCTGGATAGACCTCGCTGTAACTTCCTTCGAGGTAAGTATTGCCGACCACCGCAGGCCCACCGTGCCCCGGACCGGAGACGTAAATCATATTGAGCTCATGCTTCTTGATGACCCGGTTCAAGTGCGCATAGATGAAGTTCTGTCCCGGCGTCGTGCCCCAGTGACCAAGTAGCATCGGCTTGATGTCGGCCAGCGTGAGTGGACGTCTTAAAAGCGGATTATCGGCAAGAAAGATCTGCCCGACTGAGAGGTAATTTGCGGCCCGCCAGTAAGCATCGATGCGGTGGATGAGGTCAGGCGAGAGTGGGTGATGTTCCATTGTGGTGATCACCCAACCTACCGTCAGTCAAGCGACCCATCTATGGGGTGAAACCCTACCGCGAGGTATTGTCGGGCTCGCGCCACGCGAGGAGGCGCAGGGCATTCAGGACGACTACGATGGTGCAGCCTTCGTGCAGGACGACCCCGACGCTAAGTGGGATGCCCCCAAAACCCGAGGCGATCAGGAGCATGACACCGATGAATTTTCCAGCACGGCAAATGATCACGGTGGTTTGGCCGCCGCTTTCGAGCTTGGCATTCGTAGCGGCAAGCGGCTGACCTCTTTCGGCCGCAGGATCGCCAGCAAAGGCCCGCATCGCTCCGATCAAGACTTCCACCCCTTCGATTTTTGCCTGGATGCCTTTGCCTGCGAGGTTTTCAATCTCGGTGGCCGAAGGGAACGTAATATTTCGCTTTTTGGACATCTCCACAATCGCAGCACCAAGGGGATGACAGGATTGCTCTTCGACCGCCGCAGCAATGCGAAGCAGCTCATCCTCGGGTGTGTCTTCAAAGGCGATGATTTGCGTGACCGTGAAACGCCCGGTGGTGGGTGTCCCGATTTTGTCCAAGGCCACGGTGTCCAAGTGTCCGAGATTTTCGCGATGCACCCCGCCTTTGATCAACACTCCACAACGTGCCGCTTGAGCAATGCCCACGAGAACGGCGGCAGGTCGATATCGAATTTCCCACGAAACAAAGCAGTCAAGGCTGCCCGAGCGACATCGTAGCCACCTGCCAGATAGGACAAAAGGTAGAACCCGAGTGCTACTGAACCGGGCAGGCCGAAGAATTTTTCTCCAAAGAATCCGACAACCAAGGCCACTCCAGCCACTGCCACCATCAACACAGCCCAGCGCTTCTGGATTGAGACCGGCAGAAATTTTGGAGCGAAGCCGTGGTCGGATTCGGTGTCAGTTTATTTCACGCTCACACCGGTTGGAGATTCGACGATGCCAATTTTGCAAGTGCATCCGGCCCGATTGGCTCCTCGGACTGCCAGGGGAGCCAAGTAGTGCGCCCGGCATGTTTCTCCACCACTTCACTTAGGTAGGGATGCTCGGAAGCTTCGCGACGTTGTAGCAGAGGATCACGAGAACCGCTGTTGAGCAGGCTTTGATTGATCACCCATGCAAAAGGCTCGATGCGGGCGCGGCGCAGGTCCTCCTGCAATGCCGCCGCTTCATGCACGGGCGTCGCTTCGGGCAGGGTGACGAGCAGGATACGCGTGAAGTCGGGATCGCGGAGGCGTTCGAGGAGCTTCAGCACCTCCTCGGGTTGGCTGCTCCGGGCCTGCCGTTCGAGTTCTCGTTGATACGCCTCGCTAGCATCAAGCAAAAGCAAGGTGTGTCCGGTGGGGGCGGTGTCGAGCACAACGAAGCGATCCGTGCGAGCATCACGGCGATGGCGGCGGCGACCGTGGTCTTGCCCACTCCGCCTTTGCCCATCGTCATAATCACGCCCTTGCCCTGCTGCTCCATCGTAGTACCGATGGTCGGCGAAGCACTCCATTTCGGGAGGTGCCCAACCGCTCTCATCAGCTTTCACGCATTTGCCTGCAGCGTCACCGCTCAGGAGCAAACGCAGGCCACCGACACCAAGGATATTGATGGGACGCAGCGGCACGATGAAGCTCGGCATGGAGCCAATGAATTCACCAGCTGCCGTCAATGCGGACAATCCTCGCTGCTGGATGGCCTGCGCCGTGACATCTTCCGGGCAGTCCGTTTCAAAGGTGCCGTTTACCACGAGACATTGATTACCCACACCGATGGTGCGCAGTTCTCTGGAGGTCCGTTCGGCTTCACGCAATGCCGAGCCTTGCGGGCGGCTCACGAGCACGAGCGTGGTGGCGCTGGCACCTGCCAAAGTCTCAACCGTCGCTTCATTAATGACGCGCTGCTTTTCCAGGCCAGCCAACGGGCCGAGGCAGGAAGTGCCACTGGTGTTTTTATCAAGAAACTGATCCCACGCCTTCGCCAAACTCATCAAGCGCAGGGTGTGGCCGGTCGGCGCGGTGTCGAAAATGACGTGGTCGTAATCCTTCGCGGCTTCGGCATTGCCGATCAGCCCGGAGAACTCATCAAAGGCTGCGATTTCCACCGTGCAGGAGCCCGATAGCTGCTCCTCCATACTGCGCAGTGCGGCCTCAGGCAGAAGACCGCGCATGGGGCCGATCAAACGCTCGCGGTACGACGCCGCCGCTTCGACGGGATTGATGTTCAAGGCATCGAGTCCCGGCACTCCCTCGACCGAGACCGGAGCGTTTGTGAGCTTCGTTTCGAGCACTTCATCCAGATTCGATGCCGGATCCGTGCTCACCAGGAGCACCCGTTTTCCAGCGTCGACGAGTTTCAGAGCAGTGGCGCAAGAGAGCGAAGTCTTCCCGACCCCTCCCTTGCCGGTGAAAAAGAGAAAGCGTGTCGCGGTCTCGGCATCGGGCTGGAAAAGAGGCAGTTTCATAGTGCGACCTCCTCTTTGCCGAGTGCGGCCCGGATCCAAGCGGGGCGCTCTTCCTTCGTCGGATAGCGGCCTTTGAGATGTTCCTCACCATCCCAGAAGATCACCGGTAGCGCTTCAGTGCCTTCCTTTTCCAGCAAGGCCTTCACGCCGGGGTTCTCCGCAAACGCCATGGGCTGATTTCCAAGATTAAAGCGCTCGATCTTGATCCCGCGCGTGGCGAGCTGCGAAAGCATGGCGGCAAAGTTGACAAGATCAGGATCAATGTCGGTGCCGCAAACGCCTGTGGAGCAGCACATGGGCGGGTCATAGACTTGGATGGTTTTCATGGTGTGGTTGATTTGGTTTGAAAGAATGAGTGGAGTGTCACCCATCGTGTTCCGCCGACCCGCCCACCGCCATAGGCTCTTCACCCCACTCCTTGCCAATCGACGGGTAGGGAAAAACCGCATCTCTCTTAGCCCATTCCGGTGATTAATGTGTCAATGGTTACTCGTGCCAAGCGCGCCTACCGCATCTTTGGCAGCCCGCCATGAAGGATAAAATGAAAAACGCTTCCCACCTAGATCTCAGGATCGAATGCCAGAGCCGCAGCCTTGCCCTCCATCTCTTCCCGCAAGCGCGAGCACATCATTTCGCAGAGGTCCTGCACGATCGCATCCGCGATGAAGCAAACGGTAGTCAGACCCTCCTTGCGCGAGGCGACCATGCCCGCCTCGCGCAACACCGCCAGGTGCTTGGAAACGTTCGCCTGCCCGGAACCAGACGCTTCCACCAACTGCCCGACGGTGTGCTCGCCCTGCATCAGCAGATTGAGCAGGCGCAGCCGGACCGGCTCGGAGAGTGCCCGGAAGCGACTGGCAATGAGATCCAGGGCGAGCGGAGACAACTCCTTGGGAGATTCTTCTTTCTTGGTTCGTTTCATTTTGCAAATAGAACTTGTTAGATCGATATATAGCGATACAGTGGATAAAAATCAAGCGTAAATCCAAATTCAGACATGAAGACCCACAATCCATCCATCCCGACGAACTCAAAGCTCTTTTGCCCTCCGGCTGTTGTCTGGTGGATGTGCGCGAGCCTGTTGAACATGCGGAAAATCACATCGAAGGGGCAAAACTCATCCCCTTGGGCCAACTCGAAAAACGCCTCGAAGAAATCGATCGCGATGCGCCGGTGGTCGTGATGTGCCGCAGCGGCCAGCGCGGGATGGAAGCACTGAAAAAGCTCGAGTCCCTGGGCATTCCAAAGGTTCGCAATTTGGAAGACGGTATCCTCGCCTGGGAAACGGCGGGACACCCCGTCGGCAAGCATGATAAAAAAGTGTTTCCGCTCATGCAGCAGGTTCAAATCACCATCGGCATCGGCGTGCTGGCCGGCCTCGTACTCTCGCAAACCGTCGATCCGAAATTCATTTACCTCAGCGCTTTCTTCGGCGCGGGCCTCGTCTTCGCCGGAACCACCGGCTGGTGTGGCATGGCCATCCTGATATCCAAAATGCCGTGGAATCGCGTCGCCGGACAGTCATCCTGCGCCTCCGGAAACTGCTCAACCTCCAACTGATCCAAACCCATGTTCCTTAGACAAATCACCGACAGTTCACTCGCGCAAAACGCCTACCTCATCGGCTGCCAACGCACCGGCGAAGCGATCATCGTCGATCCCGAGCGCGACGTGGATCGATACCTGAAGATCGCCGCCGACAATGATTTCAAGATCACCGCCGTGGCAGACACCCACATCCATGCCGACTACCTGAGCGGAGTCCGCGAGTTGATGGAGCACCACGGCGTCACCGCCTATCTCTCTGCGGAAGGCGGTCCTGATTGGCAGTTCGAATGGGCGAAGGAAAATCCCAAAGCGCGCTTACTCCATGAAGGCGACGTCTTCAAAGTCGGCAACATCGAGCTCAAAGCGATGCTTTCCGCCGGTCACACCCCGGAGCACATGAGTTTCCTCGTCACCGACATCGGCGGCGGAGCAACCGAACCGACCGCGCTGCTCAGCGGCGACTTCATCTTCGTCGGCGACGTCGGACGTCCCGACCTGCTTGAAAGCGCCGCCGGGCAAGTCGGCATCATGGAACCCAGCGCCCGCACCCTCTACAAAAGCCTGCGCAAGACCTCAGCCCTATCAGAGCACTTGCAAATTCTACCCGCCCACGGTGCCGGCAGCGCTTGCGGCAAGGCGCTCGGTGCAGTGCCAACCAGTGTCCTCGGTTACGAGCGACTCCACAACGGCGCTTTGCGCGAGGCGCTCGAAGGAAGCGAAGATGATTTCGTTAAAGAAATTCTATCAGGCCAACCCGAGCCGCCACGCTACTTCGCCCGCATGAAGCGTGACAACAAAGCCGGCCCCACCCTGCTTCCCGGTGGCAAGCTCCCCGAACCGCGCCGCCTCAAGGCAAGTGAAGTCGCGGGATTGGTGAACACCGGGGAATATACTTTCCTCGATCTCCGCACCAGCCGCGATGAGTTCATGAAACAACATCTCACCGGCTCACTGTTTGCACCCATGCCAGGCGGCAAGCTGCCCATCGTCGCCGGCTCTTATCTCGATGAAGACACCGCTATCGTTCTCCTTGTGAATTCCGAAAACGATGTGGATGAAGCGGTCAGGCAACTCATCCGCATCGGCCTCGACAAGGTGGAAGCATGGCTCCCGGCCAGCGAGGCACTCGCCATTTCAGGAATCACCCGAAGCCAGGAAGCCATCACCACCGCCGGTCTGGCCAAAGCACTGGCCGCCCACCCGAATGCCATGATCCTCGATGTCCGGGGAGCCGGAGAATTCGCCGAATCCCATGTGGAGGGAGCGACAAATATCGCCTACACCCGCCTCGCCACGCGTCTCAGCGAAGTTCCCAATGACAAACGGATCTATGTCCACTGCGGCAGCGGCCTGCGCGCCAGTTTTGCGGCGTCCTATCTGGCAAACCAAGATCGCGAGGTCGTTTACGTAGACGGACCGTTCTCCGAAATTACCGACTCGATCATGAACGAAAGCGTCACGGCCTCAGCTTGAAGACCAGACACAACACCGATATCCCCCACCCGGTCGTGACCGCCCGCAGCCGACCCGTGGTAGAGTGGTAAAAACAAGACGACTCACAACAATTCCAAATGAACACCTTCGCCTTGTTAGGAGCCGCGATGATCGGACTCGCTCTCGGGCTCACCGGGGCCGGCGGAAGCATCATCACGCTCCCCGTCCTGGTCTATCTGGCAGGTCTTCCGCCGAAGGAAGCCGTGGGCTTGAGCCTCTTTATCGTCGGCGCCGCCTCCTTGGTGGGAGCTTTGCAGCGCTTTCGTTCCGGCGAAATCCATCTCAAAACTGGAATGCTGTTCGCTCTCTCCGGCATGGCCGGTGCCGCAGGGGGAGCGCGGCTCACGCCTTTGGTGTCCGGTCGCGTGCTGATGATCATCTTCGCCGTGCTCATGTTGACCGTCGCCCTCAACATGCTTATGGGTTCGAAAGTCGAACCCTCAACGAAAGCGGAATGCCGTCCCATAAGATGCCTTTCAGCAGGTCTTGGCGTCGGCGTGCTCACCGGCTTCATCGGAGTCGGCGGTGGATTTCTCTTGATGCCCGCCCTGGTGAAATTCGCCAAACTCCCACTCCGGGTGGCGACCGGCACCTCGCTGGCGGTCATTTCCTTCAACTCCACCGCCGGCTTCTACAGCCATTTCGGTGAAGCCCCACCCCGCTGGACCCTGGCATTCGTCTTCGCTGGAATTGCGACCGCAGGAGTCCTTCTCGGTTCCAGCTTCGCCAAACGCCTGCCTGTCGCCCGCCTCCGCCAAGGCTTCGCCTTCATGGTCATCATCACCGGATCCTTCGTGCTTTGGAAAAGTTGGATGGGATAGAGAGAATGGACATCAGTGGGTAGTTGAACCAAATTGGAGTTCAATGGGTTTGCGACCCTGTGAGGGAGTGCTCCGATTTTTCACTACGCAATCACAGCGTCACCCTCCGCAGTCTCAGGGCATTGCTGATGACGGAGACAGAACTCAGACTCATCGCGGCACCGGCGATGATGGGGCTGAGGAGCAGGCCGAAGAAGGGATAGAGCACGCCTGCGGCGATGGGGATGCCTAGGGCGTTGTAGAGAAAAGCAAAGACGAGATTCTGGCGGGTGTTGCTCATCGTGGCGCGGCCGAGGCGAATGGCCTGGGCGATGCCCCGGAGGTCGCCTTTCACGAGCGTGATGGCCGCGCTTTGCATGGCTACGTCGGTGCCGGTGCCCATGGCGATGCCGACTTCGGCTTCGCTGAGAGCAGGGGCGTCGTTGATGCCGTCGCCTGCCATGGCGACGTGTTTGCCTTCGGCCCGCAGTTTTTTCACGTGGTCGACTTTCCCGGCGGGTTCGATTTCCGCTTCCACCGAATCGAGGCCGAGCTGTTTGGCGACGGCGGCGGCGATGCGGCGGTTGTCGCCGGTGAGCATGACGAGTTTCAATCCGAGCGCGTGGAGATCTTTGATGGCCTCGGCGGTGGTGGCTTTGATCGGATCGGCGACGGCGAGAATGCCCGCCGGTTTGCCGTCGATGGCGACGAACATCGCGGTCTTGCCATCCTCCTGGAGTGTCTCAGCCGTGGCTTCGAGCTGCTCCAGTCCAGTGACCTTTTCATCCCGCAGGAAATCCGGTTTACCGACCATCACCACGCGCCCTGTGATGGTGCCAACAACGCCGCCTGCTGTCACCGAACGGAAGTCTTTTGCATCTTCGAGAGCGAGGCCCTGATCTTTCGCTCCAAGCACGATGGCAGCGGCGAGCGGGTGTTCGCTGTTTTGCTCCAAGGAGGCTGCTAAACGCAGAAAATCTTTCTCGTCGAATCCGTCGCTGGGTAGGACATCCACGAGCTTGGGTTTGCCCTCGGTGAGCGTGCCGGTTTTATCCACGACGAGCGTGGTCACTTTTTCCAACCGTTCGAGCGCCTCTGCGTTTTTCACCAGAACGCCGAGTTGCGCGCCGCGTCCGACACCGACCATGATCGACATCGGCGTGGCCAAGCCGAGCGCGCAGGGGCAGGCGATGATGAGAACGGCCACCGCATTGACAATGGCATATGCCAGTCTGGGCTCCGGACCGACCCACATCCAGACGGCAAAAGTAATCAATGAAACCGCCAACACCGCAGGCACAAAAATGGCGGCGACCTTGTCCGCGAGACCTTGAATCGGAGCACGGCTGCGCTGGGCCTCGGCCACCATCGTCACGATTTGACCGAGTAGCGTGTCGTTGCCGACGCGTTCGGCTTTCATGACAAAACTCCCCGTGCCGTTGACGGTGCCTCCGGTCACTTTGTCGCCGATGGTTTTCTCCACTGGGAGCGGTTCGCCCGTGATCATCGACTCCTCGACGCTGGAATGACCTTCGACGACCTCGCCGTCCACCGGCACCTTGTCGCCCGGCACAACGCGTAACCAGTCGCCGACCTCGACCTGATCAAGCGGGACTTCATGATCACCACCATCGG
>ERZ887942.2485-NODE-2485-length-11402-cov-26.293293_pt1 | contig 11402 bp, 11 predicted proteins | sample MGYA00521099_ERZ887942 | MGnify/ENA primary metagenome ERZ887942 (study PRJEB32303, sample SAMEA104408605) | aquatic metagenome | biome: Brackish water; feature: Pelagic; material: water | place: Baltic Sea | collected 2014-06-07T06:48:00 | depth 16,251 m ... | reverse complement strand
ATCTCGGATAGTTCCCTGGCACAGGCGCCGGTGCCTCTTTATGCCTCAAAAAAGCCCGGGATCACTCGTCGGTGTCTGCGGCGTTGGAGGGCGGGGTGGATTTCCGGGTGGCTTCGGTGACGAAGGCCAGGCCCCCGAGGAAACCCCAGAAGGAATGGAAGAGGAAGCCAATGAGTGATGCGGCGACGGCCATTCCGGTGGGAATTCCCGTGAGCTGATTCAAGAGATAATCAAAGGTTCGTTCGCGGACTCCGAGCCCCGAAATGGAAATCGGGAGGGAAGCCATGATGTCGACCAGAGGCATCACCGAGAGAACCTGCGGGGCCGAGGCATCCTGTCCCAGGGAGCGCAGCGCCGCAAAAAAGGTGAGAAAAAAGGTCGAGGTCAAAACGAGCGAAGCAGCCAGCGAGGAGAGGGACATTTTCCAGTTCCGGCGAAAGACATCAATAGCCTTGGTCGTCGATTGCACCCACGGTTGTTTGATGAAGCGGGGGAGTTTACGTTCGGCAAAGGCCATCATCCGCGGAGTGCAGAGAAAGAAATTGAAGGCGACAAAGGCAAGTCCCCCGGCGAGGACAAAGGTAGCGGCCATGAAGGAACTTTGCCCGCCGATGTCCTTGGCCGTGGTGACCGTCCCAAGCCCCCAGGCGAAAACCAGGAAAATCAAGCTGGTGGCGACGAAGCCAACGAGGTGATCGACCATGACGGACATGGTGATCTCGACTTTTTTGTCGGGGCGCCGGCGAATCAGGCAGAAGATTTTGGCGGCATCACCCGCGGCGGCACCAATCGAGACCAGATTAAAAAGCGCTCCGTAGAGGGTGAGCCGAACGACATAGAAAAAGGGCACTTCGATTTCCTGTGCCCGCAAAAGAATGTGCCAGCGCAGAGCTCCGAAAAGAATGGCGGCTCCCGAAAGCCCCAAACCGGCCGCGATCCAAGCGGGCGACTTGAGCGCGGCGTAAAAGTGGTCGAGCAGAAGTGACTTGTCCTCAATCTGCGAGAGCGCCCACCACAGGAAAATGATGGTGCCGACCAATTTCAGGAGATAAATCCCGACGATTTTCGTGCGGGAGGCCATGGGCGGACGGGAATTAAGAAGCCGCCTGGTGCTCCTCCACCGCCTTTGCGATGGTTTTGAGGTTGATCAAAATCCCCTGCGCCGCCTCGGCATCGGAAATCTTAAGCCCGAAATGTTTGTCGAGAGCGACCACCAGCTGGAGAGCATCCACGGAATCGAGGCCCAGGCTGTCGGGGCCCATCAGCGGGGTTTCCGGCTCAATTTCCTCCGGCTCCACATCGAGCATGAGTTCATCCATGAGGATGCCTTTGATTTTTTCGTGGATCGCTTCGGACATGGGAGGAGTTTTTAGAAAATGCCCCCGTCGATCTTGAGGGCGGCCCCCGTGATATAACCGGCGTCATCGCTTGCAAGAAAGAAAACGGCGGCCGCCACTTCCTCGGGTTTCCCGAAACGGCGCATCGGGATGCCCCGCTTCCGGGCCTTCTTCGTTTCCGGGTCCATGTCATCAAGTGCCGCTGTTTCAATGTAGCCGGGGCAGATCGAATTGACGGTGATTCCCATCCGGGCCACTTCCTTGGCGAAGCTCTGCGTCATTCCCAGCACGCCCGCTTTGGCGGCGGCATAATTGGCCTGCCCCATGGGTGCCATAAGCGCACTGAGCGAGGCGATGTTAATGATGCGTCCCGTGCGGTTCATCATCATCCCGCGTGTCACCGCCTTGCAGCCGAGAAAGGTCGAGGTGAGATTGGCATCAAGCACACCCTGCCAGGTCTCATCCGCCATCGTCGCCATCAGTTGGTCATCGTGATGGCCCGCGTTGTTGACCAGAACATTGATGGTTTGCCCCGCAGATTCCGTCATTGCGACAGCGGCCTCCCAGGCCCCGGCGGAGGTCACCTCCAGGGCCAATGGCTCGCAGCGTCCCGAGAATTCGGCGGAGAGGGCGTCGGCCTGATCCCGGTTCGAGCGCACGCCAAGATAAACAAAAGCCCCGGGATCCTTTTCCAAAAAGTAACGTCCGATCGCCTGGCCCATGCCCCCGTTTCCTCCGGTGATGAGAATTGTCTTCATGTCGGCCATGTGAAGCCGGGATCGTTCAAAGCGCAATGCCCGGTTTCCGGGACCGGGAATTTTTTGAGAATGGCAGGCCCGCTGATTTAAGAGATGAAGTGTCGGCTCCTCTTTTACGAAGGAGGGGTTCGTTCCTGATGGCGTTTGATTTTTCCGCTGGCAGTGCGGGAGATTTTTTGGACCAGCCTCATTTGCATGGGGAGTTTGTAGCCGGCGAGGTTCTTTCCACAGAATTCACGAATCCCGCGCAGGGTTGGCGGGGTGTGGTTTTCGAGAACCACGATTTCGGCCAAGGGGAAGGAGCCCAGGGCGGGGTGGCGTTCGGCCAAGACCCGTGATTCGGCGATGGCCGGGTGGTTGTTGAGAATTTTTTCGACTTCCTCGGGAAAGACCTTCATCCCGGCGACATTGATGACGCTTTTGCGGCGGCCCTTCATGGTGATGGTTTTGTCTTTGATTTCGACGAGGTCTCCGGTGGCGAACCATGGTTCCGGGCGTGGTTGCCAGGGGATGAGGTAGGCATCGAACATGCCCGGACCTTTGAGGAAGAGCTCACCGTCTTCGGTCTTCACATCGTAGTCGGGAAGAGCTTGTCCGAGGGCGCCGGGCTGCTCGCTCGCTTGATCGAGATTCAGAATAGGCAGGCCAACTTCGATGATGCCGAGGGCCTGGGTGAGGGGAAGTTGGAAGCGTTTCTCAAAGGATTTTGCAATATCCGGGCTGAGAGCGAAGGCCGTGGAGATCGCGAGGCGGAGGTCCGGGAGAGGTCCGGCGTTTTGGCACTCGGCGAGTTGGGCGAAGTGGAAGGGGCTGCCGTAGAGGAGGTGGGTGCCGCTTTCTTTGGCGGCCTCGTAGATGGCTTCGGGATGGTGTGATTCTTCCAGCACGGTGGTGACGCCATGGTAGAGGTAGAGAACGATGGTGACCGCAAAGTGGTGGGCCATGGGAAGGGTCCAGAGGACACGGTCACCTGCCTGTAATTTCAGGCCACGATTGGCGGCGAGGATTCTCTCAAGGAGGGATTCATGGGAAAGGACGACTCCTTTTGAGCTGCCGGTGGTGCCGGAGCTAAAGCGAATGAAGGCCGGATTGAGGTCTTCGAACGTGGTGACGGGAAAGGCGGTCGGGGTGGGGTGGAGTTCGAGAATTTCGGCAGTGCCGAGGTTCAGGGGGAGGGGCAAGCCGTGGTCGCCGGCTTTGACGATTCCGTGGAGGGAGGTGTCGGAAATGAGCTGGTCGCGTTCGTGGTCGGTGAGTTCGTCGGGGATGGGAACGAAGCAGGCCCCGGTTTCAAGGACCGCAAGGGCGACGGCGATGTAGGCAAGGCCATTGGGGAAACGGATACCGATGCGTGGAATGCCGTTGATTTGAAAGGCAGGGTGCGAGCGAAGAGCAGAGGTGATTTGGTCAACCGCGGCGAAAAGTTCATCAAAAGTGATCTCAAAATCCTGCGACTTTGCGGCGAGTTTGGCGCCGTGGTTTTGGCGGCGGATCTCTTGTACGATGTTCACCGTAGTTTAGAAGGAGAAGCTGGCACCGAGGGTGAACCCCAGGGAGTCGATACCGGGGTTGGGATCGGTGGCACCTTTGTTGGAATGATGAACGAAGTGGGCTCCACCGAAGATGCCGAGGTTTTCAGTGATTTGATATTGGAGTCCTGCTTTGGCGAACCAATTGAGAACAAAATCCTGTCCCTGACCACCATCGCCTCCCGCACTGTCGGTGACGCCAATTCCGCCGCCGATCTGGAAGTAGAGGCTCCATTGGTTGTTGGGAGACCACCATTCGATGGAGGGGGAACCTGCCAGGCTGAGGAAGTGGCTCTCAGGGCCTTCATCAACGATGGTGGCCATGAGGCTCCAGTTTGAGCGAACGACGATTTTTGAGTGGTTTTCAAAGTCGAAGGTGAGATGAGCGGGAGTTCTCCATGAGATCCTCGTCGTGATGAGGCGGTAGGATATCGGGGTGTTGGAGCTGACCTGCCATCCGATGCCGGTTTCGATATCGAGGACGTCTCTTTGCCATGGGGCGGTCACATCCTCCGAGGCGACAGCCTGAATGGCGGAGAGCGTAAAAAGGATGAGCGTGGGGCGAATCATGTGAGGAGGTCGGGTGAGCGCTATTTCACCTTGGCGTTGCGGAAACTGTATCCACGGGCGGCGGGTTCGTAGTGGCTTTTCCCGTTTTTTTTGAGCCACGCTGGATACGTCTTGGTTTTTGTGAGCTGGGGGATGGGCGAGGGTCCGACAGCGCCCCGGAGTTTGACGTGGCGGTAGCGGATCTGAATGACGTCACCGACCTTGAGTTTGGAGGTTGATTTGGTGACTTTCATGACAGTGGCGGTCACCACTTCTCCGGGAGAAATCCAGTAGCCGTGTTTGGCTTTGTCGACCCGGATTTCGAGGACTTCGGGAGAGGCTTTTTGCAGGGAAAGGTAGGCGGAGGGAGCAAGCTCCGCGATGAGGGGGAGTGAGAAGATGGATAGGAAAAGAAGGACTGTTTTCATGCCGGAAAACCTATCGGATTGGGGAGCACGAGCGAGGTTAATCAGGGAGTGGCCTTGAGGGCGGTGGTCCGTTTGGCAAAAACCATGCTGGCGACGACGAGGCCTCCTCCGAGTAAAAGCCCCCAGCCGGGGGATTCGGAGTTGAGAAAGAGGAGGGATTCGATCACGCCGCAGATGGGGATGAGGAAGCGATAGCTGGCGAGCAGGGTGACAGGGAAGATGGTGGAGAGGTGATTCCACATGCTGAAAGCGAAGGCGGAGACAAAGGCCATCCAGCAGGTGGCGAGGATGACGGGAAGATCGAACATCTTCGGGATCTCCCGGAGGGCGAAGGAACCGGCGATCATGAGAGCAAGACCACCTGTGAAGAGGGAGAAGCCGGTGGCGTTCATGGCAGACATCGTTGGCTTGATCCGGGAGAAGGTGATGAGACCGAGGGCGCCGTTGGCGGTGGCGATCAGCATGAGAAGGCCGCCGAGGACGGGTTCTCCGGCTCCGGTTCCGGGTTTGTAGACGGCGAAGGTCACGCCGATCCCACCGATGAAAAGTCCGAGCCACTGAAGAGAAGTGGGCCAGGGGGTTTTTTGGATGAGAGGGGCAAGGAGCATCCACCAGAAGCTGCCGGTGGCGACAAGGAGGGCGGCGAGGCCGGCGCCCGAGATGGCGAGGGCTTGATAGAGGAAGAGGTATTGCAGGAAGGTCTGGGTGAGGGCAAGGGTGGCGAGGAGCTTCCAGGGCGTGGCCCGGAGCTGGAGTTTGAGGTTTTTGCTGACCGCGAGAAGGGCTCCGCCGGCAAGGGTGAAGCGGACTCCGGCGAAGAGGAGGCCAAGGGGGAGGGTGAGAAGGAGGCCGTTGTTTTCCCAGTGGTGGTAGACCGACTTGATGGCGGGAAAGGAGGAGCCCCAGAGGAGGGAACAGATCAGTGCAGGGAGGAGCGGGCGACGAAAAAGAGGCACGCCGGAGTCATCGGCTCACAGACTTGGAAAAGGAAGCCAATTTCAAGCGGCGGTTTCGAGCGACGAGGAAACCGCCGATCGCTCCGCCGAGATGGCCTTCCCAGCTGATGCTGGCAGCGCGGATGTCTCCGGTGGGCAGAATGGCGAGAATGGCGCCTCCGTAGAAAAAGAGGACGAGGACTGCCAGGAGGATGGTGAGCGGGGTTTTTTGGTAGAAGCCGGAGGCGATGAGGAAGCCAAAGTATCCGAAGACGAGGGAGCTGGCCCCGATGTGGTTGGTGCCACTTTTCCCGATGAGCCAGACTACCGCGGCGGCGGTGAGGGCCGAGACGGCGGAGACGATGGCGAGATCGCGCCAGCCGGTGAGGAGGATGGCGGCTCCGAGGACCAGAAGAGAGAGTGAATTGTTGAGCAAGTGCTCCCAACCACTGTGCAGAAAGGGGGCGAAGATGAAGCCCGGTAATCCTGAAAAACTGCGCGGTTGAATGCCATGGGTTTGGAGGCTGTTCCCAAAGATGAGGCTGTCGGAAATTTCAATGACCCAGAGCAGCGCGATGACCCAGGCGAAGTCGCGAAGACGGCTCCAGTAGGTTGAGCTTTCCGAAGGGAAGGGGTCGGATGCCGGCGAATTGTTGGTCATGGACTTTCATAAGATGGATTCGGTGGCGGGCCCCGCCAGAAAAATCGGTCTGGAATTCACGCGGGCTTCCTGAATCAGGCCAAGCGAGACCGCTCTGATGTTTGAACGAAATAGGGGAGCTATTTTTGCAATCTTTTTGGGTGGGTTGCGGATGACCGGAGACGGGGAGCAAAGCCGGACGCTCAGCAAGGTTCAGCCTCTGGGGTGAAAGTTTTCTTTTGTGAACTATGAAATTGGTTGGGGGAGAAGCTGAGACTTTTTTGCGATTTCACGGAGTCGCGTCGTGACGGCCTTTAGGCTCTCGTCGAGGGTGGACGTGCCGGCGGTGAGGCCAATTTTGGTAACTCCCTCGAGCCATTCTTCGCGGATGTCGTCGGGCCCTACGATGTGGTGGGCCCGGCATCCGAGTTTGCGGGCGGTGCGGGCGAGTTGGGCGGTGTTGTTGGAATTTTCCCCACCGATGGCGAAGACCAGTTCGGAGGCCTGGCAGAGTTCGTGGAGGGACGTTTGGCGATCTTTGGTGGGGTGGCAGACGGTGTCGTAGTAGACGACTTCGACCCCGGGGCGTTGGCGGCGGACCTCGGCGACGAGGGCGCGGACGCGGTCGATGGGCTGGGTGGTTTGGGAAATGATGCCGATGCGTTTGACGGGGGGGATGGAGGTGATGTCATCGGGGTGAAGAATGACCCGGGCGTTGGGAAAATCTCCCTGGAGGCCACGGACTTCGACATGTCCGGATTTGCCAATGATGACGGGTTGGTAGCCTTCGGCGACGACTTTGGTGAGCTTGGCATGGGCCACTTTGACGAGGGGGCAGGTGGTGTCGGTGACCTGATAACCGGCGTCGCGCCAGCGTTTGCGATCGCGGTTTGATGCTCCATGCGCGGTGATGATGACGTGTCGGGTCGGAGCGGATGAGCCTTCGAGTTTGGCGGCCCGGGCTCCTTGGGCAGCGAGGCGCGATTTGACCGCGGGATTGTGGGCCAGTTGGCCAAGGATGGTGGCGGGACCCCGGGCGAGTGCCGCTTCGGTGGTTTCGATGGCCTGTCGGACGCCGAAGCACATGCCGGTGTGTTCTGCGATGAGGATGTCGTATCGGGGAGTTTTGATGGTCTTCATTTGAGACCATAATCTACCCGCGATGTGTGGAGACTTGATGAAGGGAGGGAGAAGATTGTGTGAAAGCGTCGGTTTCGAAACCGGCGGATTTCTATTTTCCTTCGTTGATCAGGCGTCGAATGGTCATCAAGTTTCGTTGGGCGTCGGGGTGGCCGGGTTGAAGCTTGAGTGCCTTTTCGAGGTGAATCACGGCTTGGGGGAGTTGTCTCTGCTTGGCCAGGGCGAAGCCGAGATTAACGTGGATGTTCGCGGAATTGGGATCGATGGTGAGAGATTTTTCGAGGGTCGCTTGCGCTTCAGGCCAGCGTTCCAATTTGAGCAACAGTCTGCCCAGGATCGACAGGCTTTTTTTGTCCTGTGGATCGCTGCTGATTGCTTGTTGGAAGTGATTGATGGCTTCTGCGGTTTGTCCCTTCTGGGCGAGAAGGGTGCCAAGATTGGCGTGGGCTTTGCCATGGTCGGGCCTGATTCCCAGGGCCTCGCGGAAACTGGCTTCGGCCAGATCGAATTCCTTATTCCTGATGTAGGAAATTCCGAGATTGTTGTGGGGGCCGGCATTTTTGGGAAACGATTCGATGAGCGAGAGGTTTTCGGACCTGGCAAGAGCGGTGTATCCGCGTTGCTGGAGGAAAGTGGCGAAGCGGTATTGTGCTTCGTATTGGTTGCGGTGGCGTGACACGGTTGGAATGGGGAGGGTCCGTCCGGGCAAAGGAGCGGAGCGGGCGAAACGTTCGAGCGGGGTTCCTTGCGAGTGGTTGATGTCTGCTTTGACGTCATCGGGATCCAATCTTCCTTTGTAGATCACTGATACTTTTCCATCGCCATCGATCAGGAAACTGACAGGGACCGGGAGGGTTTCGGCTCCGGTGATTTGGTAGTCGTGCACCGATTGAAGGTAGCCGACCAATTCTATTGTCGCCCTGCCATTGGTGAAGGGGAGTTTCAGGAGCTTGGCCATTTTTTCAGCATCCGGCGCACTCGAGCCGCCTTCGTCGAGGCCATCGACTGCGAGAGCGATGATTTCGATCCCGGCGTCGCGAAGCTCCTGATTCCTCGCGGTGAGGTCTTTTAATTCTTCTTCACAGGCTGGGCACCAACTGGCCCAGAGACTGAGCAGGCAGGCTTTGCCTTTTCCAGTTGGGATGGGTTCGGTATCGCCGTCGAAGGTCTGGTAATTGAGTTTCGCCATAGGAAGAAGAGTGGCGAGGGGTATGCGGGAGGTGCTTTCCGGGGAAGGCAGATTGACCGGGGCCGGTGAGATTGTGATCTGGCGTTTCTTCGTTTCGATGGGCCGGGCTTCTCCACTGCCTTGAATAAGTTGGTAGCGCTGATCCACTGTGAAACCGGTGAACGTTTCGGTCTCACCCCCGGGCCACCGAACATTGATTGATTCGATCGCCTCGGCGTCGCCCAAGCCAAAGTGCAGCGCTTTGCTCGATTGGGAGAGAAAAGATTCGCCTGCGCGCAAGGTCTTGATGAGTGGTTGGGCGTCGGTGACAGTGACCTCGACCCGTGCGCCGATTGCGTCGCGGTTGGTTGTCGGAGCGGTGCCCTGAAGGCGAATGGTGAGGTGGTGGTGATCGGATGGAACATCGTTCCGGAAGAAGCGGAGCCGTGGGGCATTGCGATTGGAAATCCAAACATCGAGATCGCCATCGTGATCCCAGTCGGTGGCTACCAAAGCCCGGCCGTCGTCAGGGAGGTCGATCCCGGAGGCGGCCGAGATGTTGGCAAAGCTTCCGTTTGGTTTTGCGGTGTTGAGGAAGACGCTGTTGCGCTCTCTTCCGCTGTAGGAACGTCCACGGCGCATCATGCTGCCGAAGGTTGCGTTGGCTTTTTCCAGTTTGTTTGTTTTGGCTTCACCGACTTCATCCAGGGACTGCGACAAAACTTGTCGCCAGTAGAAACTTCACAAGTCGCCCGGATCTTCCCCGGTAATATTGCCATTGGCGACGACGATGTCCTGCCAACCGTCGTTGTTGAGGTCGGCAAAGCTGGTTCCCCAGGCCCAGCGTGCCATCGCGACTCCGGCGGCTTCACTGACATCGCCGAAGGAGCCATTGCCGGAAGCCTTCATCAAAGTGCTGCCTCGTGCGAAACGCTGCAGTCTTTTTCGAACCTCCGGTGAGGCATCCGGTTTGAATTGCTCCTGGAAAGTGATACGGTTTCCGGCGGCGGAAAACATGTTGCTGACGTAGACGTCCATATTTCCATCACGATTGTAGTCTCCCCAGGTGACGGCCATTCCGGAAGCACTGTCTTCGACTCCGGATTGGGCGGCGACATCGACGAATTTCCCACCATCATTTCGGAAGAGGTTGTTCCGTCCAAAGTCATTGGCGACGTAGAGATCCTGATCGCCATCGCCATCGTAATCTTCCCACGAGGCTGCCAGGCTCCAGCGGAGGTTGTTTTGGTCGAGGCCGGTTTCGGCCGTGACGTTGCGAAAGTTGAGAGCGCCTTCGTTTTTGAAAAGGCTGTTGGGGCCTCCGGAGTTGGAGTCGTGATAGACGAAGTCACCTCCGACAACGCCGCTCGATCGTGATTGGGGACCGTCCGAGTTATTTTGATAGTAGGTGCAAACGTAGAGATCGAGGAGGCCGTCATCGTCATAGTCCGCCGCGCTCATTGACATGAGATCATCGGCGGTGGGGAGCAGGGTTTGGTATTTGAATTGACCATCGCCTTGATTGGCGGCCAGGACGATGCCGCCCATCATGGCCACGGCGAGATCCTGGTCGCCGTCATTGTCAAGGTCGACCAGGAGGGCGCTGCGCGAACTCTCCAGCCAGTTGACTCCGGCTTCGTCAGATTCATCGCGAAGGGTTCCGTCGGGGTTTTGGACGTAAAGCAGATTGGGAAGACCGTCTTCCTGACAAAGATAGAGATCATCGAGACCGTCGCCATTGACGTCTCCCAGAGCCATTCCGGGGTTGCCCAGCCAAAAGAAATACTGGGTGTCCTGGGTACTTCGCAGCCAGTGACCGTATCCGCGGCCAATTTGCTTCTCAAATGAATCCGCGGATCCGAGGACGGACTGGGTGCAATCAGAGAAGAGAGTTCGGCCGGGAGTGTGGGAGTTGACCTGCTCGATCTTGCTGACCTCGATCGAGGTGAGGAGCGGGGGGGAATCATCGTCTTTTTTGATCCAGCGGGTGCGCCAGGTGGCGTGCTGTTCGATGACACCGTTTTCGGTGATCCCCGAGAGGGCGATATATTGTTGGGTGGTGAAGGAATCGTCGTCCTGCTGAACACGGAAAACCTTGGGCGCGAATCTGAGGTCGGTTCCTCCGACCAAGGGGGCACCCAGATTACGGAGTGCGGATTCGAATTTGGCGAGGCCTTGTCGTTTTGTCTCAGCCGGTTGGTCCGGCATGCGAACGATTTGGAGCGTGGAATCAGAATAAACAGGCTTTGAATTTGTGGCCTCCAGGGAGTGAAAAGAGACGGTATCAGTGACGAATTCTCGAAGGCTTTCCCCGTTGATCTTCCCAGGATTCAGGATCAACTTTCCGAGCCCCTTGAGCTGCTGCTTGGCTTCTTCCGCAAGGGCTTCGGTGGGCCAACCGTCGGCGTTGGGATCGTCGAGGAGATCCATCGAGGTTTCGAGAGGAGCCGGGACAAGGTAGGGTTTGTTCGACGAGCCGAGGGGTGGGTCGGAGTCATCTCGAAGAAAGAGGAAAATCGCCGTGATGGCCACCAGCGCGATCCCGATGAAAATCAATGGCTTCCATTTCATTGTTCGCGACCCGGTGGATTTTTTCGGACGATTGTGTGATGAATTCATGGGTTGATCGAGAGAGAGCCCCTTTCAAATAATTACTTTGAAGATAAGAGCGAGCCTATTGTGGAGCGGGCTGAAAACGAAAAAGGGGCGACCTAATGAATAGGCCGCCCCGTTGAAAATAGATTCGAATTTTTGAACCTCGATGCCGTTACCTGCGGCGGCGGATAAAGGCGAGCAATCCCACCAAGCCAAAGAGCAATGAACTTGAAGGCTCCGGCACTGCTGTGACAGCGGCTTCATCAATTCTCACTCCCTGCAAACGTGTCCATCCCCAACTTCCATCGTCGGTTTCGAAGAAG
>ERZ887942.2484-NODE-2484-length-11407-cov-7.046512_pt1 | contig 11407 bp, 13 predicted proteins | sample MGYA00521099_ERZ887942 | MGnify/ENA primary metagenome ERZ887942 (study PRJEB32303, sample SAMEA104408605) | aquatic metagenome | biome: Brackish water; feature: Pelagic; material: water | place: Baltic Sea | collected 2014-06-07T06:48:00 | depth 16,251 m ... | reverse complement strand
GCTAATTCTCTTTCTAGCCCTGAAGAACCTTCAGCTAAAGATTGTTCCCTACCTTGCCTAAGTTCTTCTTCTAGTCCTGTTTGATTAGTAAGTTGCTCAGATATTTGTCCTGTAATAGTTTCTTTAAGTTCTAACATAGCATTTTCTGCTTGCCCTAAAGCTAGTCTATTTTCTATACTATTATTCATATTAACCTGAGCTTGTGCTGCATCTATTTGAATTTGTAGCTGTGCTTTTTGTGCTTCTGCTTGTTCTGCTAATACAACTCCCAAGTCTTTATTTGCTTGTATTCTTACTGCAAAGGTTTTAGAAACGTCATCTCTTATTTGTCTTTGTATTTCTGCGTCCCTTAAAAATTGGGCATTTAATTTAGCATATTCTACTTCTGCTAACTTAGCTGCGTTATTAACCTTTGTTATTGCTCCTGCTGTTTTAAGTGTTTCTTTTGTGTAATCTACAATGGAATTAGTTACTTTCACAATCGTATCTCCTATTTTATCAAAAGAGTCATCTACTCCTGTAGCAACGTCTACCATTTCTTTTCCTGCTAATTTAGCAAAGTCTGCAGCTTCTCCAAAATTTCCTTTGAATAAAGAACTTAAAGCACTTCCTACATATCCGAATGTATCTAATAAAGAGTTGAATCTTTCAATAAGATTTTCTTGAATCATATCACCAAAAGCCTTCAAAGATTTTTGAGGGTCTTCAAAAAGAGCTTTGAAAGAAGCAACAACAGGATCAATATTTTCGATTATAACTTTAAACAAATCATTGAATGCAATACTTAATGCAGTCATAGATGTTTCAAATGCATCTAATACTTTTTGATTGCTACTAAAGACTTCCATTAACTTAGCAAGTAAAGCCACAATAAGACCTATTCCTGCTGCCTTTAAAGCAACACCAACACCTTTTACAGCCTTACCAATTCCTTTGAAACCTTTTGATCCTTTCTTTGTAGCACTATCAAGCTTTTCAGTTTGCTTTACAACATCTCCAATATCTGATTTTACATTAAGTACCAATTCTTCTGCTGCCATAATTTTATTTTTATATTGTCGTTATAAAGTAGTTATAAAGTTACTCCTGTTTTAATTTGTGTGAATCTTATTGTCGTTGCCCACATAATATCTCTGTTATTAGCTCCTTTCACTTGTTGTAAGAAGTTAGTTCCTGAAACGCCTACAGTAGAAATCCAGCCTGTTGTATTACCTACATTTGATAATATTGTTCTTGTACTATCAATACTTAATACTCCTGACTTATTAATAGCTGCACCGACTTCTGTTATAGTTTTAAAATCTCCTATATTTCCTGCTCCTGTTCCACCTATTCTTACAGCTACAGTTTCAGTTTGGAAAGCTACTATCGTGTTATCAGGGATAGTAAAATAGCTGTCTGTTGTATTGTTTAAGTAACTATCAACTGTACTGTTATCTGTAGTTTCAGTTCCATATAATACCGTAATTGATTGTCTTTCACCTAAAGAGTCCGTTCCTGCATTACCCCCCAAGACTATAGAGTTATCAGCTGTAGCCTCTCCTAAAGTGCCTGATACGTTAGCATTGTTTACTCCATTAGCTATTTCGTTTTGATTACCTGTTATTATGCTATTTCTTGAGAATCCTCTTACAGTGTTATTCTCGCCCATTACTAAGGTATTGTTAGTTCCTGTTTGAGTTGAATTGCCTGATCCGAAAGTCTTATTATTCTCGTTTGCTACTGCTCTGTTTAGATTTGTATTATATCTAAAGGTTGAACAAGTGCCTGTTACTTGATTATAAGTATACCCGTAAGCTTCACATTGTAGCTGATTAGGAGTTACGTCATTTGTTCCATCTGTAAAGGTTACTGTTCCAAGTGCTGAAATTGAAGCAGGTTTTACTGTGAATCCTGTTAAGTATGGTATTGATATTGTCGGTGCTGCCATTATGGTATAAGTATAAATTCAACTGTTGCTAAATCGTTAGGCTTGTAGTCTATTTTGTTCACTCTAAAGACTCTATTTTTAATAAAGACTCTATCGTTAAACCTGAACGTATTAATATCAGCAGGACTAAGATTTACTTTTAGAGTCATAGTCCTAGTATTTGGATTGTAAAGCTCTGAGTAGTAAGGAAGCCAATATAATCCAAATAAGTTATTAGGTGTTGCAACTCCTACTCCGGTCATTAATTGACATTCTCCAAAATGAAAGTCTATAGTAGTTGATGGAGTTGCACTAGAAGTAGGTATTTCTGTTAAATGACTAAATTGTAAGAACGTATTTGCAGATGCGTTTGCTGGAGAACCATTTTGAGCAGGAACAGAAAAAGTATTTGAACTTAAAGTCTTTTGTCCATTGTTGTACATAATTCTAGGACTGTTTTCAAAGCCTTCTGAAACCCCGTCTTCTCCCATAGTATAAATAGCAGGAACTATAAATTCAGGGAATTGACTCATTAAAGGCTTGACTACTGTAGCTGCAAAAGGTTCTGCTATTATTTCTTCTTCACCATCTAATATATTAAATCTATCATCAGGTACTAAAGGAAATTTCCTACTTCCGTATAAATGTCCACCTACTAAGTTCTTGTATTGATTAAAAGCATAGTCATCTTCATCTTCAACAAACTTAAATATTGTCTTTTTATTCAAGTCAGTTAAAGGTGTTAATTTCATTTCTGAAACATCTATCTTATCAGTCCAATTGTGTTCAATTCCTCTATCTGCTAAAGTTGTTCCACCTGTTGCAGTAGGTATAAATACATCTGAATAAGGTTCTATTAGAATATTGTTTGGATTATCTTCATCTACTAAAGTTACTAAGTTAAACATAGTAATTAATCCTTTTAAGAAATCCCATTGTCCTAGTTCACCTCTTAGTGTTTGAAGGAAAATATTATTTGTGGTAGCTGCTGCTGAAGTTGAAACAAAAGTAACTCCTACAGTACCAAAGGAGCCCCCTGTTGGCTGTATGGCTATCGTATGCGTTCCTGCTGATGCTGACTTAAATTCAGGTGTTAAAGTATCTCCTGTATTTAATAACTCTGTGAGATTTCCTCCTGAAACATTAAAAGTAGATGATCCTGTTCCTGAAACAGGAATTATATTTATATAAGTAGTATTACCCCCCTTAACCATCTTCCATCTAAATTCCCCTGTCCAAGCTCCTGAACCTGTTACATTATAAGCATATAGATAGTCAAAATTATAGGTTTGATTATCAAGTAAAGCTGTATAAACTCCTGCACTATAACCAATGTTAGTGTTAAAATTATTGTCGTTAGTTTGTATTGTTACAAAAGAAGTTGTTGCAGTTTGAGCTACTGCTAGTTCCCCTTTTCCTGCATCATTAATAGTAAAAGGTATATTATCAGAACCCCAATTAAAGTCCATATATAACTTTTTGAAGTCTGTAGTGTTAAAGAAAGCTGATTCGTAAGTAAAAGGGGTTGCTTCAAATATTCTATCTATTAAATACTTGATACTAATGAAAGGTCTGAACGAACTCTCTAATGTTAATAATTTAGGCATTCCACCATTTGTGGGAGGATATTGGTGATTCCAATCTACAAAAGGGTATCTTACTACATTAGTAATTGTAGAACCTGCTGAACCTGCAAAACTTCCTACTGGCAATGGATTAGTTAAAGCTAAGTTACCTGTTTCACTTAATACAATATTTGTGTAATTGTAAGCGTGTTCAAGTTCTGTAAAGTCTAAATCTCTAAATGCTCTGTCTTTTAAAGTATCTGCTAAAGCTATTACTTCTGAATATAGATTCACGTTGTAACTTATCTCGCCTTCTTTATCTGTAACGTCTAGCATTCTTAAATAACCTTCAAATAGAATAAAGCCATCTTGTTTTAAAACACACTTAGTCCTTTTGTAAGGATTGAATATTAGTCCGTCATTTTCTCTTGTTACTTCAAATATAGCATTGAATATTTTATTGTTTCTTTTAGTTGAAGGAAGATTAAAAGCCTTTGAGTAAGATTGTACTTTCTCAGCTACGTTCTTAAAGTCATCTACACTTAAAGTTAAAGGCAAATCTTCATCTTCATAAAGGTCGCAAATAACTTGTCCATTTTCTAGTAATTGAATAGCTCCTGAAGGTACTGGTGCGGCATTAGTAACACTAAATGAATTTATCCTTATAAATTGAGCTATTGTTGAATTTCCTGTTATAACAATAGTATCTTCAGTAGAGTTTGCTGTAAATGGTAAAGTTACAACTCCTGCTACTGTTGGTAATTGTGAAATAGATTGTAGAACATTTCCTGAGTAAATCCAAACTCCGAAAGCATTTGTAGTATTAGCAGTTAATTGAATATCTATTGTTATATTATAAACACCCCCGACTGTTAGGTTAGATAGTTTTTGTAATATTCCTTGTTGTGTTGCTCCTACTCCTGTAGCTAAGACTAGTATATTACCTGCAATATTTACACCTGAAGCCCCCTCATAATAACGATACCAAGTATTAACAGCCATTGTTGGATTGTAGAAGTCAATAGCTTCTTGCGTTCCGTTTGGTAGTGTTACTACTTGATTAGTTGAAGCATTTACTGTATTAAAGTTTATTCCATCAGATGCAAACTCATTAGTAGCTGTAGTAGTTACAGAGCCAAAACCATCATAACTTTGTGGATATACTATTAATTGAACACTCATTATATTGCTTGAGTTCTAAGTGTCTTTGACTTTTCTACTTCAAAAGTGTATTGCATAAGTTTGTCATTTGCTACAGTCTTTTTAGTGTAGTTAGAAGTTGTAAGTCTTACAGGAGTTACATATTTATTCAATGATGAATTTACTGTGTCATTTTTAATAAAGCCCTCTAATATATAAACTTCAGGACTATTTATAAGTTCTTCAAACCACTCGGATTCGGATTCACTAACAAAGTCTGTATTCATAGTTATCTTTTCTGTAGCGTTTACCCTAAAGGATTTTTTACCACCTTTAAAGCTATCTATTTTATACGTTTTTTCATTCCAACTACCTTCAAGCTGTTGGTAGGTACTTCCTTTTGTAGAGATAGTCTTGCTAGACTTCATAGTGAAAGTATAGTAGTCCCAAGCTCCCCATTGATTAAGCCAAGTAAGTCTTATAGGCTCATATCCTTTAAGATTAGGGCATTTTACATTAATAGTTAATAGTTCTGATATTAACACGCCTGAATCATTAATAATTCCTACTGTATAATAATCTAAATTATTTAACCCTAAATAAGTTTTTGCCGTTGTACTCCAATTTCTTAGGTTTCCGGGAAAGCATCCAAAGTATAAAGTCTTTAATTTTATTTGAGCGTTGGGTGGAGTGAATCCTCCACTAGCTAGATTACAATCTACATACTCTGTACTACCTACTCCTGTAATAGGGTAGTATTTTATTATAACTCTTTTTATTTGGCTTTGTTTATTTTGAGATTCTGAACTAAATGCAATAGTTCCATAGTCTACATTATTTGCATATTGAACCATTGGTGCGTTTGTATAAAACTTCGCTGGAGATACATTTGAAAGTTTAAAAATATCTGTATTAAATCCAAAGCTTTTATTAAAAAGACCTCCTAATACTAATTCATCAGTATGTTTAAGATACCCATTAAAAACTTGATATGTATATGAGTTTTGAGGCTGTACTGTTTCTAGTAATCCTGTTGTTGTATTTATATACTCAACTTTAAACCTAACTACTACATAACGCATAAGGTTTTTATTATGAGAGAATTGGTCTGTCAAATGTATAGGGTGTTCTCCTGATACTGTTAAAGCTGTACCTGATTTATATTTGCTATATTCTGCTCCAATATTATCAGGATTAACAAAGCTTTCAATAATAGGTCTAAAATCAAACATTCCAACTCCTGAGTTATTAGGTGTTGTTTTGAAAGTTCCTATTAAGTCAGTATTTGATGATGTACTAGGTGGGTTTCCATTACTTATATAAACATCAGCAACAAACTTAGGTCTTGTAAATAGAGGATTTGTAATTATTAAGTTATTTGCTACTGTAAAAATTACATCCTGACCTACAGGGAATGACCTATATAAAGGTTGCTGTATTATTGTTGTTGCCATTATTTAATTGTTGTTATGCTATTAATTATATCTTCTTTTACACTGCCTAGTAAGTCTTTTCCGAACTGCTTTAATCCAAGTCCTAAAGGTTTTTGAAAGAAGCTTATTCCTTGTATTCCTTTGCGTCCTATACTTCTAGCAATTAAAAAGGTTATTGATTTTCTACTCATAAACTTTCCGCTTGCATCTCTTGGAGCTATTCCTTTTCTTACTACCCACTTATCTAAAGCCCTGCTTGGTGGTTGTGAGTGCCCTTTACTATTCTTGTAACTATAAGGAGTCTTGATTACTTTTCCTTTATAGTCTTTAAATGTTCTTTTGGTCTGTGTTCCTGAAACTCCTTTATCTACAAATTGACCATAACTAGACATATAGAATTGTACTGTAAAACCATCAGGAGTAGTTACAACTTTAAACTTAATAGAGTCTTCTAACTTAGACTTATCCCCTTTCTTATAGTTTAGAGTAGTTTTAGATTGAGCAACTACCTGCTTCCCAAAGCTTTCTAAGTACCTTTCTATATTCTCAGTCTTCACTATTCTACTCCTACGAATACTTCAACTCTAGCTGTAACAGCTGTTGTTGGTTTTACTTGTAAAGAAGCTAAGTCTAACATAGTTCCAAAAGACGGAGCACCAACTTCACCTAAAGCAATTACATCTCCTGAATAAAGAACGTGTGAACCTCCTGATCTTATAGTTACAGTATAACTTGAAGTAGTAGTCACTACTGCTAGCTCAATATCTACTGCTGTTTCTAAGTTTGTTACCCTAACGTATTTAGTTCTATCTACATCAATAGCTCCTGGAGAAGTTGAAGGTAATGTATCAAATACTGCTACAGTAGTTACTACACTTGCTGTACAGGTTACTATCCTTTCAAAGACATCATTGATTCCTGTTGTTGTTACTGAGTTAGTTGATCCCCTTAAACTTGAATTTAAAGTTACTGTTTCTGAAATTGTTGTTACTAAGTCTGCCATTGTTTTATAAATTAATTGTTATTTTAAATTTTTTCCATCCTATCTCTACTATTAACCACCGCCACTTCCATTTCATTAATACCCTGCTCCTTCTGTTTGTACAGGAATATCACAAGTCTGAAAGTCGTTCTGTACTAATACTCCTATATTAAATACCCACCCACAACAAAGATTGTCAAACCTTTCAGAGAATGGTTCTATAGTGAATTGGTCTTGCGTAAAGTATATCGGTTGATTAATATCATTTATTCCTTCTATTGATTGTCTTGAGCTATGTCTTAACATTCCTATAAAGTCAGTACATACTTGTAACATTTCATTAAGTACGTCCTGCTCATTGTTTAAAGTCTTTACTAATTTAGGAAAGTTAGCTGAAGCATTGTTCTCATTCCACTCAGTTTTCTCTGTTACCATATCCATAACAAAGATTTGAAAGTTGTAGACAAGTTGGCTATCACCTGTTGATACGTTTGTAGGATTGACGTGTAGTAGTGGAAATTTAGTTACCTTAGATAAATCAATATCAAAAATATCTCCTACAGAAGTTGTACTTATTTGTTGGTGGTACTCACCTAATCTTAAGAGAGTATTTACTACGTTATTATATGTTTTATTTTTAACCATTTCTTTTTACTTTATTTTGTGAGTTCAAATCTGTTTCATAACTTAACCAAGTCAAACACTCTAAAAGACTTAGCTTTGTAATTGTTTCTAAATTACTAATATTTTCTCCGCACAATCTGTGCATTACTCCGAACCAGCCCCATTTGGAAGCAAAGTCATTACTTGCTATTGCGTCTTCATTTCCTTCAGCCTCTCCATCAAATATGATGGCATAATCTCGGACAACACCTTCCCTAAAGTGTAAAAAAAAACCAAAGCTGATTGGACTTGCTCTGCTGACATCTGTTTCATTTCTTCAGCTCTGAGCCGAATATCGCCATCATAAGCATCAATAATATATATGTCATTCTTTTTTAGTTTAATAGGTCTGTAAAGCACCGACATCAATTCAGGAAGGTTCTTATCTATTCCATTCTTTATAAACTGCTCAATGTCTGCATACTCTCCTAATGTAATACTATCTAAGTCAGGGTGGAAGCCGTACTCAACTTCATTAATCTCTATTATCCTTTTTAGCTTAGTATCTTGCTTAGCTTGTAACTCGCCTATCTTTGACATTATAACCGCTACGTCCGATAAGGATAGTTCCTTTACTAACTGTTTTGGAATATCTGTTAAGGCTGCTAATGTTGCTTCAGCTTCTTCAGTCTTTGTTCCTGTTGCATAGTCTATAAGTTTTAACCAGGTAGACAAATTAACATCAGCCCAACTATTAATTAGCTTGAACGTTTCAACTTTTCCTTCTTTTTTAATTTTTACTTTCATACACTATATAATAGAAATTTGTTGTTTTTAGTTTAATGATTTAGTTTACTGAACGTAGTACCTTCCAAAGTTACTATCTATCTCATAAAACATTCTCATAGCTAAAGCATCAGCATAATCAGGAGAACGTCCTAGAATAGCCTTAACAGTATCTTTAGGAATTATCTGTAGTTTGTTATCCTTGTCTGCGTCCTTCATTCTGACTTGTTCTAGTTCTTCTGTTATTGTATTCTTAGTATTAACGTCTGAACAACTTACACCTATCTGCCCTTTGTTTATTTTGTCTGCTAATTTGTAATAACATTGAGTCTTTAAGTTCTGATAGTTCTCTCCTTTTAAAGCTCTTGCATTATTTGTAAATCCTTGACATCGTAAGTAATCTTTAACACCACCACCTACTCCGTCCTCATCTACTATGATATTTCTTAAAGCCACTTGATTTTCTTGTTGTAGTTTCTTAATCTCGTCCACAACATCATTTACAGCTGATTTAAGGATAGTTCTAATATATTTAAGGTGTAAGCCTTCCCAAAGCATTATAACTGTCTTATCGCTTCCAAATCGTGCTACATCACAACTGATATACTTTTCTCCTGTTATTCCCTTTTGACTAAACATTCCCATAATAGAGTTGTAATCTATAAGGCTGTCATCAGTTGCGTCATATTCCCAATTCCCAAATAGAAGTCTTTGCTTACTTAGTTCATCTAATTGAGATAGCTGAGTTTCATAGTGCTTAGAAATATAGCTATTGTCAATCACTAAAGACTGTATAAACTTTCTGTAAGGTTTTATTGTGTTGTCTTGTGCTGGTCTGTAATACTCTGAGTAAACCCAATTCTTAGCAGGGTTGCAAGTCATAAGCATCTTAGGTATTAAGCCATTCTCATCTAACTTGTACCTTAATCTTGAAGCTACTACGTTCTTAGCCTTCTCAGTTATTTGATTTGCCTCATCAATGAAAGCTCCTGTTATTTCAAGTGAACCTAAACTATCAAAGTTTCTATCTGAAGGGTATAAGAACAAGTCCTTAAGGATTATCTCAGAACCATTGTAAAAGGTTATCACATTACTTGAACCATTAAACGTGTAGTCTTTAATAGCTTTTAAGTTCCATTCGGTGCATACTTCAAAGAATGTGTTTAGTGTAGTCTTTTTTAATGCATCTAGTTTTGACCTTCCCATTAAGTACCTAGTCTTTGGATATGTTAGGCACATAGTAATTAAGTAGCTACAACCTACCCAAGACTTTCCACCACCTGCTGCTCCTCCAAATAAAACCTCTTTAGTCTTATTGTCTAATAGATACTTTAAGCACTCTTTTTGTTTAGGTGTAAAATTAGGATTGATTTCTAATAAGTCAGATTTAATCCCCAAGATTTATATTAATTTTAATTCTTTCATCTCCTGAAGTTAAGTCTATTTCTTGCTTCTCATTATACCCTCTTTTACGTCCTCTTGTTCTTAGGAAGAAAGTAGTAGCTGTTGTGTTACCTTCCTTTATTTGTTTCTTTAGACTGCTTTCTGCAAAGTCAATAAACTTACTATCAATACTATCTACTGCGTTCTTGTATTCTGCATCTTCATTCATCCAAGCGTAATGTCTACTCCTTGTAATGTCTGCTTTCTCACAAGCCTCTGTTACTATACCTAATGACATCTCTAGTGCTGCTAGTAGCTTCTTTTTACCTTCCTGTGTCCTCTTTTGTTCTGTTTCCATAATATATAATAGAAATTACTCGTATTCATTTGGTAGCATTAGTCTGATACCTAGTTCAGTTATTGCCCATATTCTTATTTGGTTTGCATATATCTCAAAGGCTTTGCTATCCATTCTAGCTGTAGACTTAACTACTTGGATTCCTACATTCCTATCGTTTATTTCTATACTATTCCATTCACTTGAGAACTTAACCTTTAGTAAGTCGTGTATCTCGTCAGGGAAGTAGCCTAGTTCATTAGATAAGACTTGAACGATACAACTCCAATAATAGTTATTCTGCATATTACTTCTTGTGTTTCTTTGTTTCTTTACATCTACTAAATAGTCATTCCCTAATTCCTTTAAATAGTTTATCAGAGTTTGCTTATCTTTATCACACTTTATTACAAACTTCATTAGTCAAAGGATTCATTAACTCCTCTTGATCCTACTAGCTTTTCCTTTGCTCCTGCCCATAAGTTATCCCTTCTCTTAGTTAGACTAGGTTCTGTTCTTTGTAAAGTTGGTATTCCTTCTGTTGGTTCGCTATCCATATACTTTCCGCATAAGCACTCAGCTTCCTTTGCTACCCATTTCTTATCTCTTAAAACTATTGTAGCCTTAGATAGTTCTTTAGTCTTTCCACATTCGCAAGTGTATAGTGTCATCTCTTTAGCTTATCAAGTTCAAACTCTAAATGATTAATTGCTTTCTGTATGCACTCTATCGGAGAGTCGTGTTTCCTTTCAGCTCTTAGCAGATAAGTAACAGCCGTCCCTACATTATAAGATAGTTCAAAGTTATCACAAACTTTCCTTGCTTCATAGCCATTCTTTCCTTTATAGTAGTCAGGTACTCTATTGTCTTTAAGTCCTAACTCATCTTTAGTCAGTAACATCTTTGGGTTTACTTTATTATCTTTCATTTCTTTGTATTTCATCTATTAAGTCTGAGTCAGTTAGTGTTTCTAACTTTTCCATATTCCAAAATAACTTATTATTTGTTCTGTTCTTTATTCTTGTTTCTATTATGCTCATTATAATAACCACAAAGAAAAAGATTGCTGTTAAGATACCTATTACTGTAAATATAATCATTTGTTTTGTTTTAGTTTATTCTGTTAATAATCTTAGTAATTGTCCACTCGTGTAAATTCGTTCATTTCCTGCATAGTCATTGTATATACAAGTAAAGTTGTCATCTTCCCAAGTCCATAGAGAATTGACATTATTTTTTATATGTCCTTTGAGTACCCACTTGATTGTT
>ERZ887942.2482-NODE-2482-length-11413-cov-4.904649_pt1 | contig 11413 bp, 9 predicted proteins | sample MGYA00521099_ERZ887942 | MGnify/ENA primary metagenome ERZ887942 (study PRJEB32303, sample SAMEA104408605) | aquatic metagenome | biome: Brackish water; feature: Pelagic; material: water | place: Baltic Sea | collected 2014-06-07T06:48:00 | depth 16,251 m ... | reverse complement strand
AACTACCACGAACTCAAACGGAAATTCGTAGAGGATGAAATCGATGCTGCCTGTATTACATTAGGTGTTCAAGCTCCAATCTTCGCTGAGCTCTTTGAGTCGGGGCAGTGTCACCTCTTGAGTATCCCATTTACCGATGCTTTGCTGGTGAAGAATGTCTCGCTGTTGGAATACGAAATTCCACAAGGGTTATATCGTTCCCAAGCACCGATTGAACCGGAAGCTGATGTGCAAACAGTCGCTCAAGGTGCACAACTACTTTGCCGGCAAGATATTCCGACATCATTGGTGACAGAGATCACCCGAATTGTGATGAGCGAACGCTTTCAAATCGCCAATCGCCTCGGTGAGCTTCATTCACAAGGCTCTCAATTTGCGGAACTCAAACCTGAGTTCACGATTCATACGGGAGCGAAGAACTACTACCACTCCGAATTTGATGTGCAGGTCTTCGAAGGCTGGGAAGCTCTGTACTCGCTAGCGGTTTCTATGCTCATCGCAGGCTTCTTGCTCTTTCAATCAATCAAGAAAATGACAGAACGAAACAAAGAGCACAAACTCGATCAGTATGTACGAAAGCTCTTAAAGATCGAAAGAAGCCAACTCGACCTGGATCAACACACCGGAGCAAAAGACATCCAAGCGTTACAGAGACTGTTAGACGAAGTAACACAATTGCGACAACAGGCGCTCCAGGAATTTACCTCTCACGAAATCAACGAAGATCGCGCGGTCGATTCATTTGTCGAAATGTGCCATGCTCTGAACAATAAGATCAATGCCAAGCTGTCTCGGCAAAGAATTGATCATGCTATTGAGAGATTGATTGAAGTTGTTGAGAATCAGAATAATTAGCAATCTTACGCTTTAGTGACGTAGGCTGAGGTTAGCCTTTTGCGTAACCCGGCATCGCGTTGGACGTCTAACCTGTATTGCTGGGACGTGCCCCAGCCTACTTCACTGCTGCGAATTTTCGGGGCGAAAAGCGGCCTTACACAATGGACCGACACCAAACAGCTACTTTGATTTTGTTCGACGCGAATTCAGATGGTTACCAGATGATCCCACAGAATGTGGCGAGAAGGATTATCAGAGACTTGTACGGAAGTTGATTGCTAAAATTAGAAAACATTTATGTGAAAATAAGGATGCAATGAACGCCGGATTCCCGAAACCTTGTTTAGAAGATGGCTCTCGTAATCAAGCATTAAGCAAGAACTGCAATCCTGCTTGTGACTCATAGTTAAGGAGAAAAAATTGGCATCTTCAGTATTTGAAATTCGAATGTCAGTAGAAGATTGGCGTCCGTTTACACTTCATTCGCTATTGCCCATCATTTCAAAGGAGTACCAACATCAAATAAAAGTGATTCGAGGTAGTCTGCCTGTTTCTGAGTGGAAAGGACTCGATTTTGAATGTCGCGACGAAGGTGTCGCCACGGATTGGGATTTTTTTGATGAGTTGACGGGAATATTCTCAGCTCGAGCAGTCGAAGTCTTGAGAGATGCCATGGAGGTATACTTTCATGTTCTCCCTGTAACTCTGCATAGCGTTCCATATTTCACGCTGGGATGTAAACAGCGACTTAATATCCTCGACACTGAGAAATCACAAATAGACATCGATACGAATTTTCCAAATTATGATCCGTCTAATTTGCGACCCGAAGATATTTCTGGAATCTATCAATATTACTTCAAGGACAAGAAATCCCTGCCCGACCCTGTGATCTTTTCAATCCCGCAGCAGCGTAACACCTTGTACTGCACAGAGAGTGTTGTACAACTCGCGAGAGAAGCAAACCTGAAAGGCATCAGGTTTCAAGTCTTAGACAGTCCCAGGGGTTCTCCTAAAGCCATCAATGAAGGTTGGGGTGGTTGGGAGTGGAACGAATGAACTTTGCAAAACAAGGATGCAATGAACACCAGATTTCCTAAGCCTTGTACTTTAGAAGATGGTTCTCGCAATTGCGCATTAAACAAGTATTCGTAGGGTGGGTGGAGTTCGTCGATCCATGTGAATGGTGGGTTACGCAATGATTAGTGGATCTCAGTTAACAAGTTCTTCAACGGCAGGACCGAGAACGCAACCCACCATTTCATCAACGCATTGCTCCACCCACCCTACGATTTTTCGTCATTCAGTGCAGCATTCCAGCGATCAGCCGGAATACAATCCACGCAATGAATGCGGTCACAATCCAGAAACCAATCACAACTCCTTTCTCGATTCAATCTTTGGAAACTTTCAAAGTCTCGATATCCTCATGGCGTCTCTTGAATATTTCCATGATCCAAATCAGACCTATTATGATAAGAATGATTTTGAAAGCAAAGATACGCATGCCCATGGAGACCTCGTGATTTTAGAGGGAGAGATGAATATCGCTGGTAACGAACATTATCGAGGTATGGTTCAAGAAATAGTACCACTTTTGTATATGAGATCTCTGGGAATCTTAGACGTCTGTCTTACAGAAGATTTCGAAACCTAAAATCTAAATCAATATGTCTAAACAACAAATTCACTGCTATCTTGTCGAGCAATCGGAATCGAAGGAGATTCGTTCTCGGTTAGCGAAAGTTCAAGCTCCAAAGCTTCAAGAGGGGGACGTTCTCGTCCGTGTCGAATGCTCTTCGTTGAATTACAAAGATGCTATGGCAGCGACCGGGAACCCTGGGATCGTGAAATCGTTTCCGCATATCCCAGGGATTGATGCTGTCGGAGTTGTCGAGACCAGTCGAGATTCTCGGTTTGAAGTCGGGGATCAAGTGATTGCGACGGGGCACGAATTAGGAGTTGAGCGGTGGGGAGCTTGGGCGTCACATGTTGTTGCTCCTTCTGATTGGCTGGTGCAACTTCCCGCAGGTCTTTCAGCTATTGAAGCGATGACGCTTGGAACGGCCGGATTCACCGCTGCTCAATGCGTGGCAGCGATTGTAGACCATGGATGTAAGACAGATGATGGTCCTATTATTGTGAGTGGAGCAACTGGCGGCGTGGGGAGTATTGCGGTGATGCTGTTGGCTCACTTGGGCTACCAGATTGTTGCAGTGACAGGCAAGCAAGATCGACATGCCTGGCTGAAAGAAATCGGAGCGAGCGAAGTCACCGGTCGTGATAGTCTCGACTCGGATGCGAAGCGACCGTTGTTGAAAGGAGAGTTCGCTGCCGGGATTGATACCGTTGGTGGAAAAGTATTGGCGACAATGCTCAAGAAAATTCAGCACCGTGGATGTGTCGCCTGTTGTGGTGTGACCGGTGGTGCGGAACTTCCTACAACGGTCTTTCCTTTCATCTTACGTGGAGTGGCACTCTATGGGATTGATTCGGCTTGGTGTCCGGATGACCTTCGCACAGACATTTGGGATAGACTTGCTACTGATTGGAAACTCCCGCGACTGCTTGATGCCAAAGTTGATCTCACACTCACGACTGTCGATGCAGCGATCAATGCTATTTTAGAAGGAAAGTTCGCCGGTCGAGGCGTGATTCGCATTGCAGAGTGAGTTATGATCTGACAGGGATCGTGACTAATTGCCATGTGGGAAATTTTGCCGAGTCACGATCCTAACCAAAAAAGAATTGTGAAAAATCTATCTAAAGATGCCTGAAACTAAACGTGCTGTTGTATTACTAAGCGGAGGACTCGATTCTGCCACGACTTTGGCGATTGCCAAGAGTGAAGGGTACGAGTGTTATGCACTCTCATTTGATTACGGTCAACGGCATCGGTTCGAACTTGAAGCTGCAACGAAAGTGGCACAGGCAAACAGGGTTGAAGATCACATTACGATCGACATCGACCTGCGAAAGTTTGGCGGCTCGGCACTGACTGCGGACATCGATGTGCCTAAAGATCGAGATGAAGAGACCATGTCCGCAGGGATTCCGGTGACATATGTCCCAGCACGGAATACCGTATTTCTTTCTCTCGCACTGGGCTGGGCAGAAGCATTAGGAGCATTCGATTTATTTATTGGAGTGAACGCCGTCGACTACAGTGGGTATCCTGATTGCAGACCGGAATTCATTGAGCAATTCACAAAGCTGGCGAATCTCGCTACGAAAGCAGGAGTTGATAACTCAGGGAAGTTCGAGGTTCATACTCCACTGATTCATTTGACGAAGGCAGAGATCATCAATAAAGGGATTTCACTCGGAGTCGATTACGGACTGACTCACAGTTGCTACGACCCTTCATCAGAAGGGGTCAGTTGTGGACATTGTGATTCCTGCCAACTGAGACAAAAAGGCTTTCAAGAAGCGGGCAGCGTTGACCCAATCGCTTATCAATCCTGAGTGGATTTGATTTCCTTAGGGCGCCAAGTAGTCTGTAGCTGCATGTTTTTAAGATTGTAATCTTCAGTTATTGAATCGCAATTGAACCAGGCAATCGCAGCGGTCGGCATTCGTTCATAGTTGCCGGTCGCGGCTTCGACAAACTGTTCAATGCCGGGATTGTGACCGATAGCCAGAATTGTCTCGCCGTTTGTGTACTTCGAGAGAACCTGATTCCAGGTCCGTAAATTTGCCAGATAAAGTTGATCAATGATTTCGAACTGACAATTGATGATTGCTGCGATGGCTTCTGCGGTTTGACATGTGCGCTTCGCACTGGAACAAATGATGCGGTCTGGAATCAGTTCTTGAGACTTCAACCAATGTCCCATCTCGGGAGCATCAAGTTCTCCCCGTTTGTTAAGTGGTCGGTCGTGGTCTTGCATTCCAGCATTTGCCCAACTGGACTTGGCATGTCGCATTAAAAGTAGTGTTTTCATTTTGGTACTGATTTGAGGGTGCATTGTGTTTTGAATTGCTCACGCAGAGCCGCAGAGTACGCAGGAAGAGGAGAATTACAACGGTGCATTGAACATATCTCCGCGGCTCTACGTGAGATGATTTTTATCCAGCCTTTATTTCAACATGATCGTTGAGCGTCCCTTGCTAAGCTGGAAGCAGAGGACGCTTTTCTCTTTCTCCTTGAACCATTTTCCTGTTTGTAATTTGCTTCGTGACTGAACTTCATCAAGCCGTTGTTGATCATTGTTTTCGGATTGAATAACTGGTAATTGTGCGAATTTTTTTTCGACCTTCAGTGTGAAATCATAGCATTCAAACGGAGCATCTAAAGTAATTCGATCTCCCTGCTGAGTGATCTTCGTCAGCTCTTTGCTCGCCCAATATCTCGCGATTTCGCTGAGCTTCATCCAATGGACACGCTCTTTGTACTTCTCGTGGATGGAATCTACGACTCGCTGAAAAGCGTGGAAGCCAGCCTTTGTACCGTTGCTGTACATCCCGGGCCAGTGGCATAAGAAGAATCCTGGCTGGTCTCGTTCAATCAGATTCACCAGTTGTCCGGCAGAGGCGTCGGCTGTTGCATACAAGTCTGGTTGAGGTGTCACATCACCTTCCCAACCACCGAACCAGTCGCCTGTTCCAGCTGGGATATTGACTGTGAGGTTAAGGTTAGATGTTCCCAATCCTGAAACGTGTTCGACGGTCGGCTCTGTACTTTGCTCTTTGCCTACGACGTACTTAAAGAAGTGTGGGATCTCCGACTGGAAGACATCTCGCACGGCTTGCTGAACTGCCAACGACAGTTCAGGCTTGACCATATTTCCAAATCCGCCCGGTGTCGTCACGCCTTCGCATGGGAGTCCGCAGTTCTTCAGGATTTTCAATGCGTAGGCTAGATACGCTGCCAGTTCATCGACACTTTTCTTTTCGCGCGGATAAGAGTTCTCCATTGTGCTGGGATTGATCTCTTCGAAGGGTCGACCTGTTTTAAGATTGATGACTCGCGTATGAGTAATCATCTCTGGGTGGATATCCCAATTCGGTAGCATGAGATCGCGGACAAGATTCAAACTATCGAGCAAAGCCATCCTAGACCAGCCGGGCAACTCTCGATCCATCCAACCAACACAAGCGGGGTAGGGGACGATGCTGTATTTTCCTTTGACTCCGTTCTCGCTGCACCATTCACCGAATTTACGAACAAAGCTGTCCGGGATTTCGCGTGGGAATGTCTGCCAGGGTTTCTTGTAAACTTCACGATCCGGGTAACATGCGTGGAACTGTGGGATGCCAAAATGCCCCATGTTCACCAAGCACGTTGAGTCATCAATAATGAAGGTGAGTGGAATCCGATCACGCGGAAATAAAACCTTGACGCCATCTGTATTCGGAGGACGATCACCTGTTGGAGTTTGTGCGAGGAGGTGACCACCATACAGCGATGAACCTACCGCAGCCGACACGCCGGTTCTAATGAAATCACGCCTGTCTCCATTCCAGAATTCCATGTTCATCTCCAAGTGATTTGGTTTTGCGAACGATTAGTGATCGATCTCCATATCTAATACTTCAACAAGAAAAGCCCAGACGTCGGTCAGCTCTTCAATGATCTTTGAGGTTGGTTTCCCCGAGCCGTGACCGGCTTTGGTTTCGATGCGAATGAGTGTTGGATTCTCACAGCCTTGCGCATGTTGCAGAGCGGCAGCGAACTTAAAACTGTGTCCCGGGACGACACGGTCATCGGTATCTGCTGTCGTGACCAAAGTCGGGGGATAACACGTTTCTGACTTGGTGTTGTGATAGGGTGAGTAAGCGAGCAACGCTTTAAACTCGTCTTCGTTGTCCGAGGAACCGTAATCGTCAGTCCAGTAGCGACCGGCGGTGAATTTGTGGAATCGCAACATGTCCATCACGCCAACCGCGGGTAAGCATGCGCCGAAGAGGTCTGGTCTTTGTGTCATGCAGGCGCCGACTAATAATCCTCCGTTGCTGCCGCCTTGGATGGCGAGTTTTTTCGTTTGTGTATATTTGTTTTCAATTAACCATTCGGCAGCTGAGATGAAGTCATCGAACACATTTTGTTTGTTGAGCTTTGTTCCCGCCTTGTGCCATTTCTCTCCGTACTCACCGCCACCACGTAAGTTGGCGACAGCAAAGACGCCTCCCATTTCCATCCAGGCAAGTCGACTGATTGAGAACGAAGGCGTTAACGGAATGTTAAAACCACCGTATCCATACAGCAGCGTAGGATTGTTTCCATCGAGCTTGAGCCCCTTCTTGTGCGCGATGAACATGGGGACTTTTGTGCCATCTTTGCTGGTGTAGAAGACCTGTTTGGCTTCGAAGTCATCGGGATTGAAGTCGACTTCCGCTTGTCGGATTTGTTCGCTTTCACCGGTGATCATGTCGTACTTGTAGATCGTCGGCGGTAGAGCAAAACTAGAGAAGGAATAGTAAGTTTCCGTGTCGTTTGGTTTGCCTCGAAATCCATTCGCAGAACCAATTGCCGGGAAATCGACATCTCGCAGGTACTCTCCCGATTTACGGTAAATCGAAACCTTCGTCTTCGCATCTTTCAGCGATTCAACAACAAACAGATTTGCGATGATGGTCACATCGCGCATTGCCTCAGGTTGTTCTTGGATGACTTCTGTGATCGGCACTTCGGGGCTGACCTCTTCCTCTTCAATCTGTTGCGATGCTTTTCGAACATCGATGGAAATGACACGTCCGAGAGGAGCGTCGAGGTCTGTTTTGAAAAAGAAAGTAGGACCGTCATTACCGATGAAGCTGTATTCGTTTTCAAAGTTCCGGATGAGCGGAAGCGTCATTGCGAAGGGATCGCTGAGGTCTTTATAGAAAATTCGATAACGATCATCGGTGCCGACATGAACCGTGATAATCAAATAGCGTCCATCATCAGTGACATCGGTCGAGTAGCCCCATTTCGGTTGATCAGGTCGATGAAAGACGAGAACATCCGCTGCTTGATCATCGCCGATGCGGTGATAATAGATCGCCTGGTTGACATTTAGGTTCTGGAATTCCGCTCCTTCTTGTGGTTCCTGAAATCGCCCATAGAAGAAACCTTTTCCGTCAGCGGTCCAGGCAGGAGAGTTGAATTTGATCCACTTCAATTCATCATCAAGAATTTTTCCCGATGCGATTTCCATGATTTTCCAGATTCGCCAATCTGAGCCGGCATCTTGAATTGCATAGGCGAGATATTTCCTATCATCGCTGAAGACTGTTCCGCCGAGTGCGACGGTTCCATCTTCAGACCATGTATTGGGATTGATCAAGACTTTCGGCTCTGAATGAGAGTCTTCCTGCACATACAGGACATACTGATTTTGTAGACCATCATTCTTATAGAAATAGATGCGGCCTCCAGCGGTGAATGGCGTCCCGAATTTCTCGAAGTTCCACAGTTCGGTCAGTCTGTTCTCAATCGCTTTGCGTTCGGGGATTTGTTCTAAAAAACTGTTCGTGTGTTGATTCTGTTCTTTGACCCAGTCAGCGACTTGCTCACTTTCGCGAACATCATCTTCCAGCCAACGATAGGGATCGTGAACTTTCTGTCCGAAGTATTCATCAAAATGATCGATACGTTTTGTCATAGGAGCTTCAGCTTGTACTTTAAGAGAAAGAATTGTCAGGCTTAAGCTCAATGCAAAAGCGAACTGGATAGAATTCATGTGACAATCTCGGATTGGATTTATCGGATTTGGATCAGGTTGAGAGTTTAGCGTTGAGAGTTTAGAGAAGCAAAACCAACATTTCGTGCGACACATCATTAGTCTGAAGTGAAAGAGGTGATAGTATGAATCACTGCTATTCTGATGACATGGGTCGCTCGAGAAGTAAATGTCTCGTTTGAACGAGATCTGGCTCTCGCAACGTGAGACCAACAACTGTTGAAAAGTCGTCAGTGAAGAACCTGCAGGATGGTATGAACACTTCATGTCAATTGCTGGCTGCATCTCTTTCACTTCTCTGCGCTTTGGCGCCTTTGCGTTTCAATTACAAGGACTCAAAATAAGCGGACGCAACCACGCGAGAGAACCAGTGAATGACCAGAGCTTACAAGCACGACGCGCAAGCGAGTGAGTCAAAGTGCTTGGATGAAGTGAAAATTGATCTCACGCAGAGCCGCAGGGTTCGCAGAGGAAAAAATTCTGCGCTCTCTGCGGCTCTGCGTGATTCATACTTTCTGAAGGACAGCTATTTCAGAGCAGCTTGGCACTGTGTAGCAAAAGAAATTAGACAGGATTGACATGATGAATTCGGTAATGCTATTTCCTATTGAAAGTGTGGCTCAATAAGAATGTTCTCTGTTCGTTCGAGTACAAAAAAATTCACTGGTCAGTTCTCAATGCGAGTACTTTTATTTTATCCTGTCAATCATGTTCATCCGGTCTACTTTCTTTTTCGAATTGTAATTCGTTTCACAGAAATATTTGTTGATTTGCGTCAGTGTTGGCAGTTGCTATTCTGGCAGAAAATATAAAAGAAGCTTTGGGGAAACACATGTCGAGTACGACACCTTCTATTGAGTCTCAGTCTTTGAACGTCGATGCGGCTGTACGAGATCGTTATTCGGCAGCCGCTGAAGCAGCGGAGGCAGCACTTTGCTGTCCGGTGGACTACGATCCGCAATATCTCAAAATGATTCCGCAGGAAATTCTCGAACGAGATTATGGCTGTGGCGATCCTTCGAAGTGGGTCAAGCAAGGAGAGACTGTCCTCGATTTAGGATCCGGCGGTGGCAAGATTTGTTATATCGCTGCCCAGATTGTAGGCGAGTCCGGCAAGGTGATCGGCGTTGATTGTAACGACACAATGTTGGGTTTGGCTCGACAGTACCAGGGTGAGATCGCTGAGAAACTAGGCTACGAGAATGTCGATTTCCGGAAAGGGCGAATTCAAGATCTCAAGTTGAATCTTGATTCGCTGGAAGAGTATCTGATTGAGAATCCAACTAAGACCTCATCGGATTGGCTGCAAATGCAAGAACATGCAGACCATTTGCGGGCGACGCAGCCGTTGATTAAATCAGATTCGGTAGATGTGGTCGTTTCGAACTGTGTCTTGAACTTAGTGAAGGACGAAGATCGGAAGCAATTGTTCTCAGAGCTTCATCGTGTGTTGAAACGTGGCGGACGAGCAGTCATCAGCGATATTGTTTGTGATGAACTTGTTCCAGAAGAACTACGCAATGATCCACATCTGTGGAGTGGTTGCATCAGCGGCGCGTTTCTTGAAGAGTCGTTCCTTGAAGCGTTCGCAGAAGCAGGTTTCTACGGAATCGAAATCGTTTCGCGACAAGAAGAGGCTTGGGCAACTGTTGAAGGTATTGAATTTCGCAGCATGACGGTCCAAGCCTTCAAGGGGAAAGATGGTCCGTGTCTGGATCGAAGACAAGCCGTGATTTACAACGGTCCCTGGAAATCCGTCACTGATGACGATGGTCACAAACTTGTTCGTGGAAAACGAATGGCAGTCTGTGAGAAGACATTCCAGATCTATTCGCAGGCTCCCTATTCCGACAAAATTACTCCGGTTCCGCCAGTCAATGAAGTACCGCTAGAGAACGCGAAACCGTTCGACTGCCATGGTGTTCCGATCCGATCAGCGAAAGAAACAAAGCAGGGGAACGGATTGTTGACGATGCTTCCAGACGGTGATTGTTGCGGAACTGATGGGTGCTGTTGAGCTTGCAGGAGCAGAAATTGCGTTGATTGCTAATCGATATCGCCCGAAGAAATATCTCTCTGGGCGTGATGTCGAACAGCGATGATGACGACCTTTTCATCGAGAATACGGTAAATGATCCGATGTGTGTTGCGTTTTCCGCTTCCATAAGATCGCTCGAAGAGATCAAAGTCAAATTTAAAGCTCTCTCTTGCTAAGGAGTTGTCATGTGGTGTCAAGCACAACTCAGCGAGCAACTGATCAAAACCATTTAACCACCGTTGAGCGACTTGCTGAGAATTCGATTGCGTGAAGTACTAATTGACAATGCGGTCGACTTCTCTCGCTGCTTCAGAGGTGAAGTGAAGTTCGTAATTCACTCTACTTCGCGATCATCTTGAGTTGTTGTTCAATGCCGGTTTTGACCTCGTTCCAAGATTGGATTCTACCATGTTCAAAATCTTGGACGCCTCTTTGAATCGCTTTGAAATCTTCTGTTTCGATCTCACGTTTGCGCCAGATTTCTACGCATTCCTCTAATGGTAACGTTGTTAAGTCTTCCTCAGTTTGTTGTAGAACGAACTGATTGAATTCGTAGAGTGTCATTTGAGAATTCCTGAACGGTATAAGTTTCCAAACTTTCTTCTGGTATTCTATACAGTTTAACTGAAAAACTAACATCAAAAAGTAGTTTTATCTTTCGGGAAATACCTCAGCATCCAGTTCTGCTCGTACTGCTGCCAGTCTTTCCAGTCGAGAAGTTCGTAGAGGTCGCGGCGTTTCTTGTGGTGCAAATAGACAGGCTGTTCTTTACCGGAATGTTTGTTGAGCAGTTGGATTGCCTGGGCGTAATTGCCTTTGCGACGGTCTCTGCGGATGTGCAGCAAGAAGTAGTCTTTGGTTGTTGTATCGACCC
>ERZ887942.2479-NODE-2479-length-11419-cov-21.146427_pt1 | contig 11419 bp, 6 predicted proteins | sample MGYA00521099_ERZ887942 | MGnify/ENA primary metagenome ERZ887942 (study PRJEB32303, sample SAMEA104408605) | aquatic metagenome | biome: Brackish water; feature: Pelagic; material: water | place: Baltic Sea | collected 2014-06-07T06:48:00 | depth 16,251 m ... | reverse complement strand
ACTAGCCTGTCGAGCGGGCAGGATGCCACGCTCTCGATATTTTCAAAGCCCGCCCGTCAAACGGCGGGCTTTTATGTGGGAGGATGTCGGAATCGTCCGTATTTCACCCCGCCACCTCCGGAAGAAATCCAGGGAAAATTTGTTCAAATTTTCTCGCCAGCCAACCCACTTCATCTTTGGATTCTCTATGGCGAAAAAGAAACCATCTTCGGGTGAAAGCCCTGCCACTCAACTTTCATTTGAGGAGGAAAAAGAAAAATTCATGGGGATGATTTCGGATGAACTCGCAAAGCGAGATTTTAAATCTCCGGAAGAAGCCAATGAGTTCCTCAATAAAGCCTTCACGGGACAGACCATGGGGCATTCACTGGCCGAGTGGGATACGCGTCCGCCGGGTAAACTGGACGAGGCCCGGAACATTTTGAACCGTGTTTCTGATGATGCCCGGGGAGTCACCGGGCGAAGTTATGCCAAGAAGGCGCTGAAGGTGACTGAAGATTGCATGGAAGCGTGGGACATGTTGGCTTGGAGCTACCAGTCGTTTCGAAAAATTGAGGAAAACCTCCTGAAGGGCATTGCCCACGGTCGTCGATTGCACGCAAATCTCATCGCAATGATTGACGGTGAGCATGGTCTCTGGGGGCACCATGAATGCCGCCCTTTTATGCGGCTTTTTGAGAGCCTTGCCGAACTCTATTCCTTGGAAGGGATGGGAGAGAAGGAGATGGAAATTCTTGAACAAATGATCGCTCTTAATCCGGGGGACAATCAAGGCGTCCGGGGGTGTTTGTTGAATAAATATCTGCAAATGAATCGTCTCGATGACGCGGAGATTCTTCTGGCTCGGTATCCCGACGACATCGACCTTGGAATCGTGTATGGGCGGGTCCTGCTTGAATTGGTGAAGATTCTCAACTCGGATTTTGATTTCGAACAGCTTGAGAGAAAGATGAAAGGTCGCCCCCTCATGCTTGCCTCCTTTGGGCAGCCTTTTGCAAAAGCGAAACGCCTCATGAAGGAGGCAATCAAAGCCAATCCCTTTGTGCCCCTTTTGATGTCTCATCCGACATCGCTCTATCGTGAAGCACCTGGGATGTTTCAGTTTAGATCACCCGATCAGGCGATGATCTTTATCCATGATCATGCCATAGATTGGTTAGGCTCCCTGATTGGTTGGATCTTCATGGAAGCCCACTTTAAGCAGGCTGCTGTCGAGGCGAAGAAGCTCCCACTTCCGATGCAGGAGGCCTTTGATCAGCTTCTGGATGAACTCGATGAAATTGAGCAAGATCCCTGGCAGGATATAATTCTGAAACAGGGGGCAAAGCCACAATGAGAGGTTATGATTGGCTGGCGGGAAATGGGGGAGCGTGCGATGCCTTGAGCTTTTCCTTTAGTCCTTGGGGAGATGAGGTTCCAGGGAGCTTGAACGTGCTTGTTGGGCGGCCGCGGCCTTTCTCGCGAAGAGTTGGGCGAGGTGGTCCTGCATGCGGAAACGGCGTTCGCCTTTCTCGCGTTCGATGCGTTTTGAGGTGCCGTCGGTTTGAATGAGGTAGGCATTTTGATTGTCGCGAAAGCAGCTGTCGAGAATGCCGATGAGAAGTTTTTTGGAGGCGGTGTCGACGATGGGGGTCATGAGCTCGACCCGTTTTTCGAGGTTGCGGGTCATCCAGTCGGCGGAGGAAATGAAGACCGCATTGTCGCCTCCCTGATAGAAGTGGAAGATGCGCATGTGCTCAAGCTGCTGGTCGATGATGGATACGACCTCGATATTTTTGGCCTCCCGGCGTTCGCCCGGCTTGAGACAGCAGATGCCGCGGATGTTCAATTTGATTTTCACTCCGGCCCTGGAGGCGGCGTAGAGGGCATTGATCATGTCAACGTCCTGGAGGGAGTTCATCTTGGCGGTGATGCGGGCTTCCTCTCCTTCGAGGGCCCGGGCTGTTTCCTCCTCGATCAGGTTGATCAGGGTTCGCTTGATTTGGGTGGGTGCCGGAACGAGGGTGCGGAAGTTTTCAAGCTTGGTGCGGCCGGTGACAGCGTTGAAGAAAATGGAAGCATCCGTTCCGTATTCGGGTCGGCAGGTGAGATAGGAAATGTCGGTGTAGAAGCGGGCGGTGACTTCGTTGTAGTTGCCTGTTCCAAGGTGGACGTAGCGTTTGAGGTGGCCGTCTTCGTTGCGAATGACGAGGGCGATTTTCGCGTGTGTTTTCAGCCCCTTGACTCCGTAAAGAACCTGGGCGCCGGCGCGGCGAAGCTCCTCGGCCCGGTCGAGATTGTGGGCTTCGTCGAAGCGGGCCTTGAGCTCAACCAGAGCGGTGACCTGCTTGCCGGATTTGGCGGCATGAATCAGGGCGTCGACAATCTGAGAATTATTGGCGGTGCGGTAGAGGGTTTGTTTGATTGCGAGGACGTGGGGATCGCGGGCGGCTTCTTCAATGAAGCGGACAACCGGGCGGTAAGTCTGGTAAGGGTGGACAAGGATGAGATCCTTCTCTTGGTCGAGGATGTCAAAAATGCTGCGGGTGGGATCGATCTCGGGGGATTCCGCTCCGGAGATGGGCGCGGTGCGGAGGTGGTTGAAGCCATCGGCCATGGCGAGTGAGAAGAGGTCGGCGAGGGCGAGAGGGGCGTATTTGGTGAGGAAAACTTTGTGGAGATCGAGGTCGAGAACTTTGATGAGTTTGTGGGTGAGTTCGTTGTCTTGTGATGTTTGGAGTCGGACGGGGAAGGATTGACCGCGTGCGGTGACAACATGGTGGATTTCTTCCGCGAAGTCGTGGGCCTCGTCTTCATTGGCCGGGATGTCAGTGTTACGTGTGAGACGGAAAGTGGTGTGAGCGGTGATCTCTTCGCCGGGAAAAAGACTGGCGCAGAAGTGGGCGATCAGGTCTTCGAGGAGGACAAAGCCGCCTTCGTTGACGAGTGAAGTACGAGATACGGCGGAGGGGAGGGGGAGGATCACGATGCGCTCATCTGCCTTGATTGGATCGAGAACGGAGAGTGCGAGGCAGACGTTGAGGGAAGGGATGATTTGGCGGGAGTTTTCCGGGGTGATCAGCAGGGGGGAGAGAAGGGGCTCGATGCTTGTTTCGTAGTAATGGGCGAGGTTCTCGAGTTGTTGTGGCTCGAGATCGGCGATGGAGTGGAGGGGAAGACCTTCCTTTTCGAGGGCGGGGAGAAGCTCTTTTTGAAAGAGGCGTTCCTGATCTTTTTTAAAACGCCGAACCCGCTTTTCGATGGCGTCAAGTTGCTCGCCGACATCCCGGCCGGAGATGTCGAGCACGGTTGGAGCGGAGGCATGCAAGGTGTGAAGGCCACCGATGCGAACCTGGAAGAATTCATCGAGATTGGAGCCGGTGATGGCGAGGAATTTGACGCGATCCAGGATGGGGAGATCTGGTCGCAGGGCCTCGTTGAGGACCCGTTGGTTGAATTCGAGCCAGGAGAGTTCGCGGTTGATGTAAGGAGGCTTCATGAATTTTGAGAGGTGAAAGCTGGATGTCGAAGTGGTTTGTAAGGCTAGGCGGTCTCGTTAAGGACAACTTTAAGACCGTATAGATTTTCAAAGAGGTTGGCCTTGGAGGGGAGGGCGAGTCGCTCGGCGGAGGCATCGACAAGGCCTTCGAGGTTGAGCGTGGCTTTTCCTTCGGCGATGGTGACAGTGAGGTTTTTAACTCGTTGCGAGTGGGTTCGTTCGAGGGCGTCGGCGACTCGAAGGAGGGCAGAGAGTTTGGCCACCCGGATGCGATCGTCGGGGCTGAGTTTGTTGTAGAAAGGGTGGGAGAGTTGGGGGGTGGCTTTGCGGTGGTAACGGGTGATCAGGGCGACGAGGAGACGGTCGGGATCGCTGAGTCCGAAGATTTCGGAATGGCGAATGATGTAGAGACCATGGATTTCGTGGGACCGCGGTGAGATGTGGTTGCCGACCTCATGTAGAATGGAGGCAACTTCCAGGAGAACGGCATCATGCTCGCTGAGTTTGTGAAGGTCTTGAGTCTCGTCGAAGAGACGGCCGGTGAGGTGGGCGACTTGCCGGGCGTGGTTCATATCGACTCCGAATTTTCTGGCGATGAGTTTGGCCGAGTGAAGGAGCTGGGATTTGAGCTCATCGTGAACGCCGGTGGGGTTGGCGAGGTCGGTGAGGAGTCCTTCTTCGTAGTCGGAAGGGGAAACGCGGAGGGAAGTGAGTTCGAAGGACTCGGCGATGGCCGCATTGATGACGAGGGCGGGGAGGGCGGAACCTGCGGTCTGGTAGTCGAGATTGAATTTTTTGACGCGTTCGGGCTCGGTAAGGGCCGCGATTTCCGAAGTGAGTTGCCGGAGGATGTGATAGCGCGATTTGGTGCGGTCGGGCTTGGAGAGGTAGGGTGCGAGCATCTGGATCTCGGTTCCGATCATGACGAGGTCCTCGATTTGTTCGTCGCGAAAGTCAAAGTGGATTTGGGCAATGAGTCCGGAGATTTGCTCGCGGATGAGCCGGATGATGGGTTCGCCGGTGAGGTCCGGGGCGTGAAGCTGTTCCCAGCAGCGGTGGGTGCCCAGTCGGTAGGACTGGTATCGGACAATCCGTCCTTTTATGGAGAGGATGAGGCGGGCATTTCCCGGACCCACGTGAGCAACGATGGTGTTGCGCTTCTGCATCGAAGGGGTGTCGCGAAGGCGGCGGCGGGTCTTCAAGAAAACGAGGCGGGTCATTTCACCATCGTCGAGGGGTTCGAATCTCCACTGGCAGGCGATCTGAAGACGATTGAGGAAGACTTCGGCATTTGAGGCTTCATCCAGGGTGTTGGTGGTGACGGCGCGAACGGGGATGCCGCTGATGCCTAATTCGTCGAGAGATTCCTGAAAGCCACGCATGACCTTGACCGCTTGCTCGATGGTGGAAGGTTGGATTTGACCGTAGCCGAAGATGTCGCGTCCCAGGGGGATATTCTTTTCGAGGAAGTCGATGCATTCTCCGCTGCCATCCGGTGAGATGCGGATGACGATCATGGAAGCGTGGCTAGCTCCGATGTGAACGGCGGCACGGAGCGTTTCGGAGGGAGCGAGAGACATGGCTGAGTGTAATGAGTCCTAAGCGGAAAGGAACGGCAATAGGGAAATTGTGACCTTTTCCTTGCAAGATTGTTTGGGAGGGAGATTCATTGGGAATGCTCGGAGAGAAATTTACCCAGTGTTGTCTGGTGAAGCCTGGTGAGACGGTCGATTTGGATGGCTATTCGTCAACGACTCTGGGGATTTTGGGAAAGCCGGAAGAGGAAGCGGCCCCGATTTTCCAGGAGTTGAGACGTAAACTCGCGAGCCATCAGCGAGTGCTTTATGCAGAGGGAAAAAAGAAGCTGCTCATTGTGATGCAGGCGATGGATACCGGCGGTAAGGATGGATGTGTGAGGAAATTGTTTTCCCGGGTTGATCCGCAAGGCGTGCGGGTCACACCATTCAAGGCGCCTTCGGCCCGGGAGCTCTCCCATGATTTTTTGTGGCGGGTGCACAAGGTGGTTCCGGCAAAAGGGGAGATCGCGGTTTTCAACAGGAGCCACTACGAGGACATCGTCGCCGTGAGGGTGAAGAATCTCGCTCCGAAGGATGTTTGGGAGAAACGATACAAGCATATTGTCGATTTTGAGAAGATGCTGGTGGATGAAGGGACGACGATCCTGAAGTTCTTCCTTCATATCTCAAAAGATGAGCAGAAGCGGAGGCTTCAGTCACGGCTCGACCGGCCGGAGAAGCACTGGAAGTTTTTTCCCGAGGATTTGGCGGACCGGGCCCGTTGGGACGATTTTCAAACGGCCTACGAGGATGTTTTCACCCGAACAAGCACCAAGGACGCACCCTGGTTCATCATCCCGTCGGACCTCAAATGGTATCGTGATATGGCGGTGAGCCAGATTGTGACCCGGGCGATGGACGGAATGGAACTTGATTTTCCGAAGGTGGATTGGGATCCGGGCAAGGTCGTGGTGGAGTAGTAAGTGCCGCGATCCAATGGCGGTGAACGAACGCAAGATTCGTTTGGCCGATGATCGGACGATCATGCCGGCGTGTTATTGGGCTGGTGCCAAACTGCGGAAGATCCGGATCTTGGGAGCGGATAGAAAGCCCGGCGAGTTGGACATCAAAATCCTGCCATCCGGGCTAAATGCAAGTTCGGTCAGGGCGGTGTCCTGACTCTTGATGGTGAGCAATTCGCTCCGGGTGGCGACATTCCACAGCCGAATATTTCTTTCGCTGCCGGAGCTGGCGAGGGTTTTGCCATCGGGAGAAAATGCGAGACTCCAGATTCCCTGCTTGTGGCCGCTCAGTGTGCCCACCTCCTCGCCGCGGGCGGTGTTCCACAGGGAGATAATGTTCTCGTAATCTTGAAATCCATGGGTCACGGCGAGCAGGCTCCCGTTTTGTGAAAGCTCCATCCGGGTGCCTGGCGATCTCTCTGCAAGCTGGAGACGATTCCGTTCTTTCCAGGTGATGGTATCCCAGATAACCGTCATGCCATTGTTGTGGGCGCTTACCAAGGTGGAACCGTCGGCCGAAAAGTGGGCCTGGGTCGCCTCGCTTTGAACGACGGGTTCATTCGGGTTGTCCAAATTCCACCAAGACATGCCATCGCTCCGACTTGTCACGACCAATGAATTTCCGGCGGGCGAGAGGGAAAGGGTATCGATCCGGCGAGCACCGATCTTAAGGATGGTTTTGGTTTGGTTTTTAAGATTGCGAATCATCACCGTTCCGTCTCCCTGATCCTCTGCGAGGAGTTCAAGATTTTGATTCGCAGACACCGCACGCCACCGGTTCGATTGAGTTTCGGGCGATGAGAGCGGGCGCGAGTTGGTTGCTTTTCCGGAAGCGATGTCAATGGTAGCCAAGGTTCCTTTTCTGTCGTGCGCGGTGATGGTTTTACTGTCCGGTGAGAAGCCCAGCGGGGTCCAATTCCCCTCAATTAATTCATGACGGGAGCTCCGGTTGATGGGCCAGATTCTCACCTCACCGTCTTTGCTGCCGGTGGCAATGACCTCTCCAACGGGCGGCAAGGCCACACTCCAGACTTCGCCCCGATGTCCCAGAAAAGTCCGCCTAAGAGTGCCTTTTTCAAAATCCCAAAGTCGAACCGAGTGGTCCCAGCTACTGGTTGCGAGCAATGAGCCCTCCCGGTTGAAGCTCATTGAGGAAATGACCCCGTCGTGGAAGTCGCCTTCCGTGCCTCTGGGGAGCATGGCCACTTCCTTCCCGCTCTGAGCTTCCCAGAGCCCCATCGTAAATCCGGCTTCAGTGGGATTTCCGTTTCGTGCGAGAATGATGAACTTTCCGTCGGGTGAATATTTGATCTTGTTTTCACCAAATCGGAGGCGGGGAGATTCCTCGAGAATGACAGGTGGGGCCTTATCTTTCAGAGGCCAAAGAGTGACGCCGTCTCTGCCTTCGGTGGCAAGGGCGTCTCCCAGCGGAGAAAAAGCCAGAGATCCGAAAGCCCCGGGAAGAAACTGTTCCCGTTTCCATGTCGTGGTATTCCACAAGATGACTCCCTGTCGGTCGCTGGTTGCCAGGAATTTGTCATCCGGTGAAATGGCGACCTCGTGATTTCCTCCCTGCAACTCCCAAATCGAATCTCCGGAGATGAGGTCAAATACCACCACGCCGTCCCGCCCGCTCGCGATGAGCCGGTCACCTCCGTGGGAAAACTTCACGGATCTGGCATCGCGCTGGAAGGTGGAAACGATTTTCTGTTGGGCAAGCGACCAAAGGTGCACTTGGTTTTCCGCCGCGATTGCGAGTCGGCTTCCGTCGGGCGTGAAAGTGAGATCATCAATGGGGCCCTCAAATCTTGGCAGGGAGTGATGCTCGTCGCCCAGGGATTTCTCCATCAGGAACCACCACTCGAATCCCCGCAGGTCTGCTTCGCCGGGCTCCACCGAAGCCCATGGTTCCAGTAAAAGCAGAGCCTTGGAAAAATGACCGTCGAGAAGCGCCTGATGCGCCAGGTTGATATTGGCGACATATTGGTGGAGGTGCGCTTCTTCCGCGCTTTTGAGCGCCAATTCGCGGTCCAGTTCCGCCGCAATGCGTAGTTTTGCTTCCGTCTCCTCTGCCTTGGTGGCATTCACTCCGAAGACAAAACTCACGACGGTTGCAGCGAGAAGGGTCGCCAGAAAAAGGCTGAAGGAAACAATCGCCACCCGGTTCCTGCCGACGAATTTGGTGACGCGGTATCTCCAGCTCGGCGGTCGGGCTGTGACCGGAGCGCCCTTGAGATAGAGTTCGAGATCGCGTCCCAACTCGCTGGCGCTACCAAATCTCCGGGCCCGGTCCTTCTCAAGACACTTCATCGCGATCCAATCGAGATCACCTTGCAACTCTGCCGTCAACCGCCCCGTTGTCATCTGACGCTGATCGCCAATCAACTGACGTTCCTCTTCGCTTTGGCTTAGGAAGAACGCCGAGGGACGGGGGGGCTCAACTTCACCGAGGAGTTTTAACACTTCGGCCGTTCCAGACATTTCGGAGGTCGTGGCCCGCAAGGGAGTGGTGCCGGTGAGAAGTTCGTAGAGGATCACTCCCAGGGAATAAACATCGGTGCGGGTATCGAGGTCGCTGATTCCCCGGGTTGCCTGCTCGGGACTCATATAAGCCGGAGTTCCGATGATGGCTTCGTTCACCGTGAAGCCACCTGGATCACTTTCGGCGGGGTCGATGGCCTTGGCCACTCCGAAGTCGATCACCTTTGGAACGGCCTGTCCCTCCTGGTCCCGGACCAGAATGTTAGAGGGTTTGATGTCCCGATGGATCACGCCCTTTTGGTGGGCGTGTTCGATGGCCTGACAGATTCTGATGAAGATCAAGAGTCGATCCTCGATGGAGAGTTGCCGCTTGTCGCAGTATTCGGTGACCGGATCGCCGGGGACATATTCCATCACGAAATAGGGCCGGCCTTCATCCGTTGCTCCCGCATCGATCACGCTGGCGATGTGAGGGTGGTCCATCTTGGCCAAGGTCTGCCGCTCCGCTTCGAAGCGGGCGATCACGTTCTTGGTATCCAACCCCAGTTTTAGGATTTTCAAAGCCACCTTTCGTTGAACCGGGAGACGTTGCTCGGCGAGATAGACCGACCCTCCGCCCCCTTCTCCAATTGAAGTGATGAGGGTAAAAGGACCCAGTTGTTTTCCGATTAGATTATCCTGGAACTCTGAGGAACCCCGATCGCCTCCCACCGCGGGATGTTCCAAGAAATCACCGATCCCGGAATGCTCATCCAGCAAGGTCTCAACGGCACATCGAAGAGGAGCGTCCGGCCCGCATTCGAGATCGAGGAGCTTCCGGCGTTCTTTCGGATCCGTGCACTCAATCGCCGCTGCGAAGATCTCGCGCTGGCTTCTGTGTGTGATCAATGACGGAGGTGAACTCAAATTGCTTTCGATTTTAGATGGTTTCTTTGGGGCGTTTTCCGTTGGGGGACCTGCCCAATGAAGCATGCGTCAAAACGAACCAATTTCCGCAGAAATAATCACATAACCACCTGCTGAAAGCGAAACTTTTCAAATCCCACTCCGTCTGAGAAGATGCGGATCCATGGATGACGTCACCCAGATTTTGTCTCAGCTGAAAAGCGGAGAGGCATCCAGTGAAAACCTGCTCACGGCCGTTTATGATGAGTTGCGAAATTTGGCACGGGCGAAGATGGCACGGGAGCGGAAGGGCCATACCCTTCAGGCGACCGCTCTCGTTCACGAAGCCTGGATGAGTCTGGGAGACAGTTCTCCAAATCATTGGGAGAATCGCCGCCATTTCTTCGGTGCTGCTGCCGAGGCGATGCGCCGAATCCTCGTCGACCATGCCCGAAAACGGCAGACGGAGAAGCGCGGAGGCGGTGCCGTAAAGGTCGACTTACCCGAATCACTGATCGAGGCAAATGTTCCGCCGGATGAGCTCCTGGCGGTACACGAGGTTCTTGAGGAATTGGAAAAGGAAGATCCGCAAGTCGCGGAATTGGTGAAAATGCGCTATTTTATTGGCCTGACGATGCAAGAGACTGCCGATGCCCTGGGCCTGAAAAAGCGCACGGCGGAAGGGATTTGGGAATATGGGCGGACGTGGCTTCGCCATCGGCTTCGCAAGTCGGGGTAGCCCTCGTTTGAAAAAACTTGAAGTTTTTCTGCGGATCCATTTCTCCAATTGCGCATGGGGAAGTGTTGGAGGTCATTTTCCCGATCAATCCAGAGCGGGTTTTTCTCCAGCAAGCATAAGAAACATCATGAACAAATTCATTATTCTAAACTTCGTTTGGCTGGGAGTCGCAATTGCCGCTTTTATGTTTGGCCGATCAGACGAGACCTCCAGCGCAGAAGCCATTGATCAAACCAGTGAGAGCGGGAGGAGAATGGCCTCCTCAAGGCGTGGCGGTTCGGGGAGCGGCGGCGATTCATCTGATCCGGCATCATCCCAGGGAGGAAGGAGTGGTTCGGTTCGTTCCGGAGTGACGATTGGACAGTATCAAAATGAAACAGATGCCCTGCTGGCGAATAAAATGTTCGCGGATCTTCTCCTGGAATTGAAACCGGAAAACGCCCAGGCAATGTTTGAGGCCCTCCTTGAAAAGGATAAAAACGGAGGAGACACCGGGCAGCAGATGGGCTTGCTTCTCGAAGCCTGGGGAAAGGTCGATGGGGCTGCTGCGGTGCTGGCCGTGAGTGAACTCGATGGCGACGGGAGACGTCGGGGCTTTGCCTCCATCTCTGCGATGAAGGGTTGGGCTTCAACTGATCCGGAGGGCGCCAAAGCTCATCTCGATGGTCTTGAGAACGGTTTTGAAAAAGGAATGATGATGCAGGGACTGGTCAGTGGGATGGCTTCCAGTGACCCTGCCGCTGCCACCGCCTACGTTCTCGAGATTGATGCTGCGCAGCGTGCCTCGGGAGAGGAAGGCGATCGTGATAACCGGTGGCGTGGGTTTGCGGTGGATCGACAGATGGAGGCGATCGCCAAGGCGCAAATTCAGCGTGGGATGGGCGAGGCCACGGCGTGGGCTGAAAGTTTGCCTGATGGTTCTGTAAAATCCTCGGCTTTTGACCGCGTTGCTGAAAACTATGCCCGGAACAACCCGGAGGAGGCCGCCGAGTGGGTCAAAGGACACGCTGATAAGGAATACGCCGAGCGTGCGGTTCGCGAAATCTCGGAGGAGTTGGCTCGTAAGGATCCGGCTGCGGCGGTGAGTTGGGCCGAAGATCTTCCCGAGGAGAGCCAGGCCGGGGCCATGAGAACCTCGATTGAGATGTGGACCCGGGAAGATCCCACTGCCGCCGGCAACTACCTCACCACGATGGAGCAGTCTCCGGCACGCGATTCGGCTGTGAGCTCTTTCGCCCAGGCATATGATCGTGAGGATCCTGCCATCGCCGCTGAATGGGCCGGTTCCATCGCTGAT
>ERZ887942.2478-NODE-2478-length-11428-cov-5.880243_pt1 | contig 11428 bp, 11 predicted proteins | sample MGYA00521099_ERZ887942 | MGnify/ENA primary metagenome ERZ887942 (study PRJEB32303, sample SAMEA104408605) | aquatic metagenome | biome: Brackish water; feature: Pelagic; material: water | place: Baltic Sea | collected 2014-06-07T06:48:00 | depth 16,251 m ... | reverse complement strand
GGCTGCATTTTGCTCATGTCCCGTCCTTTACTTCCTATTCTACGCCCAGCCATGCCTTGGTGATCGGCGCATGTGCATCTTTCAACCCCTCCAGCACGGTAAAATGGTTATGCGCACCATCGATATGGAGGCGCGTGGGCACGTCCAGCCCTTCCCACATCAGCGCCATGAGCTTGGCTTGGCGGATGAACTCAGGCCGCTCACCGCCACCGACCCAGGCGGTCAGGGGGCTGGCTTGGCACGGGCCATGCAGTGCCGCACTTTCCAGCCGCGCCTCACTTGCGTCCATTCGCAGGGTCTCATTCATCTTGGTGTGCAGCAAGGGCCGGAGATCATGCAGCCCGCTGATCGACAGCGTGTTCTGGACACGCGCCAGCACCTCGCCCGCCAGCGGCGTATCTTCGCACAGCATCCGCGTTACCAGATGCCCACCCGCCGAATGGCCCGCCAGACAGATCGGCCCGGCCACGCGGGCGGCCGCCAAACTGATCGCCTGACCGATTTCGGCAGTGATGTCGCGCACCCGCGCATGGGGCGTCAGCGTGTAGCTCGGGATACACACGGCCCAGCCATGCGCAAGCGCCCCCTCAGCCAGATCGCTCCAATAGGATTTGTCGAGCCGCATCCAGTAGCCGCCATGCACAAAAACGGCGAGGCCCTTGGCAGGGCCTTCGGGGTGCAAGATATCGAGACCCTGCCGGGGCCCGTCGCCATAAGAGACATCCAACTCCAACCGCTCAGGCGGCAGGCCTGCGCGATAGGCCGCCGCACGCGCGGCCCAGAAAGCAGGCAGTTCGTGCGAATTCTCCACATGCGCCATATTGGCGAAGGCATCATCCCAATCCGTCATGCCCCTGTTACCCACCCGGTCATCCTGCATCCGCAGGCGGTGGCAGGAAATCCACCTCATGAAGGGCCGAAAGGCGGACAAGTTCGGCAGGGTCCGTCACGCCGTCCAATTGCACGAAGAGATCGTAAAGCTTGCGTGCGGGTGCCACGCCAAAGATACAATGCGCCTCTGCACCAGAGCGGTTGAAGATGCCATGCGCCTTGCCACGCGGCATCTGGACCGTATCCCCTGCCCCGGCGACACAAAGCTGCGCGCCAAACTCCACCTCCAGCGTGCCGTGCAGCACATAGATCCATTCGTCCTGATGCGGGTGGATATGCGGCGGCACAAAGGTCTCGGGCGGCAGTGTCGCATGCCAGACAAACGCCTCCTCGGTGAGAAGTTTTGGCACATAGGTCTGCCCCACTACACTCCAGCTTTGGCCGTTCAGGCCGTCACCGGATTCTACCACGCCTGCCTGCATTCCCAGCTCCCCATTGCCTATGCTACCCCCAAAGAGTGCAACGATCCGCCGCGAAGGGCCAGCCGAAAAACGAAGCGGCCATGCGGAAGCATTTGCGCAGGAAAGCTTTGCGGTGCCTGATGTTTGGGCTAAACACGACACATGGACAGTTTGTCACATATCGAACGCCTCCTGCCCGAGCTGCGCGCATATGCACGGTCCATCTGCAATTTGCACAGCAACGCTGAGGATCTGGTGCAGGACGCGGTAGAACGCGCGCTGAGGGCTGAAAACCGCCCGACACCAATTGACGAGTTGCGCCCATGGATGTTTCGCGTGCTTCGCAACCTTCACTACGACGAATTACGCAAAAGGCGGGTGCGGCGGGAATATTTTACCTCCCAGAAACGTCTTTTGGATGAATGGGACACTGGCGCCGATACGGCGCGCGACGTGATGGTGCGCTTGCTGTTTGAGCGCCTGCCTGAGGACAAGCGCGAGGTTCTGTGCCTCGTTGATATAATGGGTTTGAAATACGTGGAAGCGGCGATGGTCATGGATGTTCCTGTCGGCACGGTGATGAGCCGCGTCAGCCGCGCGCGTGCGGCCCTTTTGGAGTTGGTGAACGGGCCAGACGTTCCCGTCGCTCCAGTGGCTGAGGGTGCTGCAAAGACATGACGACTCTGAGCGATGAGGATTGGGAGCGCGTCAACGCGTTCCACGATGGTGCGCTTGGCAAAACCGAAGCGCAGGCGTTTACGGCACGCATCAACGCCGAGCCTGATCTTGCCGCGGCACTTTCCGAGGTGGCCACGCTGTCTCGAAGCCTCACCGCTTTGCGGCCCGTGATTGAAAACGCACCCGTTGAGCCCTCTGCCGTGGCACCCGTGCGCCGGTGGTGGATTGGTGCGGGGCTTGCCGCCTGCCTTGCACTGGCGGCGGTCTCGACGCTGCCCGAGCGTGGCCCGGCCAGCTTTATGGACATCCACCGCAGCTTTCTGGCGCAGGATTTCGATGTGACACGCAACGCCGCTTTCTATGTGCGCACCACTCCCAGCGCGGAGCAGCCTGATCTTACAGGCGGCAACCTCACGCCCGTGGCGCTGCGCACGATACCGGACGGGACTGTGGCGCATTACGCCGGGCGCAATGGCTGTCGGCTGTCATATTTTCGCGGGCATGGGACAATGAGCATGCCATCGCAGGCGGCGGTTCAGGCATCGGTCTGGACCACGCGCGACGGGATGCAACATGCGCTGGTTGCGTCCGGTATGGACGTGCCCAAATTTGACGCGATTGCCACCTATCTGCATCAACTCACACGGCAAAGTGCGGTCAATGACCTCTATGCCGCAATGACGGTTGCCACACGAAATGCCAGCCCCTGTGTGGGCTGACATTCCGCGTGGCTACATTTTGGACGCGTGGCTTAGCCTGGATCAGTTGCTCTCGGACCCCGGAAAGTTCGGGCGATCTTCGTTGTAATGCGCCGCGAGGTAGTCGAGAATTTCCGTGCGCTCAGGCTCGTCGATCTCCATCATGCCCTGCTCCTCGACCATCCAGACGAGCAATTCGTCCCAATGATCGCGTGAGAGGCCCTGCTGCGCGATGATCATTTCCGAATGACAGGCAATGCAATTGTAGTAGGTAGCCTCCACCCCCGGCGCGTTCAGCAGGAGGCCGAATTCGGCCTCTTCTTCGGTGCTGGATTGCGCCGTGGCAGGGGCTGCGCCGAGGGCAAAGAACGCGCCCACGGTCACAAGGGATAGGGCTCGCAAAGGTGCGAATGACATGTAGTGCTCCTTGATACTGAGGGGTTGGGCGGCCCCCGCAAAGGCCGCCCTGCCGTCTATCTGTCGTCGGTATATCGTCGCTCGTAAGCGCGCGATCAGCCGACGCGCAGACCGACCCGGTGCATGGTGTTGTTGAGATAGCCCTTGGCGTTCCAATCGATGGCAAAGGGTTGCATCTCGCCCTCGCTGTCGGTCGCGCGCGCCCAGACCTCGTAATACCCCGCTTGCGGGAAGGTCACGTTCGCGCGCCAGTTCTGCCAGGCGCCATCATTAACGGCTGCATCGAGATTTGCGTCCATCCATGACTTGCCGAAATCCATCGACAGCTCGACCTTGGAAATCGAGCGGTCCCCGGCCCAGGCATGGCCGCGCACTTCCGTTTCCATCTCCGCAAGGTCAGTGCCGTTGGCCGGGAATGTCACGAGAGATTTCACGGGCATCCGCTCCATGATCACCCAATCCTCTTCCGGGATATCCTGACCTGGCTCCACAGGATAGGCGGGCACCTTGTAGGACGTACCCGTCATCTTGGCACCGTCATGCACCACATCGCGCAGCTCGATCCGGGTGAGCCATTTTTGCGAGCACGAGCCCGGCCAGCCCGGCACGACCAGACGCAAAGGCGCGCCATTCATCGGGTGAAGTGCTTCGCCGTTCATCTCGAACGCAATCAGGATGTTGTCCGTCAGCGCCTTTTCGATCGGCAAACCGCGCGACAGGGGGGCTTTCTCGGGGTCGCCCGAGAGGTGGATATCCGCACCGTAATGCGCGGTGTAGATCACGTTGGACTGCACGCCCGCCTTCTCCAACACATCCTTGAGGCGCACGCCCGTCCATTCCGAACAGGCAATCGCGCCATAGGTCCACTGATTGCCCTTGGCGGGGGGATCGAAGAACGCACGCCCGTTGCCGCCACATTCCATGGCCAGCGCGCGGGTGACAACCTCGAACTGCTCGCGCAGATCGGCAATGGTCAGTTCCATCGAATTGTCGGTGAACCCGTCGATGGTCAGCGTCCATGTGGACGGATCCATATCATCGGGCAGCAGGCCGTTGTTGCGGATGAAATGCCGGTCCGTCGGCGTGATCGCGTCATCCAGAAGCTCTGGCGGGGTTTCCGCATTGACCGGGCGATCATTGAGCAGCGTCAGCCCGTCCTTGCCCGCGAGCGGGTTGTCCTGAGCGGTCGCGGCAGGCACGAACCCGGCGGGCAGATTGGCCCCGAACGGGATCGACGTGCCCACGATTGCAGCGATGGACGCCAGCGACGTATTTTGCAGGAATTTGCGCCGATCCGGACGGGACACACCGCCGGTCTCACCGTTTGCGCTCTGGCCGTTTTCTCCCGAAACGGACTCGATCTTGGTAAACTCGTCTTTCGCCATTGTTTCCTCCCTAGGCTGCAAATGCGGCTTGCTTGACGCAAACCCTCATTACGAAAGAGACGTTTGCGGGTCAGGGTTTATTCCCGAAGGGAAAGGAAATGATTTTTATCGCCGGTATCCACCTTACTCATACCCGGTCATCTCAAGGTATCCGCGGCCCTTATGGCTGCCTTCGATGGTGACAGGCCCCTCCCAATAAGGGATCGAAAGATCCATCCAGGCGTTGGGGTTGAGCGCCTTCACCGTCACATCCAAACCCCTCTCGGGCAGGCGCACGTGCCATGTGGTCGGCACGGCGCGCCCGCCGACCTCGCTGACCTTCAAAGGGGTTGCAACCAAAGCCCCATCCGGCAAGGCGGTGGTCGTGCCATCGGGTGCGATCCATGTCGCGGCGCTGAAATCCGCCTCGTCGGTTTGTCTCAGCTGAAAGCCCATCATCTTGGCGCCACTCTCAAACGAGAGCGAAAACCAATCCCAGCCTGATTGCCGCTCTGACAGAGGCTGGGACGACCATTCCCGGTCCAGCCAAGCAGCCCCCGTCACGGGGATATCGCCCGAGGGCAGCGTCAGCGTCCCCTCAATCTCGTAAAAGGGCTGCGAGTAGTAATAGCTCGCCTGCCCCTCGCTGGATTTGACCGAGAAGCCCTTGTCGCCGTGGAACACCAAAGGACCTTGGGCGCTCAGCGCCATGTCATAGGCAAACTCCGGCCCGCCTGCGCGCAAGGTCAGCGTGTCGAAATCCGGCCCCTCCAGCGCCCATTCGTCTATCCATACACGAAACGGTGCCACCTCCACGCCCGCCTGCCCGATCCCGCCCCGCGCGAACCGCTCGGTCGCAAAATGCGCCTCGGCGGTGGTTACGGCGGCATGGGCGAACCAGATCTGCGGCGACGCCCAGCCCTCGGCCTCCCCCGGTGCAAGTGCTGTGCGAAAGAGCGTCCATTGCAGCCCGTAAGGCGTGCCGTCCGGGCCGCTGAGATTGGCGGTGAGATACCACCATTCGATCCGGTAATCTGGATGGGCCCCGTGATCGGCGGGAAAGCTGAACGACGGGTTCGGCGCGGGCACAGCAAATGCCTCGTCTGCCTCGGTGCCAAGACCAGAGAAGCCCTGTGCTGTGGCGGCAAAGGGCATGAGGGCGAGGATGGCGGCCAACTTAACGTTCATTTGCAAAGACTTTCAAAAGCTTGGAGGGCGGCGTGCGCATGAGACGCCATGCGGGCCACGCGGCGGCCAGCCCGGCGGCGATCAGCGCGTAAAGGCCGAGCCAGAAGTAATCACGCGGGAAGAAGAACATCGGCAATTGCCAGCCGAACGCCTCGACATTCACAATGCTCAGAAGCACCCACGCGAGCGCAAGCCCCACGGGGATCGCGCAGGCAAAGACCACCACCGTGAGCGCCATGGCACGCGCAAGCTCCAACTGCCCCAGCCTGCGCCGCGTCAGGCCCAACGCCCAGACCGGTGCCAGTTGCGGCACGCGCAGATCGGCCAGAGTGAGCAGGCTCATGAGGATCGCAAATCCCGCCACTCCGAGGGTCAGCACGTTGAGCGCCGCCGTGACGGTAAATGTGCGTTCAAACACCTCCAGTGACATGGCCTTGATCGCGGCCTGATTGATAAAGGCGCTTTGGGGGATGCCGAGCGCCTCTTCGATCTCGCGCCTGAGCGCGCTTGCGTCGCCCGTGCGGATGCCGAACTGGCCCGCGTAAACCTCAGGATGCAGCGCGGAGAACACCGCGTCCGACACGATCACCTGTCCCTGCGGGTTGCCGTAATCGCCCACCACGGCACCGATGGGCAGGCGCAGATCGGGGGTGATCTGCACTGAGTCCCCCACCCACAGATCATCGCGCCGGGCCAGTTGCTCATTCACCACCACCGCCTCGCCAGCCGCCACACGGTCCCAGACGGCGGGGCTTTCGTCCAGAAAGGCCCAGTTCTCGCGGTAGGTCGGCCCGACGCGCACCCCGTAAAGGCGCGCAGGCTGCCCCTCGATCTGTGCCGGCCGCGACAAGAGCGGTAGGGCTTCGATCCGTTGCGCATCAAGATAGCGATTGAGCGCCGCGCTTTGGGCGGCACTCTCGACCCGCACGAAAAGCTCGGGCGCGAGGCGTTGATCGAGAAAGCCGGTGAAGGTAAGCCGGAAGCTCGATACCATCGTGGAGACACCAATGTTGGCCGACACCGCCAGCAAAAGGGCCATCAGCGCGAGGCTCAGCCCCGGCAATTGCTGGCGCGTATCGGCCCAGAACCACGCCGCCACTGGGGCCTGCACGCGCCGCTCCATGATCGACAGCGCCCCCGCCGCCAGCGCAGGCAGCACCAGCGCCGCCCCGATAAGCAAACATCCCAGAAGGGAAAATCCCGCAATCAAGCCATCGCCCAGCACGACCAAAACACCCGCCGCCGACAAGAGCCCAAGGGCCACCCAGGTTTGTGCCCGGAACCGTCCGGCCCCGGCCATGACCCATGCGCGTGGGCGTACGGAGGCCAGAAGCGGCATGCGCGCGATCTGCCAGATGCGCCCGGCCAAGGCCGCAGCCGCGCCCAATATGGCCAGCAGGAACCCCGACAGCCACCACTCAGATCGCAACTCCAGCGTGCCTGAGATTTGCGCGCCGTAAAGCCCTTCCAGCGTCGCGGCCACATCCGGAATGAGCAGTGCCGCAATAAGATAGCCCAGCACGATGCCAAGCACCGCGCCAAACGCGGCAAGCACCAACATCTCGGTCGTGATGAGCACAATCAACATGCGCAGCGGCACACCCAGCGAGCGCAGCGTGCGGATCATGCCGCGCCGCTGCTCAAAGGCAAGCCCGATAGTGCTGTGCACGATGAAAAGTCCCACCGCGAAACTGAGCAGGCCAAAGGCGCGCAGGTTGAGGTGAAAACTGTCGGTAAGCTGCGCCACATCGGCCACCTGCTGCGACGGTTGCACGGTGAGAGCGGGGGCCACCTGAGCCAGCGGCATCTGTACGAGCGGCTGTTCCGGCAACACGATGAGCCGGGTCAGATCGGTCCGCCCAAGAAGGGCCTGAACCGCCCCCACATCCCCGATGGCCACGCCGGGTGCGATGCCCGCATCGACGGTGATCTCGGCTGTGAGCCCATCCAACTCCCGCAACCGCCCAGCGGTCTCGGCATTGGCGAAAAGCCTGCCCGACTGGCCGAAACTCATCGCCTCGTCCAGCGCCGCCACCGCCCCCAGCCCCGTGGGCGAAGTCAGCGGATCAATCCCCACAAGCCGCACATCACCGCGCTCCACATCAATCACGGGCGAGACGAGCCAGCCCGCGGCACGCAGCGCGAGATAGGTCTCCTGCGCGATACTGCTCCCTTGCCGTGGGATGACCTGATCATACTGCCCCTCCCCAAGGGTCGTGGCCGCCGCATCATAGCTCGCACGGGCCTCGGCATTGATCGCCTCGACCCCGGACCAGAGCGCCGTGGCGAGCGCCAGCCCCGCAAGATAGGCAAAAAGCTGAACAGGGTTGCGCATCCAATGCGAGAGGAGCGCGCGCAGGCAGATGCGGATCACGTCAAAAGCCCGCCGCTGAGATGCAGTTCTCGGTCCATGCGGGCGGCCACGCTGGGCGAATGGGTGACGAGCATCAGACCAGCATCGGTTTGCGCAACCAGCTTGAGCATCTCGTCCAGCACGCGGGCAGCGGTGCCCTCATCAAGATTGCCCGTCGGCTCATCGGCCAGCATCAGCTTGGGCTTGGCGGCGAGAGCGCGGGCGATGGCCACGCGCTGCTGCTGACCACCGCTGAGAGATTCGGGGTATTTTCGGAGTTGATCGCCCAGACCCAGCGCATCCACCAGATCATCAATATAGCCAGGGTCCACCCGCCCCGAAAGTGCCGCCTGAAATGAGATGTTCGCGGCGACGCTCAGCGAGGGGATCAGGTTGAATTGTTGAAAGACCAACGCGATATCGCTCCGGCGTACCACTGCGCGCGCGCCCTCGCCCATCTGCGCAAGGTCTTGGCCCAGAACGCGCACAGACCCCGCATCCGGAAACTCAAGTCCCGCCGCAATATGCAGAACCGTGCTCTTTCCGCTGCCCGATTCTCCAGTCAGTGCAAGGGTTTGTCCCGCCATCAGATCAAAGCTCACGCCCCGCAAAACAGGCACACGCCCGTCGCTGTCGGTGTAGGATTTTTCCACGGATCGAAGCTCAAGCAGCATCACACACTCCTGTTGACCCCCTACCTAATGCAAGCCGACCCTCCGGACAGGCCCCGCATGTAAACTCCATGCGCATTTATCCCAGAAAAAGCCATAAGCCGGGCCTATGGGGTCAGCGGAAATATCAATTGGGCTTGCGCCCGATATCTGCCAAACTACAAAAATCTGTCACACAAAGAGGCTAGCAAAAGCCCGACACACATTCCCAGGAGAGGATACATTATGACTACGTTGAAAAAAGCCCTGACCAGCGTCGCCGTCTTGGCGCTGAGCACTGCCGCCGCCATAGCGGAGACAGAACTTACCGTCTACACCGCCATCGAGGCCGAGGATCTGGCGCGCTACGCCGAGACATTCAACGCCACCCATCCCGATATCAAGGTGAATTGGGTCCGCGATTCGACCGGCGTCATCACCGCCAAGCTGTTGGCCGAGCGTGACAACCCGCAGGCCGATGTGGTCTGGGGCCTTGCCGCTACGTCGCTTCTGTTGCTGAAATCCGAAGGGATGCTGGAGCCCTATGCGCCCGTTGGTGTGGAAAACCTCGACCCGAAATTCGTCGACAAGAGCGACCCGCCCGCATGGGTCGGCATGGACGCGTGGGTCGCCTCGATCTGCTTCAACACGGTTGAGGCCGAGAAGCTGGGTATCACAGCACCCACCTCGTGGCAGGACCTGACGGACCCGCAATACCAGGGCCATGTGATCATGCCCAACCCGGCCTCGTCGGGCACGGGCTTCCTCGATGTATCAAGCTGGCTTCAGATCTTCGGCGAGGATGAGGGTTGGGCCTATATGGACGCGCTGCATGAAAACATCGCGCGTTACACCCATTCGGGCTCCGCACCGTGCAAGCTGGCCGCCTCCGGAGAGACCGTCGTGGGTGTGTCCTTTGCCTTCCGCGGCGCCAAGTCCAAGGCCGCAGGTGCGCCGATCGAGATTATCGTGCCGTCCGAGGGCGTTGGCTGGGACATGGAAGCCACGGCAATCGTCGCGGGCACGGATGATCTCGAAGCAGCCCAAAAGCTGGTCGATTTCACCGTCACCAAGGAAGCCAACGAGATGTATAACGTGGGCTACGCAGTCGTTGCCTATCCGGGCGTGGCAAAGCCTGTGGAATTCTTCCCCGAAGGCCTGCTCGACGCCATGATCGAGAATGATTTCGAGTTCGCGGCCAACAACCGCGCCGATATCCTCGAAGAGTGGCAGAGCCGCTATGATGGAAAATCGGACGCCAAGTAAGCGTCTGATATCTTTGAAAGAGCGCCTCCACGGGGCGCTCTTTCCCCCTGCCCTCCCTCCCACAAAAGCCGTGCGACACCCGCGCTTCAAAAGGATATTGCCCCGTGACGCCCACAGGACCCGAGCCCTATCTCAAAGTTACCAACCTGTGGAAAGCCTTCGGCAAATTCCTCGCGCTGAAGGACGTATCGCTCGATATCTTCGAGGGAGAACTGGTGTGTTTTCTCGGCCCCTCGGGCTGTGGCAAGACCACGTTGCTGCGCGCCATTGCAGGGCTTGATCTGCAAACCAGAGGCGGCGTGAGCCAGGGCGGCAAAGACGTGTCCAACCTACCCCCGTCCGAGCGTGATTTCGGCATCGTGTTTCAGTCCTATGCGCTGTTTCCCAATCTCAACATCGAGAAGAACGTGGCCTTCGGGCTGGAGAATACAGGCCGCTCCCGGTCCGAGATCACCGCCCGCGTGACCGAGCTTCTGAGCCTTGTCGGGCTGGAGGACCAGCGCCGCAAATACCCCGCGCAACTCTCGGGCGGCCAACAGCAGCGCATCGCCCTTGCGCGCGCCATCGCGACCAATCCGGGGCTTTTGTTGCTAGATGAGCCCTTGTCGGCCCTTGATGCCAAGGTGCGCGTGCATCTGCGCCACGAGATCAAGGAACTTCAGCGCCAGTTGGGCGTGACCACCGTGATGGTGACCCATGATCAGGAAGAGGCGCTGGCCATGGCCGACCGCATCGTCGTGATGAAGGACGGCGTGATCGAACAGGTGGGCACGCCCACGGAGGTCTACCGCTCTCCACAGACGCTTTTTGTGGCGGATTTCATTGGCGAGATGAACCAGATCCCCGCAACCGCCGGGTCGGGCAACAGCGTCATCATCGGCGGCGGCGCGATGCAATCCCTGCCCCATGATTTTCCCGAGGGCCAAGAAATCCTCGCCGCGATCCGCCCCGAGGACGTGATCCCGCATGGCGATGAGGCGAATATGCTCGGCTCCGATGATGTGGTCGAGACGCCCGAGAACACGCTCGAAGTGGTGATCAGCGAGATGGAGTTCCTCGGCTCCTTCTGGCGCTGCCGGTTGCAACACGCGCGCCTCGGGTCAGCGCCCCTCATGGCGGATCTGTCGATCAACGCGGTGCGCCGCCTCAGCCTCGAGACGGGCAGCAAACTGACGGTTGAGCTGCCCCGCAAGCGCCTGATGGCGTTCGCACGCCCCGAAAAGGTGGAGGTGCCAGAATGAGCGCCGCACCCGCCGCCGATATGACCGATGTGACCGATCTCAGCGCCCTGCCACCCGGCCCCAAGCTGCGCGGCAAGCTCTCGCGCGACGATATCATCATGCGCGGCTCGATGATCATCATCGGGCTGTACCTCGTGGCCACGCTGGTCTTTCCGCTCTACGCGATGCTGTCTAAATCCTTCTCGACCTTCACCTACAACCTCTCGGCCTATGAGGTGCAGGTAAGCGACGAGGCCGGGCTCAATTACTCCGATCCGGTGACGTTTGCAGAATTGGACGAG
>ERZ887942.2477-NODE-2477-length-11429-cov-5.576051_pt1 | contig 11429 bp, 12 predicted proteins | sample MGYA00521099_ERZ887942 | MGnify/ENA primary metagenome ERZ887942 (study PRJEB32303, sample SAMEA104408605) | aquatic metagenome | biome: Brackish water; feature: Pelagic; material: water | place: Baltic Sea | collected 2014-06-07T06:48:00 | depth 16,251 m ... | reverse complement strand
CGAAAAGCACATCATCAAGATGGGGGAACGGTTTTTCAAAGACGGTCAGTCTTTGAGTATGGTCATTACCGATATCGATTTGGCTGGGGATCATGAACCATGGAGAGGCCCCAATTTGGATGATGTCCGGATAGTTAAATCTATTTATCCGCCTCGCATAAGTTTTTCCTACGAATTTAAAGATTCAGCTGGAAGTGTGATTGCTTTTGGAGACGAGAATCTCAGTGACTTGAATTTCGACTTCAGAATGCGCACCAATAGCCATGACGATCTCTTTTACGAGAAAGAGATGATAACCGACTGGTTTCGTAAACTGCCTAAGCCCGGTGAGTAAAATAGCTGATTTTAATCGGCCAGTTTATCAACGGCCGCTTTAAGTTTGTTTAAACCAATCTCAAGAAGACTTCGAGAGCATCCAAAGTTTAAGCGGACATGATCGTTGGCTCCGAAAAAACCTCCTTCTGAAAGACCAATACCTTCTGATTCGAAGTAACCAGCCGGATTGTCCAGCTTAAGGGCTGAAACGTCGAGCCAAGCAAGGTAGGTCGCTTCCATCGGATGCATCTTTATTTTAGGGATCTGAGTAGATATGAAATGGTAGAGGTAGTCACGATTTTGTCTTAAATACTCTATTAGTTCGAGTCTCCACTGACTTCCGTACCTGTAGGCTGCTTCGCACCCTACAAAACCGAACGTGTTGATTTCAGTTATAATGCCCCGAGCTACCTTTTTAAAAGCGAGTCGAATTTTCGGATTCTCAATAACCGCGTAGGCGCAACATAACCCTGGGATATTGTATGTTTTACTTGGAGAGGTCAGCATCACAGAACGTTTGCTGATTTCCTCGCTTATCAAATTCGTTGGAATGTGTTTGATTCCTGGTTCTAGAATTAAGTCCGAATGAATTTCATCGGTGCATAGGATTAAGTCATGTTGTATGCAGAAGTCGCTCAACTTTTGTAGCTCCTGTTTGTCGAATACACGACCGACTGGATTATGAGGGTTGCATAGGATGAAGCTCCTGGTGCTCGGCTGAATTCGTGCCTCCATTTCATCGAAATCGAAGGTCCAGCGGTTTCCATCCCACATTAAGTCAATCGCTATGAGTTTTCTGTCTGCATTTTCTGGAGCAGTTAGAAAAGGCGGGTAGACTGGTGTACACGTCATTACACTTGATCCATTTTCTCCAAACGCTCTGCAAAATAAGTTGATGGCAGGGACTACTCCAGGTGTCCACACGATCCATGCCGGGTCTATCTTGTAGCCGTGATCTCTTTCCAAATAGTCAACCACGCTCTGAGTCACCGTCTCGCCGGGAACTGTGTATCCGAAAACTCCATGTGAGTTCCTTTCGGCTATTGCGGTGACAATTTCCGGAGCCGCTTCAAAATCCATGTCGGCGACCCAAAAAGGTAGAATGTCTGTGCTTTTGTATTTGTCCCACTTTAGGCTCGCTGTGTTTTTGCGGTCTATTGGAGTGTCAAAGTTATAGTCCATAAGCGTAATGATGTTCTTATCTCAGCTCCTAAACTCACTTTCTTAGTAGTGAGGTGGCTTTTCGTCTGCTCCGCCTGTCTGAAGAGCACCTGAATCAAAGTGGGCTCTCAGGGCTTTTAATTCGTCGATCGTTTTATCAAGCTTCCGTTGCAAAGATAGAATCTCTTTATCTTGCTTGGCCACGTGGTCATCTAGAAACGTGAGATCTTCCTCCAGTTTTTGGATCTGGGATTCGAATGATACTTCTGGGTCAGACACGGTTTAAAGCTCTCATTTGTATCTGTTCAGGCAACAGGAAAAATGGAGAGTAATTACGATTAGAGACATCAGGGAATCCCTTATGATAATATCTGTTTTCTCCCCTATAGTATTTGATGAGAAAATCGCTATACTTGCGGCCTACTTATCGTTAATCAAAAACCACTACCATTATGACAACAGGCGAACTTATCCATGTATTCGAATCAGCCGCTCACAAAAGATCCAATATTTTCGGAGTGCCAGGCGGTGCATTGAAACCAGCAGAGGCAGCGGGAGAACTCATCAAGAGGTATGGACATCAAGGGGCCTTGGAGGAAGCTTCACGCAAGACAGGAAATAATCCTTCTCCGTGGAATTTCTGGTATCAGGTTTACTGTGTGCTTTCCAAAACCACTCCCTAGGAAATTAGTGATAGTTCGGCGAGCGCCGTGTGTTGCTTAGGCGGTTTTTAATCCTCTTTCCCGTTCCAAAACGCGATAGATAATTTGGATGGGCTTGAGTGAGATCCAGTCTTTGCCTAAAAGAGAGTCCGTCACACTTCTAACAAAAAAGTTGATGGGTTCACCGACCATATCACCGTCTCTGTAGACTTCCAAAATCATTTTGCCACGAAGACGATCTAGAGTCAGTTCAACGTTCTTTCCATCTTCGAGAGTGTGTTCACATACTTCGAGATTATTTGGAATCAGGCTTTGGGCGCTTTCTGAAGAAACTGAAGGATATACTGAGTGATAGGTCAGATAGTGCTCTAATTCTTGGATGGTCATATGCGAGTGAGTTCAAGTAGTGAATGTGGCCCCTGCAAAATCGCTGTAAGGGGCGAAGCACCTTTTAAAGGTTATTTACGCAGATCCTGGATCACGGTATTTTCCTCATATATCCGACTCGTTCGTTTTTACATTTACTTGCATGTTTGATTCACGAAAGCTTCTGTAAAAGATACGAATATGGAAATTCCGATTGAAGACTTTTATGAAGACGTGCTGGCAAAATCAGCCCGTGGGTTAGGGATATCAACGACTCAGCTTTCTGAGCAAAGTGGTGTGGAGAAGGCCGCAGTTCGAGAAGCTCTTCGCGGGAATTTTGTCGAAGACGAAGCACGGAAAATGGCTCCGGTACTGGGACTTAATTCAGAAGCTCTCGTTCTTCTGGGACAGAAGTCTTGGCGGCCGGCAGAGGTCGATCTTAACGGCTTAGCGGTGTTCAACTCACCGTTTCATGATATGACGGTAAACGCGTTTGTTTTATGGGACCCGTCTACCAAAAAAGCGGCTATTTTTGATAGCGGCGCTGATGCGACCGATCTGCTCGATTTTGTGTCAAAGCAGGGTTTAGATGTTCAAGGTATTTGGATCACGCATACACACGGTGATCACATCGCGGATGTTAATGGTATTCTTAAAGTTATTGATTGCCCTGTTTATGTGGGGGAAAAAGAGTACGCTAATTTTGGCGAATCGTTTGAAGCCGGCAGGAATTTTTCTGTGGGATGTCTTGCGATTGAAACTAGGCTGACTTGGGGCCATGCCAAAGGTGGGGTGACATTTGTTGTCAACGGCTTGGAAAGACCAGTAGCAATAGTTGGTGATGCGCTCTTTGCGCAGTCAATGGGAGGAGGTATGGTTTCTTATGAAGCTGCCATTGAAACCAGTGGTAAAGAGATCATGACACTCCCTGATGATACTGTCGTTTGTCCGGGGCATGGGCCTCTCACGAGTATAGCTGAACAAAAAGTGGCGAACCCATTTTTTGCAGGGAAATATTAAGGTAATGAGGGGCTTTCGAGCTGTCCTCTTGCCTTGAGTTTTTTGACCCAAAGGAGGATGAGTCCTCTCCTTGGACTAACCAGCCATACTAAGCAAAAGAGCAGGAAGCCGCAAACAACCATTGCTCCAGCAGGAGAACAATCTAGCCAGGTTGCTAGGTGTAGTCCACCTATGGAATACAAGGCCGCGAATACGACACTGAGCCGCAAAATGTTTGGAAGCCTCTCTGAGAGTAACGCGCTGGTTACGCTAGGCATAATTAGCATGGCGATCACTAGTATAGCGCCAACAGATTCGAATGAGAAGACGATTACCAGAGAGAGCACCATCATTAATCCATAATGAGCCCAGCTCACTGGGATTCCAAGCGAGGTAGCGAGTCCAGAGTCGAACGAAGTGACTAGAAGCTCCTTGTAGAAGAGCAGAAGCAGGGCGGTTACGAGGAGTAGAGCGCCTGCCATTTGTAATACGGGCCATGGAACTTCTATTCCGATTAGTGGAAGACTGTCATCGAAGTAGATGAATCCGATTTCGCCGTAGAGAACGCATTCCAAGTCTAAATCGACGTGATCTGCAAAAACGGATATCAGGATAACTCCAATCGCGAAAAGAGTCGTGAAAGTGACGCCTAATGCAGCATCTTCCTTAACTCTGGTTTTCTTATGGATGAATTCTATGAGCCAGACAGTAACGAGCCCAGCAGCTAGCGCCCCTGCTACCATAAGTCCGGTAGATCTAGAATTAGAAAGAAGGAATACAATGGCTATGCCTGGAAGTAGACTGTGGCTGATTGCGTCTCCAACCAACGCCATCTTTCTAAGAACCAGAAAGTTTCCGACCAGTCCGCAGGCTGTATTCACAAGGATTCCCATAATAACGATCCAAATTGAGCTTTCCCAGCCACCGTCAATCCAAGGGGCTGTCAGGAAGCTCTTAAAGTCGAATGTTGGTATGAGTTCCATAGGTTCTAGTTCGCTTTGTGACCGTCTCCCAGATCAATGATGCTCGGTATGAGTTTACCATGTGGATCGACAGTGGGAAAATCCAATCGCCTCTCCAGTTCCCTGACCGTTGCTTCGCCAAGGATGTGTTCTATTTCTTCAGCGTCGTCGTGAACATGGTCAGGTTCGTATTGGGCTGATTCGGTAAGATAGAGTTCCCAGAGGCGGTGATTTCTCACTATGCGACAAGCCGTTTTCCACCCGGAAGGAGTGAGGTAGATTAACTGGCTTTGATTAAATTCGTCCAAATTCGATTTGGACAGAGTCACATATCGTTCCTTAATGAGTCTCTTTACTTCCTTTTCGGCTTCTATGATGGGTAGGTTCCTCTGTTCACCAAACTGTTGAATTGAGACTGCTTCTTCTTTAAAATGAGATTTCTCCCTGATTCGGTAAATTGCTTTTAGTGTATTTTCAATTTGGATACGATGAGTTCGGTTCAAGTGACGGAGTTTCCTGGGTATGATTCCGTAGCGATTTCCGAATAGCAAAGCTAGTGTAAATAGCATACTGGCGCTAATGATCATGAAAGGGCCTGTTGGTAAACTATTGCCTAAATATGAGAAAAACGATCCCAATAGACCAGAACACATTCCAAATAGACTCGCATATAGTAGCATTCGATGCATGCGATCGGTGAGTAAAAATGCAGTTGCGGCCGGAGTTATCAGCATCGCAGATATTAAGACGATGCCAACTGCTTGGAGTCCTATTACAACTGAAAATGCAAGCAATAGCATTAGGAGGTAGTGGATGAAATTTGCTGGAAGTCCGATTGCACTGGCGAATTGCGAGTCAAAACTAGTGACGAGGAATTCCTTATACAAAAGTAGAATTAGAAATCCCGCTGCTGCGGTCACAATAGCGATCATCCAGAGATCGTCGCTTCCTAGCGCGGCAGCTTGACCGAACATAAACTTATCCAAACCTGCTTTGTTACCGGTCGGTAGGCGTTGGATCATCGTAAATAAGCAAATCCCGATGGCATAGAACCCGGAAAGTACCAGTCCCATTGCGCTATCTTCTTTTATGTGGGTTGTTGTATGTATCCAGTGAACAACGACGGTTCCCAGCAGTCCTGCGATGGTGGCTCCGATAAAAATTGCCCAGGGGTCTTTTGTCATGGTCCACAGGAAACCGAGGGCCACTCCCGGTAACACTGCATGGCTTAATGTGTCTCCCATGAGCGCTAGCTTTCTTACAACAATGAAGCTTCCCAGTAGACCACAACAAGTACCAAGCAATAGTGAGCCCAAGACAGCGTACCGAACCGAAGGATCCTTGAAAGAGAAGAAGCGAACAAATTGTTCGATCAAATGAGAATCACTAATCTCTGAGATTTTTGCTGCATGAATTTCACCAGTCAGGACTAAGAATGATGTGATGCCTAGTGCCAAGGAGGCGCAGAGCCTGGATCGTTTGATCATTTTTCGATGGGCAGGTCGCTGGATCGTTTCCTACGTGTATCCACAACTTCGGAAAGAATCGTGAGCCTGCCTCCGTAAGTTTTTTGTAGCTTTTCGTAGGTGTAGACGTCCTCAGTTGGACCGAAATCGACCTTTCGCATGTTCAAAAGTAACAACATGTCGAAGTATTCTTTTGCAGTAGTAAGATCGTGATGGACTACGATGAGTGTCTTACCTCGTTCCCTAAGTTCTTTTAGTATCTTGATTATGGCCGATTCGGTCGCAGCATCGACTCCGGAAAAAGGTTCATCGAGGAAATACAGGTCACTTTCCTGGGCGAGAGCACGGGCAAGGAAAACTCGTTGTTGCTGGCCACCTGATAAATTCGATATCTGCCGCTGTGCGTAGGGCGCCATGTTGACTTTCTCGAGGCAGGCCATGGCGATGTCCTTGTCTTTTCTACCCGGACGGCGAAAGAGTCCCAGATGGCCGAAGCGCCCCATGAGTACGACGTCCATCACATTTACCGGAAAATCCCAGTCTACGGATTCTCGTTGTGGAACGTAGCCGACTCGTTTCGCGTTTTTTTTGTAGGGTTTTCCGAAGATCTTAACCCATCCACTACTCGATGGAACGAGTCCCATGATGGATTTAATCAGGGTGGATTTTCCAGCGCCATTGGGGCCTAGGATTCCGATCAAGTTGCCCGCAGGGACTTCCAGGTCGATTCCATAAAGCACAGGTTTCTTATGGTAGGCTACCGTGAGATCGTGAATTTCAAGTGGCAATGGAGTCTCAGGTGACATTTACGATTTCTATCCTTAAAAACTTCTATTTTGATTAGTCAAAATAGATAAGCCTGTAGGTTTGGCAAGATTTTAAGATGAAGCCTACGGGTCAGCGGTTTCAGTCGAGGTCGCCGATCGGAGCTTTTGGACGATTTGCTAGAGTGCCATTTAGCACTGGCCGCCCGGTATTGGGTATGACTTGAATCGCGCGATCATCCCACAGCTCGATCATTCCGAAGTCTTTTTCGTTGGTTACCTCTAGTTCGGGTAATCCCTGTTTCCTTAGCCAAACCTTAACTGGAGGTATACCGTCTGCCTTGCAGGCCCTTGCGGTGACAATCTTCACTCTTATTCCCTGAGCTATCCATGTTTTTACTCGATTCAGCATAGGTTCAACTGGTTTTCCGATATGAGTCTTACTGATCCACATGTCATGTTTCGCCAAGGTCCCGTCTAGGTCTACTCCAATCCAGGGACCGTCTTGGGGAATGCTGTCGGTTTGGTCTTCTTCAAGGGGAAGGTATTCCTCCTGAGGCGTAGGTTCTTTTCTGAAAATATTTTTAATGAAATTGAGCATGTAAGGAGAGCAGCAGGTAGCAATTTAATGTGAATAGAACATGCCGACTTCGATTACAAGCCAGCATGAAAAATAGACGTGGATATTTTGATGCTAAAATAACCAAGTGGGATAACTTAGCGTAGTGCGGCTGCTATGCGGTACACATTGTGTTTTAGCATACCTTCATAGGTTCCCAGGTCGTAGGTGTCTCCTTCTCTTGTTTCGGTTTCTCCCGGAATTCCCATGGCATCGGAATACAGCTCGCCTCCTATTGCGACCCCTGCATCTATACTGATTCGGCTAATGGTTGCGGGTGAAACTGAAGATTCGACAAAAATGGCTCTCACCTGATGCTCCCGAATAAAATCAACCGTTTTTGCGATGTCAGCCAAACCGGCTTCAGTTGTTGTGGAAATTCCTTGAACACCAACGACTTCAAAATCGAAAGCTTTTCCGAAGTAATTGAAAGCGTCGTGACTGGTAATGAGTATCCGTTGTGCGGGTGGAATTTTTTCGAGTTCACGAGTCGCCCAGTCATAAAGTTCATTATAACTGGCTGCGACACGGTCTCCTGATCCTCGGTAGAAACTTGCGTTATCCGGATCGGATATGCTCAAGCCTTGGACAACCACTTCAACAGCATCAACCCACATTCGAGGATCAAACCAGATATGTGGATCATAGTGTCCAGCGAATTCTGGTGGTTCAAGTAGGCGATCTTCCGCGATACCCTCTGAAATTGCGTAGACCATTTTTCCTTTTCGCGAGAGCTTGACTAGGACATCTCCGATTTTGCCTTCCAGATACAAACCGTTATAGAATATGAGTTCTGCTTTTTGAAGACTGCGAACATCTCCGGCGGTCGCTTTGTATAGGTGCGGGTCAACTCCGGGGCCCATGAGACCTGTGACTTCGATCCGATTTCCGCCCACGTCTTTCACCAGATCCGTAATCATCGTCGTCGTTGTGACAACAGGTAATTTTGCTCCGAGTGGAACTAGAGCGATGCTCCAAATTAGATAAATGAAAATTCGCATTTTGACTGATCAAAATAGCTAGGCGTAAACTATCGTTAGTCAAATAGTTTCGGTGTGCGGCGTGTCCTATCTAGAGACCACTTCCTTTTTCCAGCTTAACCTGTTGGCCTGCCGTAAGAATGATGTCTTTCACCGTGCCACCCGATGGGATCATCGGTAGAACGTGCTCGGTGTAGGGAACGATTACGTCCAGAAGGTAGGGGCCGTCGTGGTCCAACATCTCCTTCATCGCATCTCTTAAGTCTTCTTTTTTGAAGATTTGTCGCGCTTTGACTCCGAAGCCCTCCGCGATCTTGATGTAATCTGGATAGATGGCATCCATGTTGTCAGGGCTTCCGATATCGTCTGGATCACCCAATATTGTTTGACCACGAACGCCTTCATAAAATCGATCCTCCCACTGAACAACCATTCCGAGGTGTTGATTGTTTAGAATTAGAATCTTTGCATCGATCTTTTCGACTTTTGCAGTAGCGAGTTCCTGAATGTTCATTAGAAACGAGCCATCCCCATCGATATCGATTACCTGACGGTCGGGAAAAGCTACCTTTGCGCCTAATGCCGCTGGGTAGCCAAAACCCATGGTTCCGAGTCCTAATGAGCTTAGGAAACTGCGGGCATGCTTGAAATCGTAGAATTGTGGAGCCCACATTTGGTGCTGTCCCACACCAGTAGTAATGATGGCTTCACCTTCGGTTAGTTCATACAAAACTTCAACGGCTTCTTGAGGAAGGATGTGATCGCTCGGTTCGTAACTGAATGGAAATTCCTTCTTCCACGCTGCGATGCGCTTATACCAAGACTCAAGATTAGGTGCCTTGAAACCGATTTCGTCGATGAGTTCGTTGAACCGCTTCAGTGCATACTTTATGTCGGACTGAATCGGATACTGGACAACCTTGTTCTTGTGGTGCTCCGATCGATCAATATCAAGATGAACTATTTGCGCCTTTTCGGCAAACTTGCGGACGTTTCCAGTTACGCGGTCGTCGAAGCGTGCTCCGAAGGCCAGAAGAACATCCGAATCGTCTACCGCGTAGTTGCCAGTCGCTGTTCCGTGCATCCCCAGCCATTTCATCGACAAGTCATCTGTTTCAGGGAAGGCTCCCACTCCCATGAGCGTGGTTGTAACGGGGATACCAGTCTTCTTTACAAACTCATACAATTCGTCAGATGCGTTTGAGGAAATAACTCCGCCGCCTACGTAAAGGACGGGTTGGCGCGCCTCAGATATGAGATCCAAGACCTCAATGAGATCTTTGTCATCGGCCCTCTTGTCTGGATTGTAGCCAGCCAAGTCAACTTTTTCTGGCCAGGATGGAGCCGCCATCTTTTGTTGAACATCTTTGGGGATATCAATCAAAACCGGGCCAGGGCGGCCTGTTGTTGCAATGTGAAAAGCTTCTTTTACGACCTTTGGAATATCCATGGGGTCGAGGACTAGGTAGCTATGCTTAACTGCCGAAAGGGTCATTCCGTAAATGTCTGTTTCTTGGAATGCGCTTTTTCCGATCAAGTGCTGTGGGACTTGGCCTGTAATTGCTATCAATGGGATGCTATCCATGTAGCAGTCGGCAATACACGTGACTAAGTTGGTCGCTCCTGGACCACTTGTGGCCATGCACACGCCTGCTTTTCCTGTAGCCCGTGAGTAGCCAGCCGCCATAAAACCTCCACCTTGTTCGAAGCGAGGGAGGATGGTCCGGACTTTGTCCTTACGTTTTACCAGAGACTGATGCATCTCCATGGACGCTCCGCCGGGATAGGCAAACACGTTGTCCACACCCTCACGAATCAATGCTTCGACTACTAGGTCAGCACCGATCATGGAACGGTTTGTTTCGGTTGGTTGTGATGTTTGTTCTGTTTTTGTGCTCATGGTAAAAAAACGTAGCTACTATCCGTATAAGGGAAAAATTTCAGCCGAAATTAGGCTTAGCCTGTCTTTGTGCAACTCAATATCGATACTGAGACTAATAATCTATGAGGCAAAACAGGCATACTATTCTGCAATCTTGCTCAAATGCCTTTCCAAAAACGCCGATTAAGTCCTAGGATCTGAATCCTATGATAAAAATTTTGGTCCTTGGAGACATTGTGGGACGACCTGGACGTACCTTTCTGATTGATAGTATCTCCGATATTAGAGCAAAAGAGCAAGTCGACTGCGTTATTGCTAATGGTGAAAATGCAGCTGCAGGAGCCGGTATCACTGGTAAGATTGCGACACAATTGGTGGATGCAGGGGTCGATGGGCTTACGTTGGGAGATCATAGTTGGGACCAAAAAATATTTGTAGAGGAAATTGATCGATTGAGTAGTATTTGTCGTCCTGCCAATTTCGCGCCGGAAGTTCCCGGTCGAGATTGTCTGATATTGGATGTTGGAACTCTCAAAGTGGGGGTGTTTACAGTCCTTGGTCGCAATTTCATGGGACCCAAAGTGGATTGTCCGTTTCGCACTGCTGACCGAATCATCAACCAATTGAGTGGTCAAACTGACATTATTCTTGCTGAAATTCACGCGGAAGCTACCTCGGAGAAGATAGCTTTCGGATGGTATTTAGACGGTCGGGTAGGCGCTGTATTTGGGACTCATACCCATGTTCCTACAGCAGACGCTGAAGTCTTGCCTAAAGGGACTGCTTACATATCTGACTTGGGAATGTCAGGACCTTATAATGGAGTATTGGGAAGAGACAAAGATGCTGTAATTGGCCGTTTCATGGATGGAATCCCTCGACGATTTCCAGTAGCTGAGGGAGATGTGCGACTGTCAGGCGTGATCGTGGAGATTGATGAATCGAGCGGATTGGCGGTTTCGATCGAACATCAGTTTTGGCGACAGTAGGGCGGTGATTATTTTGGACACAAAAAAGCCCCGGCGTGAACCGGGGCTTGAAAGTCGGCACCTATTTTTGCACCACTCGCCAAATCGCGAATACCATTCCTGGGAAGAAAAAGAGGAATGTTAGTATGAGTGAAATCCAGAAGTTCTTGTTGAGTCCTTCTTTCAGAAACACGCCTAATGGTGGTATCAGAATGGCGCAGATTAGATGTACAATATTCATGTGGTTTTCTTGGTATGGTTAGAGACTTACTTATTTTTTCAAAT
>ERZ887942.2474-NODE-2474-length-11440-cov-10.925955_pt1 | contig 11440 bp, 4 predicted proteins | sample MGYA00521099_ERZ887942 | MGnify/ENA primary metagenome ERZ887942 (study PRJEB32303, sample SAMEA104408605) | aquatic metagenome | biome: Brackish water; feature: Pelagic; material: water | place: Baltic Sea | collected 2014-06-07T06:48:00 | depth 16,251 m ... | reverse complement strand
GGACCTCGACGATGCGCCGGTACATGGAGAAGACGCATGGTGTGTCCGCGTTGTAAGCGGGGACTGAGTTCCACATAGAAAAAGTTTGGTCTTTCGAAGCCCACTGATCGATCATGCCGTCGATCTTGGCGGCCGCGTCATTGCCGATGAGGCAGCCGATGATCTCCCTGTAGATCTCGATGACTGTACGCAGGGCTCTCGAAAACACAACTGATGACACCTGGTCTAATTTCTTGCTCTCCGTAATAATGACCATGGCAGCTCTGATGCCCGCAGATACATCTTCGAAACTGACCAAGGCCTCACGAACAGATGTTGCCATGCCAACTGCGAAAGTGCGACGGTTGACATAGGTTGCGCGCAACTTACGTTCGATGATGGCATCCTCCATTTGGACCCATTCGAAAACGCGCTTGTCAATTTCACTGCGCTCTTCCTGGTCCGAAGTAGCGGCGCCTTTTGCATCAGGCGCGCGCAGCTTCGCGCGCATGATGAGGGTGCCGATGTCACCGGCACCATTGGCCTCGCGCATTGCCCCGCTCGGGTCGTTCGCGTCAAGCCGTGCCTTGACTCTTTGCCAGGAAGCGGAACGGTGGACCTTCACGCACTCGCCGGTGTTGAGCATCTGCTGCGCGGCGATCTTAGACGAAGAGACGCCGGTCTCAACAACGTCAGCGCGGAGGAGTGGAAGCCATCGCTGGAACATTTTCTCGCCGTGTAGCGACCACCATTCGTCTTGTCGAGCGTCGGAGGAGTTCCACAGCTCCTGGCCCGCGATGTTGACCGACGCGATGTCATCGGTGTCGATGTACTTGGTCAAGAGCAGCTGCTTGATGTACATGTCTTGTGCGCGTCCTTGCGTGTTGTTGAAGGCGGCGATGCACTTCATCAACTTCAGACGGACTCCGACGGTGTGCCAGAAGTCGGTCAACTGGAGCGCCTCGACGGCCGTGACGAACTGCAGGTAACCTGGATCCACTCCACCCGCCATTGGTGGAAGTGGTCCTGGGCTCCTCTTGCTTGTCGAAAAAGAAACACACCTTCCTTGCTCAAGGAAGTGCACCGACAACAAGCAGAGCCTGTTGCTGCAGTTCTTGTTAGCTGGCTTGAAGAAGTCAGCTGCAGCGATCTGCAGAAAGCGAAGCCCGAAAGCCGGTCAAAATTCTTGCCCGCAAGGCCGTGCTGTGAATGGAGGTTGGTACACACTCCTTAGTATGGAACTCCTACTTGAGTCCTGGAATTCCCAGTCCCGGTTGCTTTCCAACCGGGTGTACACAGTCTCTCGCCGCGCCCCCAGTGGACTGTAAGGAGCGTGGCGTGGCAGTGCCAACACACTGTTGTATACTGTACAGTACAGACGTTAGCACTCCGCGCGATGGACTCGCGATCGGTACCTCTAAGTACTTGGATCATATTAAGAAAACATACATTCAGTTTACAAATGAATGTCATGATTCGAACCATACCACAGTTACTGATCCTGCGGTACTACTGCATGGTACTCGAAAGTACTATCCAAATTAATACTATCACGGTAGTATTAATTATCAGCGGTGACTCACCGATCAGCAAGTGCCATGGCAAATGCAATACTCAGTAGTATCGAAATAATAGTATTCGCAAGTACTGCGATACCGACTGATGCCGTACCATGCAGACTGTAATGCATGACCCGGCATAAATTGAATTCTCTGAGATTTCAAATCGAGAGCATGCATGCACGAACCGGCATGCACCTCAGATTCTCTGGGATTCCCGATCGAGAGCATGCATGCCCAAACAGGCATGCATATCGATCTGACTAAAACTCCATATTTACTTGCACGATTCGGACTTCTCAAATGTTGTAGCAATTGAGTGGGACCGAAGTACACGCTTATACGAACGAAACGCTACGCGTTTCTCGCATATAACCGCTTGACTGCGGTCTATCCGGTGCTAGTTTCATGGATAGCCAGGAAGTGTAATAATGAAATCAATTTTCCAATTACCACTCCCAGCTATACGCACATGCGTGCGGCTAGCCGCAATACAACAATGGCGGTGGACGGCGCAAAGGATCGGCGCGATATGCAATGACGGCAGCCGTTTCTCCACTTACTGGAGAAGGCAGCCGTTTCTCAACGGTCGACCGTTTCCAAACGGTCAGCCGTTTCTGACGACTACTGACACTACCGTTGCAGTAGTCGATGCATCTCGCAACCTCACCTTCGAGCGCTGTCCCCGACATTTGTCACCTAGGCATCTTCGATGCCTTCATCAGTAGGGAAGTGGAGGGCGGGAAAAAAGAAACACACCTTCCTTGCTCAAGGAAGTGCACCGACAACAAGCAGAGCCTGTTGCTGCAGTTCTTGTTAGCTGGCTTGAAGAAGTCAGCTGCAGCGATCTGCAGAAAGCGAAGCCCGAAAGCCGGTCAAAATTCTTGCCCGCAAGGCCGTGCTGTGAATGGAGGTTGGTACACACTCCTTAGTATGGAACTCCTACTTGAGTCCTGGAATTCCCAGTCCCGGTTGCTTTCCAACCGGGTGTACACAGTCTCTCGCCGCGCCCCCAGTGGACTGTAAGGAGCGTGGCGTGGCAGTGCCAACACACTGTTGTATACTGTACAGTACAGACGTTAGCACTCCGCGCGATGGACTCGCGATCGGTACCTCTAAGTACTTGGATCATATTAAGAAAACATACATTCAGTTTACAAATGAATGTCATGATTCGAACCATACCACAGTTACTGATCCTGCGGTACTACTGCATGGTACTCGAAAGTACTATCCAAATTAATACTATCACGGTAGTATTAATTATCAGCGGTGACTCACCGATCAGCAAGTGCCATGGCAAATGCAATACTCAGTAGTATCGAAATAATAGTATTCGCAAGTACTGCGATACCGACTGATGCCGTACCATGCAGACTGTAATGCATGACCCGGCATAAATTGAATTCTCTGAGATTTCAAATCGAGAGCATGCATGCACGAACCGGCATGCACCTCAGATTCTCTGGGATTCCCGATCGAGAGCATGCATGCCCAAACAGGCATGCATATCGATCTGACTAAAACTCCATATTTACTTGCACGATTCGGACTTCTCAAATGTTGTAGCAATTGAGTGGGACCGAAGTACACGCTTATACGAACGAAACGCTACGCGTTTCTCGCATATAACCGCTTGACTGCGGTCTATCCGGTGCTAGTTTCATGGATAGCCAGGAAGTGTAATAATGAAATCAATTTTCCAATTACCACTCCCAGCTATACGCACATGCGTGCGGCTAGCCGCAATACAACAATGGCGGTGGACGGCGCAAAGGATCGGCGCGATATGCAATGACGGCAGCCGTTTCTCCACTTACTGGAGAAGGCAGCCGTTTCTCAACGGTCGACCGTTTCCAAACGGTCAGCCGTTTCTGACGACTACTGACACTACCGTTGCAGTAGTCGATGCATCTCGCAACCTCACCTTCGAGCGCTGTCCCCCTAACGTCGTGCGCTGTCTCCCAACACGTCCCCTGTGGGTCGCGACCGCGCCATACTATGTGGGCGTGGGAAACGAGGCACAGGTCCAAGCGCTCGACGCCGGCCACTGCCTGATTGCGCTAACCGCGGAGGTTTTTTGCACAGTGAAAGCACATGTTTATTGCTTGGCAACAACATTGCCAACTTTTCTTTACCTCTCGTCACTGCTTTGGCTGACGAGAGACATTGGCCACGAATGGCCTGTCATTCTAATTTGTGTATCAGGAGCTGCCCGGCGGGCATCCTGTGCACGTCCGACGGTGGACAGCGGCAAACATTGCCGCAATTGTCTCACCGCAGGCTGTGCAAGTGTGGGAAGGGCGTGCGGCCGTGGATGCGTCCACCCAACGGCCGGCTGTCTTGGTGCCCTCCCACTGTTTGTTCTTCGGCGTCGGGCCACGAGGCTTACGTCCTAAGCCTCGGCCCGCATCGGCTTCGTCGTTGTCGTCGCCCGACGACGACGTTGCTCCCTCGGGACGGAAGTCGCCGTCATGGCGATCGTCGGTGTCGGCGTCACCGTCCGCCATCACCGACGTCGGTGACACCGACGCCTGCCGAGTGGGCGCGAACCCAAACGACGGTGTCTGTGCACGCTGCGTCGCAGCGGCGCTGACACAGACCGTCTTCAACGGTGGGCGAGGCAGTTCCGCCGACGCGTCGCTGCCGGACGAGGACTCGGCGTCCATGCTGTCCATTTGACTCTGCAGCTCTTCGGTGCGACTCTCGAGGGCGGCACGACGCTTGCGCAGATTGGCTTGCTTGTCCATGATCTGCCGTCGTTCGGCTTCCAGACAGCGAGCTTCGCTGTTGGCGTCGGCGGCCGCGGCGTCGCTACGCTGGGGCCCGGCGTCGACCGTCGGGCGTGACTTGGCCTCTGCAGACTGCAGCTGGGCCTCTGCAGACTGCAGCTGGGCCGTCCAAAAACGCTTTTCTGCTCTTGCCCAGCCGAGCGGAGCGTTGGTGTCGCTCTGGAAACGGCGGGGCTCCGATTGTTTGCGCCGCGACGCTGGTGTCGACTCTTCGGTCTTGGCGACGCTGGCAGCGACTCCGAATAAGCAGTCGGCTGCGGCCGCTTCGAGATCCGGCCTGGCGGAGGCGGAGAATCCAGCGGGTGGGCGAGCTGCGCTGGTCGCAGTCGCCGGCGACTGGTCTGTGTGCTGCCGTGCCTGCTTGGCGCTGGACAGCCTGCTTGACACTGCCGCTCGTTTCCTCGCTGCTGCGTCCTCGTGCGACCGTCGCAGCTCGTATTCATTCTCGTTCCAGATAATGTGCTCCGCCGCTCTGGTGCGAATCTGGTCGGGCAGATCACGCAGACGCGCCCGGGCAGACTCTGACCGGGGCTGGAGCAGGATTTGCTTGAGCAGCGGGACCGTCACTTGGGCCAGCGCGGCGATTGTGTGCACGCCGGCGCTCCACAGTTGCCCGCGAACTGTGAGAAAATCCGGGTCCGACTGTAGGACGGACCAGTCTGTCTCGAAAAAGTGCGGAGTGTTTCGGATCACCCGTTCGATGTCGCCTGCACGTGTGCCTGCTGTCCTCTGCCTGAAGGAGGCTGCGACACTGTCGAACGTGACGCCGCTGACACCGGCATCGGATGCTGCCGATCCGGGGGCATTCGTGACGCTTGCGACGGCCGCGCCACTCTGGCCGGCGGGTGCCACCACACTGCCGGTGGTGGCGTCGCTCTGCTCTTCTGTGAAGGCGTGCGGGCTCGAAACGAGAGCTGGCACGGTCACGGCAGAAAATCCTTCACTTTGAGAGGGATGCGCGCTCTGCGGCGCGTCTTTTGGTCCGCCCAGCGAAGCTGGGTCGGGCGTCTCCTCGGAGCTCGACTGAGTCGACTCAGACGCTGTGTGCCCTTCTGTGAAAGCGTGCGGTCTCGCCTCGCGAGCCGGCACGGTCACGGCACTGGTTGGGGCTGCCATTTGGGCGCTCTCCTCCTGGGCTGCCTCAACGGCGCTCGCTTGCGCGTTCGGAGCGATTGGCCCACCGAAGCGTTTGGCATACTCCGGATATGGGGCTGGGCCGGTGTGACTGTAATCTGTCACCTTGGCATGCATTTTTCGGCCGATTCCATTGTACGTGACGGTCACGACGCCCCGGCCGTCGTCTGGCCAGGAGGAGACCGTCGTCTGACCGTCGTCTGGCCAATTTGTACGTGACCAGTTTGGCCGTGCGGTGGGCGCAGACGCGGCTCCCCATCCATCGTTTGATGCTGCCTCGGCACAGACGGCGGCCTCGCGGCCCCAGCCGTCGGTGGCTGCGGTGGAACGTATTGGCAGGCCCCAAGCGTCGACGGCTGCACTGCCCGCTGTTGCACCGCCGGTAGCTGCGCCGCCATCGACGACTGCGCCATCGACTGTTGCACCGTCGACTGCTCGCGTCCATCGTCCATCGACTGTTGCTCCGTCGCCCTCCTCTGGTGGTTCGCAGCGGTGGCACAACGCGAGGAACAGGACTGGTTTGCCGTCATTCGTGATCGGCTGGTAGCAGGATGTGCAGATGCCTCTCTCTGGGGGGCCTGTCGATGCAGAGCGCTGTTCGAATTCCACGATGCTGTCGGGGCTGGATTTGCGCATGTTTGATGCCGGCTCCCAGGTATCATTTCGGACGTCGTAACCTTTCCAACGCACTTTGTACTCGACATTGTCTCCGGATCCGCGTTTGCGGAGGATCGAATCCACGAAGAAGACTACTTGAACTCGCGCGCTGCCTTCGCCGAACGAGACAGCTTCGTCGCTCGCCGTGACGCTGCGTTCCGCGATTTCGACGGTCGGGATGATCGGTGCGCTGGCGGCGAGCTGAGCCAGTTGGCGCGCCAGCTGCGGCACGTCTGTGCGCCACGGGCTCTGTGCTCCGACATTTGGTGTTGCACCGGCGTGGGCGAGCGAGACTGCGGCTACCGCCGCTGCCGAGCGCGCAGTGTCCGGGCGGCTCATTGCCGCTGCTCTTGAGTTGGCCCGCTTGCTGCGTTCTGCGGCAACGAGGGAGATGACCAGCGGGGCGAAGTCTCTGTGACCGTGGTTCAGCGCCTCTGTGAGGGTCTGGACGACCCCGTAATCGCGCACGTATCGTTCGAGGCAGGCGGCTTCGGTGCTGCCTTCCGACCCCCGCGACGACATCGACGTCGGTCGTTGCGAGAATGTGGTTGTGCCTTCTCGGCCGATTTTCCACGATGTGACGCCAACCTGTCGACGGTGCTCCTCGGCCTCTGCCAGCTGCGACACTTGGTCGACGAAGTCGTCGTCGCCGGCGTCCAGGGCTGCAGTGAGCATGCGCTGCAGTGCGGCAGTGGTTTCGTCGTCCTCGTCTTCGGAGGAGTCGACTGCCGAGCTGTCGTCGTCGGACGGTGCCCATTCGCCGTCCGACGGTGGGTCGTCATTCGGGTCTCCTGCTGCCTGGAGGCGGCTGGCCTCGGCCGCAGGCGAGGCTGCGCTGGCGGTATGATTGCCGTCGCGGCTTGTACCGGAGACTGTGACCGCCGCCTCGGAAGGTGCTTGGCTCTGAGTGCTCGGCTCGGACGCAGGGACCTGGCGAAACCCTCCCAGGCCACCGATGCTGACCAACTGTGAGGACGCAGTTGTCTTGTTCGTTTGCGTGTCGTTTTGCCACTCGAGCCTGCCGTCGGCGCCTGCCAACGGGAGGGGGTCGGCTGTCGCACGCATGCAGTCGCGAACTGTCTCCTCGTCTCGGGCTGCTTGCTTGGCTTGCAGCGCTTCCATGTGACGGATGCAGTGGTTGCAGTGAGTGGAAGCCAATCCGTCTGAGTGTGACTGAAAACCGTCGAAACATTGTTTGTTGCATCGGTTGCATCTGTACAGGCCGGCGGATGCAACATCGATAGCCTTCGGGGGGTGTAGCAATTCGCCTTTGTCGGCGCACTCTCGGCACAGTGACGGCGCTGGCGAGCGGGGCGGAGAGAGGTTGCACGTCCATTGTTTGCCGCAGCTAAGGCAGGTCAGCGAAGGGTTGTGGCTGTCGCTGCCTGCTGGCGTTGCTGGTGCCGGGCTGGGTGACGACGCCGCATGCGTCGATTTATAGAAAGCGAGTTGCTCGCGTTGACGGCGGATTGAAACGTCGTCTGCGCTGGCATTCGCCTGTCGGGCGAACGCATCTGACAACTTCTGCTGCTGATTGCCTTTACTCACGCTGGTCGCCCCGACGGGAGTTGTGACCGTGCGAGTCCGGGAGGCAGATGCTGGCGCCTGGCCGGAGGTATGCGCCGTGACTGCCGCTCTGTCTGTGATGAGGGGCGTTGATTTGCTGTTCTGCTTCTTCCGGGCTGGACTGCCAGTCGGGGACTGGTACTGTGTCTGTGCACCTCCTGCGGCGCGTCCTGTGCCGCTGGCCGTGTACTTGCCTGACTGCTGTCTGTTAAGCGTGATCGGGGCGTGGTCGCCCACTTCCGACGCCAGGGCGGCGCCGAGGAAATCAACCGTGTCATAGTCGACGATGGCGGCTGCTTCGTGCAGTGCGCGGACTCTGGCGACGTTCGCAGCATCGTAGAGCATGTGGGACTGGGCGCTGGCGTGGCCGGATATCAGTCGCAGTATCATCATGCCAGCGCCTCCGGCTCCGTTGTCTGGGCCTCCCAAATCGACTGGGGTGCCTTGTGCTGCCAGCACCTTTGCTGCTTCCGACAGCGCTCGGATGCGGCTGCGGCGGAGGCAGTGTGCTGTCACGTTTGCCCCGGGTGGAAGAAGGTGGAGGCGCTCTTCTACTCGTCGGAGGCACATGGTGATTTCAGCCACTTGGACACTGCGGTTCGTGCCCGGCAGGTGGAAGAGCGGGAGTTGAGCTCCGGTGTCCCAGTTGGTTGGAGCGAAGGTCTCCATCTCCCTGATCGCTCGAGTCGGGCTGATTTCGGACATGTCTTCCAGTGGGAAGAGGACGGGGACTTGTGCCCGCTGTCTCGAAGCGGCCGATGCAAAAGTCATCTTGTCTGGCGGCTGGTGCATGGCCAGCAGCTCTTGGTCGTCCAACAGTTCGGATTGGAGGAGCAGGTGGCGGAAAGCTTGCTTCGTCCAGCTGCCGAGCTCGGGGCGAAAATTGCTGGGCTCTGGGCAGAAAGCACCTGTACGGTTGGCGAAGTAGTACGTGGTGGTGATCGCCGCTAGGAGGACTGCGTAATGGGCGGCGTCTCTGGATCCGGCGCCGGCTGCGTCGCGAATTCTGCGCAGCTCTGTGCACAACGAGGTCATTTGATGCGGAGTCCATGTGGCGGCGACTTTCCTGCCGAGCGGGTTCTCCTTGGCGAGCGTCTTCGTGCATTTTCTGATGAATGCGTCGGAGCGAGTGAAGTCAGGCAGCGTCGTGGCTCCGCCGTGGTGGAGCATGAATTCTGTCACGTGCGTTTTTGCGGCTGCAACTGAGCCTGGATTTTTGAAGCGAATGCTGGCTTCCACCAAAAAATAAAGCATGTGCTCGTCTTCTGTGCCGTCGTCTGGGCCCGGCCACTCTCGCCAGGGGGTGACGCCTCTGGCTTCGATGCAGTAGAAGATCCAACGCCGTAACGTGCCCACTCTCGCGTTTATGTAGCCAGGAGACAGGTCATTGAGAACGTGGTTGAGGCGGTGGCTCAGAGCCTGCATGTACTGGGCGGGTGTATCACTTGCTAGCACTCGGAGCTGAGCCTCGGAATAATTGCCGTCGTGGCGATGGTACGGAAAAGGCAGTAGCTTTCCCAGCCGCTCTCGTTCGCAGCTAGATGCGGCGGACTCGTGCACTGACTGCGGGAGATTGCCTGAGCTTCGAATACCAGATTGCACATCGAGTCGCAGTAACGGGAAGTGACGTTCGACCAGTGCTCGTCTCTCGAGTGTGCCGATCGTCGGTGACTGCGACACTTCATTTGTGCTGAAAATCAGGCCGTTGTGCTCATACTCGGACAGGATGTCAAGGAGGGGTGCGCCGCCTCTCTCGATCATGCCGACGATCTGCCCAATGATTTGAGATACGTCGTAGAACTGAGCGTTCTGGGCCTGTTGCACGATCTCTTGGAACTGGGACAGAACTGTGCTGTCTGAGGCAGTTGCGTCGGTGTCGGCGGCGATCTCTGCCTCCGGGTCGATCAACTGAGCCGTGGCGGGTGATGGTGGCGGTGCCTTGTCGCCTTGGGCGGCCGATGGCAGGCGGATCGCCGGGTTCGCCGCTGCCATCGTGAAAGAGCTCGGGTCGACTGCACCTGTCACAGACGGGGGGAGATAGCAGCAAGGTTAGCTAGCGAGGACAGCGCTGCCGGCGTTGGCACCAGCAACATCTGTATGTGAGACCCCAGTAGCTCCTTGATTTCTGCCTGAAATTTCTCCACCTCTCCATTCGACAGAGAGTCTGCTGGCTGATTGTACTCGCGCCGTACTGCCCAGGTACACGATATCACATCGTACTTCGCTGCTGCTTCCGCCTTCTCTCTGTGCAGCTGACGCAGGCGGGAATTTTTAGCGTGACCTGCCGACGCCACGTTCTCGAAATACACTTGCGAATCGCCTATTTGAAAGACGTATCGTGTGCCGAGCTGCATTGTGTCCCCAATGTCGTTTGCGATGGACTCTGCCATGTTGCACACTTTTCCTTCGAGCGAGTTTATCTCGAACTCTGCGCTGTTGATCAGGTTCGGATCCCAGCTGCCGTAAAAGTAGTGGACTGTTGACGAGCCGTGGAGCCAGATCCATCCGCCCCAACCCGACTGGCCGTCCTCTTTGAGTGATGCGTCTGTGTACGTGACTATGCATGGCAAGCCGTCGGCAACCGGGCGGGGCACGTATGGAGACAGAGCCGTCCCGTTCTCGTTCTGGATTATCCAGGATATGTGACGAAGTATGTCTACTGCTTTGTCGTGCAGTCTAACCCACGTGGAGCTCCACCCTGCGGCGACCGCTGAGATGAGAGTAAGGAACACTGGCCAGACTGTTGGGCAGCCGGCGGCTGCTGAGAACAGCACCCTGCCCATAACGGACTGTAACTCGTTGATGCGCACTAGCTGGCGGCCTGTAGTTCGCGACTGTATCAGGTCGTCGATGCACTGAACGTAGTGTGCAACCTTTACTGCCGGCAACCGTCTGCATCTCTCGTGAACGAAAATGGCCCTGCCTAGAATTGACTCGGGGCAAGGTTCGCCGAAATTTATGCGAACAGTTTTCTCAGGAGACAGCTCGACGTTGTAGCGCTTCCAGACATCGGTGGTGATTTTGCTGACGATGTTTGGCCATTCTCCGATTGCCAAGGTGGCGATGCTCGAGTCGTCGAAGAAGACCAGGACCTTGAACATGTCGCCGGAGCCATTGCACTGGCGTCTGGCATGTTGCCAGTCGCGGAGCTTGCGCTGATCGTCGGTGTCGAGCGATGCGATGTCAAACTTGCACTGGGCTCGGCGGAGTTCGTCTATGATAATATCCATGACCGCCATCGCCGCTTGATTTAAGGTCGCGCACAAATCAGACCACCCAAAAATTGCCCTGGGGTCAACTGCGATACCTTGCGTTGAGACAAATTGATGCTGCATCCACTGCTCTGTGTTGGTTCGACCGTACATCTCATAATAAGAACGAAAGTCGTGACATTCGATCAGCACGTCGAAACCCGACGAAACCAGTATGTCTACGCCTCTGCCGAAGTCGTCTATGTCCCCCCACTTAAACTCTGGGAAGGCGTCGAGGTCGATGCAGGCGTTGGGACTGTCGAGGCCCGGCTTTCCGCCAACTCTGCCCATGGCTGCAGCCACTCTCGACGTCATGTTGTCGATCGCCTGCCGGTCGTGAGCTGACTCGGGGTCGCTGTCGAGGCTGGTTGTGACTTCTGATTTGTGTCTCTTTGGCGAGCCTTGTACGCTCGTGGGAGGGTCGATGCTGGACCGCACTGCACCTGGATCGGTGGTGGCGCGCTCCTTCTCCGACAACGACAGCTGACCGTCAACCAACTTT
>ERZ887942.2473-NODE-2473-length-11441-cov-5.181627_pt1 | contig 11441 bp, 7 predicted proteins | sample MGYA00521099_ERZ887942 | MGnify/ENA primary metagenome ERZ887942 (study PRJEB32303, sample SAMEA104408605) | aquatic metagenome | biome: Brackish water; feature: Pelagic; material: water | place: Baltic Sea | collected 2014-06-07T06:48:00 | depth 16,251 m ... | reverse complement strand
GTCTCGAGGACTTATTAATATTCATAATTGATTCCATTATTTATTGTCATTCAAAAGTTTAATGACGTCCCGTGGACGGTTGAGGTTCAACAATCGCACATTGGTTGCCCACAATTAAGTGGGCAGCTAAAAGATCGAAAATTGAATCCTCAATGCTCAGTTAAGTCTCATTCGTACATTCTTTTACACTAGTCACTAGCCTCTCAACCCTAGCCCATTTTACGGTATCCAAACGAATTCTCGATGATTGACCAAACTCCACACAATATCTTCGTAAACTTCTCTCCATTCGGATCGAAGTCGTGGATCAGGGGCGGGACCTTTGAGAACTCGCTCTTGAATCTTCAATTGAATTTCATTCGCTTCCGGCACAAGATGATTCGTCCATGTCGACTGCGGCAAAGGAGAATCTTTCACAGGAATTGTAACTTGATCGTCTGGAACAAGACGAGATTCAAAACCGCCCGCTAACGCTGCGACAAAATCTTTGCTCTCTTCTTGGTCTGGATGTCGGCTTAAAAACCTGAGGAACAGAGAATCAAGAAGTTGCTCGGGTGAAGTTGCGTTGATTGCTAAGTTTGCGAGAGAGCTTTGATACGCTGCACGGGTCAGCGACATCGAAAGTGTTCCGTTTGCCAAAATCCCTGGTTGTAAAACATTGGGATCAGTCTCTCGTTGAACGATCGGTTTTTGCCTTGAACCGGTCCAGCCAAAGGCTTGTAAAACATCGACGACCGGTTGAGCCTTTGGCAGTGACAAACTGGGACGATCACGCTCATTGGTTAGGCTGGCAAACATCCAAGCACGAGAAGGTTTCCCCAGTGTTAATCGCCTGTTCATCGGGATCACTCCGTCATGCACGAATGTTAATTCCTCGACCTCAATTCTCTCTCCCGTTGCAGCGAATAAAGAATCAACAATTTGCTCCGCAGTGAGCCTGCGAGGATCAGGTGCATTGAAGAACCGCTGATCGGCTGAAGCAATAAGGTTGTTTCCTATCGCTTCACATTGATAGACCTGCGAATTCATCATCAGACTTAACACATGCCGAAAATCGTACCCACTGAGAACGAATTCCTGAGCGAGCCAATCGAGTAACTGCGGATGCGAAGCCTGCTTCCCTTCCCAGTCGTGGACTGGTTCCACAATCCCGGTCCCGATCAATCGCTTCCAAAGATGATTGACAATCACTCGTGGAAATCTTTGATTCTGGGGTGCCGTGATTAACGCTGCTAAGCGCTCGCGACTGTCCTTCGGTTTCTGTAGTAAGGCATCAAGAGCTTCATTGTCTTCAACTTCTGTGAACTTAGCAAACGGCCAGTCCGGTTGAACCTGCTCGCCTGATTTCAATGTCACTTGAATAAGCGACTCACGTGTCATTTCTTCGAAGAACGCATCAGGGACTCGACTCGTTTTGGGAGGAGCTAAAGGCTTTCGCTGAAGCATCGCTGCCAATGAAAAGAGATCAGCTTGAGTCGTGCTGTGATAGGGTGAATCGTGACAGCGCGCACATTGCAGCTCGATCCCCAGAAATGCCGATGCAATAATATGCCCCTTGGCAGCCATCGGAGCATCGTTTTCCCCTGCCAATCCGAATCCGGCACTGCCGCCGTAGTGAGCATCACCGCGCATGAGAATCAGTTCAGTCACCATGCGGTCCAAAGATTTCCCATCTTTGAGCGCATCATAAAGGAACCAGCGAAATGGTCCGGAGCTGTTCAATGAAGCGTTTAATAAGGTTGGGTTTTCAGCGAGCAAATCCTGCCAGAAACTGACCCAATGGTCGGCAACACGGTCATCGTTGAGTAGTTTTTGAACAACAGCCGAACGCTTCTCAGGATCGTGATTTTGCAAGAATTCTGTCACTTCTGATTCAGCAGGCGGTACACCAATCGTGTCGAGGTAAGCTCGTCTTAGGAAAGCTGCGTCATTAACAATATGTGAAAGCGCAACTTCTGCTTCGGTGATTGGGAGACTCGGCCAAATCGCACCGTCGGCGACCCAAGTTTCTAACGTCTTTATCTGCTGTTTTGAAAGTCCCTCCTCTGTCGGTGGCATATCACCTGCTCGAATTCTCTGGATGAGTTCGCTTGCTTCTAGGTCACCGGGAACGACTGCTGGAACCTCAGAGTCTCCTGCTAACAAGGCGAACTCTCTCCGGTTCAGCCTCAATCCACCCTGTTCTTTGTCACCATGACAGCGGAAGCACTGTTCCTTGAGGATCGGTAGAACATTTTCGTGGAAATTCTTCGTTTGCTCAACATCATGCTCTTCAGCACTCTCGAGAGATCGCTGGATCTTCTTCTCGATAAACTCATCAATTGCATTGTTCGAATTGATTGCAATATGCGAATCACTCAAAGGGTTTTCTTGAGTCCATTCAGAGGCGAAAGCATGACGCTTCTTCCAGAATTCATTTTGAGACGCAGCCGCCAGACGACGGGTTTGATCATCGTATTCATTGAGGCTGTGTTCGATCTCTTCCAACACAGGCTCTACCGCAACATCCGTCAGAGGAAGCTTCTCTGTACCGACCGGTCTGATGACGTAGAAATCGCCCTCGCCTGCAGGTTGGATTGAGACGCTGACTTCGCCCGATTCTATTCTGTGTTGAGGTCCGCCCACGACAAGTTCCAGTATCACTCTAACGGTTCCAGACTGAGCTTGTTCCGGCGTCAATTCAAATGTTTCGATCACTTCCTGCTGTGGAAATCGAACAATCCGCGCACCAGGCACAGGAGGGTCAGCGATGGGAACAATCGGTTGAGTATTCCCACCACCATGAGGATTCTTAACTGTTCTAGCGACGATCTTGCCGTCGATCCATAAACGGCTCAGTGAGCGTGCCCGCAGCAGAAGGCGATGTTCCCCAGCAGGAATCTTTACGTCCGCAGCCATCCGCACAAACACTGGCGCTCCCCAGCCCTTGCGAATTCCCCAGTCGTCGTACCGCAGAGGCAGACGAGGCAAAAGGAATTCATTTCCCAACCAGCGAGAATGTTCAACCGGCCAGGCTTCCCCTTCATTCAACCAGCGGGCGTTTGATGGGAGATTTTCTCCAAATGTGAAGAGAACTTTTCCAGCTGGAATCGTTTTCAGATCGGGCATCACTTCAGGTTGCGGACCAATCACACGAGGACCTCCCAGGCGATTAAATTTTGCAGCGACCGCTTTGTCATCAAGCAAGGCGCGATGAATAACGACTTCGTCGAGCAAGCCGCGGAAGGTGTTGCCCGCACTTGCTCCATTCGACGAACCGATCCAGACGGCATCGTCATCGACAACTGGAGGAGTCTTGGTCGCTCCGCCCATGTCCCAGACACCCTTTGTTGGCTGACCGTCAATCCAGCCACGAATGGTTTCTGGCTCTCCAAACTTGTAGGAGACTGCAACATGATGCCAGCCAGACGATTTGGCGAAACCGTCTTTCGAGGTCCAACGATGCCAGTGTGAACTGTCTGCCTTCTGTTCCGTCGCAAACAAAAAACTTAATTTAGTGACACCTTTAACAGTCGTGATCCGGAGTGCCCAGTTCTGATTATCACGTTTGAATCCGGGTGAACCCGTTCTGCCTTTACCAACCAGGTACATCAATTGACCTTCGTAGGTCTGATCCAATTTCACCCAGGCTTCGAGCGTGATGGAATCTCCGTTAGTAAAGTCGTAGTCGCTCTCGGCTCCGGGGTCATCAACACTGAAATATCCATCACCAACAAACCTGAGAGCAGTGTTGTCATCCGAAAAATCAGGAAACTCCGGTGGTCGCGGACCTGCCTGATCTCGATGAACCTGACCATGTAACTCCATCAAAGTCGCATCTTCTGAACTAAAACCCCAATGCGCGACAGGCTTTTCTTCAGCAGCAATCACATTGATTGAGTAGATGCTTCCGAGTACCAGAAACATATATTTTGAGAAGCTATTCATCAATGACTCGGAACGTGTTGGGTTGACATTGCATTCAGCCTGCGGAATCAACTCGCTGGCTGATAACAACTTTCAGTATAGCATGATTTGGGATATCAAAAACATCCATGGATTCTGATCAGGCTACTGAACAGAACAGTTCTCACCCGTTTCTTTCACTTGATTCCATGGCATTTTCGAGAGCATCATGCCCATCCCACAAGTATCCGTGATTCCCGCAAACATTAACCCAGCGCCAATGAATGCAGAAATCCCGGCGTAATATTGATGCACGAAGATCGCCAATAATGCACCAACAAGGACGATAAAACCTGCCAGGATTCTCACCTGCCTCTCCAACGAAATCGCTTTTTGTCCTCGCTTAACTGGAAGACCAGCGGCATCCCATGCTTGAGTTCCACCTGCGACGTTGACGACATTTGTGAAACCCGCTGCGATAAATTTTTCACATGCCTGCCTGCCACGACTTCCACTTTTGCAGATGACATACAGTTTCTCATCAGATCCTTCACGTCCCTGCATAATATGCTGAGGGTCAAGCCGATCAAGCGGATAATTCTTTGCCATTGAAGCGTGGACTTCACGAAATTCGACCGGAGTACGTACATCGATCAAATCGAACGACTCATTCGATTTCTGCTCAGAGAGCTCTGAGGGGGAAATGGTTGCTACTTCTGCCATAGTGATTTCCTGATAATGAACTTAGGTAACATGCTAGAAATGTTCTCTCATACAAGCACGCAGCGCAAGCAAGTGGATCACTGTATGTTCACCCACTCGCTTGCGCGTCGTGCTTGTATTCTATTTCCGTCTGAATGCCTATTGTTGAAATATGTCAGCATATTTTAGATATCAGTGATTCGACATTTCTTACTCTTTCGTCGCTGCGGTGTGAAAGTACATGTTCGGCTTTTGGGGATGAAACAAGCCAACATGATTATAAGGTTCTATTAAGCCTCTCATTGCATCGACGGCTGGATCGGGACCACGTTCGGTAGATCTTGATAAATTTGAAGACGCGGACATGACCATTGAGGCTTCATTCAAAATTGTCTGAAATGCAAGGTCACCAGCACAGAGGAAACCATCAGCTCCCTGCAAGTAAGTTTTCTCGAAGGTTGTTGCCGCTGCGAAGTAAATCATACACGCAGCTCTAAACCGAGGAAAACGATGCAGGTTGTCGTAGCAAAGCGAAACCATGTGATCGATATGCCTAAGTTCATTAAGTGTTCGTTCTGAGTAGCTGCTTAACTCGTCTTCAATAGATATTATATTGAATCGAGTGAACATTGCAGCCAGTCTTTCAACTCCTAGCAGTGTGTGTGCAATGCCGGTGCTGTGAAGCGGATCGATAAATCCCGCAGTAAACGGAAGCGCCGCCCAGTCTCTCCCTGCAGCTTGTTCTCGCAGTCGTTGCAGGCGCTTCGTCTTATAGATCTTACCCGGAATGTGACTGACACTCGCGCTCCCCAAGATTTCTTTGAGTACGGGTTTCTCTTTTAATAGATCATCCCAAGAAACATCAGTTTTTGAGGGAGCGTCCGAATCATGATTAGAGACATAACCAATACTGCAGACTCCATTCTCAAAGCGAAGTTGCCATAACCATCCATCGTTGAACACCTGATGGATCGCAGAATCGTCAACCGGATAGGGGAAATCAGTTTGATTAGTTCTATAGTTTTGTAACCACTCAGCTGCTTTAGGAACTTCTTTAAAATGGCTGTAGACTGCAGATGTGTTCGTCTTGAGCCGACAGGTCTCATCTTCGATTTGCAGGTGGTTCAGAAGTATCGCTGCTGGACCTGTTGCATCGACTAGAAAATCAGTCTGAATCGATGACAACTTCTCTTGAGCAGAAAGAGCCACCTCCCAGTCAAAATCTGCTTGATGAGAAATTGAAACCACATTTGTTTGCGAGAAATAATCTGTTCCGCAGCGAACAGCATAGTCGCAAACGAAATGATCCACGTCCGCACGAAACCATTGCGTATCTGCAACGCTTCGTGATGAACTGGCAGCGACCAACATTTCATTCTGATGATTTTCTGTTGCCTGATATTCACCTCCAGCACCATGCCAGAAGTAGCTGAAGCCTCGCTTACACCCACAACCAATTTCTGGGTGGGAACTTCGCCAAGATCCGAAGCGACAAAATGGCATCAATTCGTCGAGTCCATACGTCTCACAGAGCCGTGGCAAGATCATATCTGCTGCTGGCGTTGATGACTCTCCGATTGAAAACCGAGGGTGAGATTCTCGGTCAATCATGCAGACTTTTAACCCTTGCTTGCTGAGAATCGCAGCAAGGAGACTCGCCCCGAATCCTGCGCCCAACAGTGCAACATCGTATTTCTTTGCAACCGTCATGATTCACAAATTCGGCAGCGAATGGATGGGAAGATTTTTTGTGCCAGATTCATTTCATTGAGACGAGCAATTCTATCAGTTTGACAATGTTGACAGGCAAAAAACTTCTCTGCATCCCAGAGGTCCATAAAGACTCGTCCCTGCTGTTTCTTGATCCCTTCTTCTAAAACGAATTCCATGGAAGAACCTTTCGGAGGGGAGAAGTCGCCCTGTGCGTGAAGGTCTTCCATCATCCCATTGCCAGCACGTGTTGGCACCAACGAACAACAATTGACTCCCAATCCAAAAGCATAGTCGATTGACTTCAGCGCCCAATCGATTCCATGTTGTTCTTCAAGAAATGGTGGTTTCAGCAAGATAAAGGTTCTGATTGCGATATCGTGAGACAACAAAAAAGTGGTTGCTCCTTCGTAGTCCGCGAGAGTCATCCCCTTATTTAATGTCCTTAACAACTCGGGATGACAAGTTTCTAAACCGAGTGCAACTTCGAGGTTGGCTGGTCGAATCATCTCCTGAAACTCGACACATCTCTCGCTGCATAAATTGGGATGGTTTTCGACAATGACCGTTTTGAAACCTTTCACCAACTCCGCAATTTCCGCATACTGCTCGGGCGGGATCGCTTTAGAATCAAAGAAATTCCCACTGTTATAGAGTTTAATTTCTTGCGCTGGCGAAAGTTCTTTCAATGCAAAGCGAATTTGCTGAGGAATATCAGCGGACTCCTCGGAACGTGGTAAGGTGTTCTTCCAGAGGTCACACATCAGGCAATGATAAGGGCATTCGCTGTTCGTTAAGAATAGAGTGGCGACATCGACAACTTCAGAATGAGCATTGAACTCCGGTTCCACAAGATACGCATAGGGTCGATCTCGACTCACATGATTTCGATTCGGACGAACCGCAAGAATCTCCGCTGATGTAAAAGTAGGAAATTTTTCAGCCATAGATCGCCTGAAATGCTTGACGGTATTCGCTTTCGTCTTTCGGAAAGAGTCCCTCGAACACTTCCGGGCTTGTCACTCCTTTTTGGAAGCGGCGTTTCTCATAGATCGGCATTTCGAATCCAGTGACCGCTTGAACGCCTCGTCGAACGACTTCACCTTTTAAGGAATAAAGTTTCTCGTGATCCCAGTCGGTTAATTCGATGAATGGAATTCCCTCAGCGACTTCGATGACATTCGGAAGTGCATAAGGACTAAATCCGCGGAAGCCCAACTTTCTGGCAGGCGCCCAAGAACGAATATGCCCTCGACTTTGCCCCCCTGAATAAGTTTGCGAATGTTTCACAGCGTCAACTCCCCAACCTTCCTGGTAGAGCATTGTATTATTCAAGACGCTGCGAATAGTCAGTTCCGGGTTCTCTTCGATGGGATAATCCTTCATGTTCTCATCGCCACCATCCCCATCGATTAACCATTTCCAATCCGGGTAGCGTTCGCGGATTCCTCGACAGAGGGCATAGACCATCGCTGCGGCTTGGACATCCAAAGGTTTATAATCTTCGATGACTCGAATCGTTGCCTGATAATCAATCGCTGAGGACGGAACGGTGATTGTTTCAAGAAACAGACCAAGATCAAGTTGCTTCAGGAAGTCGGCAGCCTGCTGTTCATCCTGTCCTGCTCCGTCGACAGATAGAGTGAATGCTTTGAGTCGCTGTGGTGCCTCGCCACGTTGTAAGAGAAGATGATAGAGCACGAGAAAGACCGATCCTGAATCGATCCCTCCAGAAAACAAAACTCCAAATGGCTCGGATGAATCAATTCGATCGAGCCACGAATCACATTCTTTTGCAAGTTGAGAGATGTACCGCTCACCGATTTGATCAAGGTTCGATGGCAAGCGATTTCGTTCAGGCGAAAAGAACCTGCGGTTCACTGGATTCGGATCAGGGCAACCGATCAATTTCAGTTCGGTAATGTGGTGTGCCGGAACCATTCTCGTGTACGATGGATGGAATTGATCTCCAAGACCTTCTGAATTCAAAAAGTCTGCAATCTCATCCATTCTTTCTGCGACAACTAAACATGGTCCTTCGCTTCTTTTCGCCAGAAAATAACGGAGCGGACGTCCCAGCGATCGAGCCATGCGAATCAACTGACCATCCTTATGCAGCAAGGCAAAGTGACCGTCTATCTGGCGAACCTGATTCACATCTCCAGTCGCGAGAGAATTCGTCGCTTCTTCAACCGTCATATTCAGAATTTGATTCGCATCTGAGTCAAGCAAGTTAACGACACGTTCGATTGGCTGAGGAAAGTTCATAGAATGAATTCTCGATGAGTGGGAAAAAAACCTATTCCAATAAATTTGCTTAACTGACAGTTTATCATTCCTGGTGATTGCCACAATGATTGAATTGCCGATCCTGGGGTTTCAGCCATTTAAGACAATCGCTGACTTGGCAGAAATGCGGGAGACGTAATAATGATTCTATGTTCATTCGACTACTATTACTGTTCACGCTGATCCCGTTCATCGAACTGGTCATCCTTCTACAGGTTCACCATGCAATTTCAGAAGTTTGGGGAAATGGAGTCGGTTTACTGATCACCGTTGGCACGATCATCTTCACAGGGATCGTCGGCGCTGCACTCGCTCGTCAACAAGGCTTGAGCGTCATCCGGCAAGTGCAACAGCAAATGGGTCAAGCCCAAGTCCCCGGTGAAGCCTTAGCAGATGGAATACTTGTTTTGATAGGTGCAGCACTCCTTCTGACGCCCGGTTTCCTCACAGACATCTTCGGGTTCAGCTTACTGATCCCTGGCAGCCGTCGATTTTATCGACATCGAATTATCAAATGGTTTCAACAAAGAGTTCGAGTTCATAAAAGCGGAGGAGCCGATGTCTTTGTTGTTGATCCGGTCGAGAGAGAACCAAGCATCAACGAAGTTGAACGAATGGAATCTGACAATCTGTGATTCCCACTGGTAAATTGCTTATGTCATTAGCAAGAACCCTTCAAAAAATGAATCAACACAAAGGCACGGATGACAAGATGGATCGCAGCGTTTTTCTCGCTTCTCCGTGTCTCTGTGCCTCCGTGGTAAATTTCTTTTCTTGTTGAATCTCAAGCGAGATATTCAATTAGCCCAGCGACCAACCTTCTCTTGGTTCACGACCAAGGTACTGATTCGCAGAAGCGACATTCGTGACTTTCAGGTTTTTTGAATCCCACTCGATTTTCTCACCAGCACGGAATGCGACATTCCCCAGGTGATTCGCTTCGGTGAGTGGACCGGCATAGCTGAACGGGCTTCCGGTGGGTGCGCCTTCTTTACAACCGAGCAGCCATTCTTCGTGGTGTCCGGGAGAGTTTTGAATAAACTGTTCTGGTGGAGTGAAGTCTTTGAATTTTTCTTCGGGCAACAAGATATGCTTGCCGTAATCAGAGAGAATCATGCCATCGTCACCAATAAATAAGACGCCGTTCCCCCATTGCGGAATGCCTTTGTTCTTCCAGATTTCCGGTTTATTTTCTCCCTGATGCCAGAAAACTTTACAAGCTGGCATTTCTCCGCGAGCACCATACTGGTATTCGGCAGACATACTCGCAGGTGCAATTTCCGGATGTGGTTCTGGCCCAGAAGCTTCGATGGATATGGGGGCATCAAGCTTGAGTGCCCAAAACGGAAGATCGTTCCAGTGGCTGCCAAGATCAGACATTGTTCCATTGCCGAAGTCCCACCAGCGATACCATTTTGGACCAGGAAAATAGACTTCGTGATACGGTCGCATCGGAGCGGGACCGACCCAGAGATCCCAGTCTAAATGGCTCGGCGGTGTCATTGCTTCTTGTGGTCGATTGCTCACTGAGACGATATCACGATGTCGCTTGGCGTCTGCTTCACTTTGCAGTCCCCAGGCACGCGACACCCAGACGTGCGCTTCGCGAACCGGTCCAATCGATCCTGATTGAACGAGTTCGACAACACGTCGATAGTTCGGCAACCCATGAATTTGAGTCCCCATCTGAGTTGCCACACCTGCCCTGGCAGCCTCTTCCATGATGAGTCTGGATTCGAAGACATTATGCGTCAGAGGTTTTTCGCAATAGACATGCTTCTTCATTTTCAAAGCAGGCATCGTCGCAAACGCATGTGTATGCTCAGGCGTGCTTACGACGACAGCATCAATGTCATCCGTGTTGTCTTCGTAGAGCTTTCTAAAGTCGACATAGGTTCTCGCCTGTGGATGCAGCTTGGAAGCAATCCCGAGATTTTGCTTGTTGACATCACAGACTGCGACGACATTCACACCGACATGTTTTTGATTCGTCACTGAACGGAGATTGCTTCCACCACGACCTCCGACACCGATGAAGGCAACATTCAATTTCTCATTTGGAGATTGAACTCGCTTTTTAGACTGTGCAGCGAGGAATCCTGGAGCAGCCAGAGTCGTTGTCGCTAGAGCAGATGATTTGAGGAAGTCGCGACGAGTGGTTTGTTGAACGGTCATAGAGTGTTCCCGTGTTGAGGATGTCAGTGAACGATAATAGTATAGCCAGATGTGCAAAGATTCTTGAAGTGACCGCTGAGAATTACGAATCATTTCAATTGATTATTGAACCGCGAATTCCATGATCTGTTCTTGCGTTGCATTCTCTACGTCTTTAATTTCTCCGGTCAAACGACCTTCGTGCATCACCAGAATACGGTCTGCCATACCGAGTGCTTCGGGTAATTCGCTGGTAATCATCAGGATCGCTTTCCCCTTGGCAGCCAATTCGTTCATGAGTTGATAGATCTCGTACTTTGCTCCAACGTCGATACCGCGTGTTGGTTCATCGAAGATGATCACTTCAGAATTTCTCTCTAACCATTTTGCGAGGACAACCTTTTGTTGATTGCCGCCGGAGAGAGTCTTCGCTGCCTGATTTGGATTTGCAAGTTTGATTTGCATCGACTTTTGATAGCCCGCGAATGCGGATCTCTCCTGACGATGATTGATGCCAATCTTAGAAGAAAAGCTGCTTAAGTTTGGAAGACCAAAGTTGTGCAGCACCGATTGATTGACGATCAGTCCCTGAGCTTTTCGATCTTCTGTCAGTAGGCAAACACCCGCTGCAATTGCTTGTCTGGGATTTGTGATCTGAACAGGCTTGCCTTCGAGGGAGATACTTCCCGACTCTTTTTGAT
>ERZ887942.2471-NODE-2471-length-11448-cov-13.467568_pt1 | contig 11448 bp, 6 predicted proteins | sample MGYA00521099_ERZ887942 | MGnify/ENA primary metagenome ERZ887942 (study PRJEB32303, sample SAMEA104408605) | aquatic metagenome | biome: Brackish water; feature: Pelagic; material: water | place: Baltic Sea | collected 2014-06-07T06:48:00 | depth 16,251 m ... | reverse complement strand
CGGTAGATCATGCAAATTTTTTTCATTATATGGGATTCCTCTGGTTGGGTGATTCAGGATTCGAGACGATGATCGTGATTCTTTTTCAATGCCTTCACTTTATTTTAAGGGATGTCAGCCCCGCCCTCGGCCTAACGATTTTGGAACAATGGGTCGCTCATTTCACTGTTGTGCTTCTGCCATGTCTCGACCAATTCAGCGAGGCGCTCGGGCTCGGCGGCGGCGAGGTTATTTTCTTCGGAAAGATCTTGCGAGAGATCGTAGAGTTCCCATTTCGCCTTGCCCGGTTCGAATTTTCCGCCCATTCGCACCAGCTTCCAATCGCCATGCCTCAGCGCCGTCCTTCCGCCCTGACGCCAGAAGAGGGTTTCGTGGGGAACACCATCGTTTTCGCCGGTAAGATAAGGAATCAGATCCACCCCTTCGACTTGCTTCGGGGCGGTAACTCCAGCGCTGTTGGCAGCTGCAGTCGCAAAGATATCAAAGGAGCTAACCGGCTTTTCATAGACCTCACCGGCAGGAATTTTGTCTTTCCACTGAACCATGAACGGCACTCGAATTGCCCCTTCATACATCTGGCCTTTGGAACCGCGCAAGGGAAGGTTCGAGGAGGTGAGTTCTTTGGTCGGGCCGCCGTTGTCGCTAAGGAAAAAGACGATTGTGTTTTCTTCGAGCCCGGATTTTCGAAGTTGCTCCATGACCGCACCGACGCTGTCGTCCATGTTCGCCAGCATGGCGGCGAAGATGCGACGGTGGAGATCCTTGATGTGGGCGAACTTCTCCATGTAAGCGTCCGCTCCCTGAAGGGGGCTGTGGACCGCGTTGTAAGCGAGGTAGAGAAAGAACGGTTTGTCGTCGTGACGATCGATGAAGTCGACTGCTTCGCGAGTGAGCGCGTCGGTGAGGTACTCGGTTTCCTCCACCGGTTGGCCGCCACGGACGATGGGGTTGTTGGCGTCGTAGTCAGGCTCATTGGAGTTCAATAACGTGTGGTAGCTCAGGCCCTTTTTCCCAGTCCAGGTGCCTTTGCCGCCGCCGGGAAGGGTCTTGCGGCGAAGCAAGGTTTCCACACCATCCCAGGGCGGGGGAACAAAGTAGTGGCCTTCGTGCGTGAAGCCAAAGAACTCATCGAAGCCATGTCGAAAGGGGTGAAACTTTGCGGTGCCGCCCTGGTGCCATTTGCCGATCAAGCCGGTGGTGTAACCTCCGTCGTGGAGGGCTTCGGCAATCGTGATCTCTCCGGCGGGCAAGCCGAAGCCGGGTTCTTCATTGAGCGGTCCGGTGGGATTGAACTCGTAGCCGAAGCGCGTCGGGGTGCGCCCGGTGAGGAGACCTGCCCGGGAGGGGCTGCAGTTGGGGCCCGCCACGTATCCTGCGGTAAAGCGCACGCCATTCTTTGCGATGGAGTCGATATGCGGCGTCGGGATTTCCGAATTTCCCTGGCAGCTTAGTTCTCCGTAGCCGAGGTCGTCGGCGAATAAAACGATGATGTTGGGTCGTGCGCCAGCGGCAGCAACTGACATAATCAGTGCCAGGAAGTAAAAGGTGATGTTCGCATTTGTTTTCATGTTTCTCGTAGATTTTCGCAGTTCACGGGCCTGGATGGTTTCTTTACTTCAGGGTCAGGATGTAGGCCATCACGTCGGCTAACTCCTGCGGCTTCAAGAGCACACCCATCGGCGGCATCGGCGATACCTTGCCCTGGAAACCCTCGGCGATCGTCGCCCCCGGATCGACGAGGCTCTGCAAGATATAGTCCTCTTGTTTGCGCGTCGCGATGGTGTCCAAAGCCGGCCCGATGGGACCGCCAGCTCCGTTCACGACGTGGCAGCGGGTGCAGGCGGCGATCGGGTGCGTCATGAAAATTTTCTTACCCCTTACCACATCGCCTTTGACGACCTGAGGCTCATTGCTCGCGATGATCTCATACTCAACCTTGCGGAGGCTGACGTCGTCCCACCACGCCTTGCCGGTGGCAGTGCCCCAGCCGCCGAGCAGGCAATTGATGCTGATCGACTTTGCAGAGCCCGTCTCGATCCGCATTTTCACCTGCGTCCAATCTTTCGTCCCTTTCACGGCCTTACTGCCTGGATGATCACTGATGTATAACTGTGCGCCGCGCCCTCCACCGGCCACCTTTTCAGTCTTGATCCAGGCGCTGAGTTCGTACTCCGCGTTCCGATCCACCGGGACATCGATACGGACGCCAAACTCAGCGGCCTTTTCGGCGGAGATTTCGATCGAGCGCTTGCCCGTCCGGGCCATGTCCGCCACCCGATGTTGCGCCGTTCCCCGAAAGGTGCGGACGCCCCATCCGGCAGGCATATCGCCAGCCAGCTCCTCGAACGAACCGTTGGGGATCAGCTCCTTGCCAAACGACGAAGGCCCTTTCTTCACCGTGCCGGCACCGGCGTTGCGCAGGCTCTGCGAGAGCCACACGTCATCGGCATTGGCCGGATCGGTGATCAGCTGTTGAGCCGCCAGCGCGACCGTCTCCTTATTCTCGAACTCCACCATCTTGTTAAAGGCGGCGAGGCGCACGATCAGGTCCGGATCCTGCACCACCGCAGTATCGAAGAACAACTGCAACGCCGCCGCGTCGTTGGTCAATGCGGTGATCGCGTTGCGGCGCAGCGCGGGGTCTTTACCCAACAGCGCCAGCTGGTGCGTCTCTGCGTCGAGCGCACCGATACCGCTCAAACTCCACAGCGCCTGGATCGACCCGGCACCGCCTGCCTTGACCTTCGACTTCAATCCTGCCGTTGCGCCCTTCTTGCCGCCATCGACCAAGAGCCGTTGAGCTGTCTGACGCCAGAACATGTTGTCACTGTCCATCGCCGCCACCAGTTGGGCGTCGCTCGCGCCGTCCAGCGATTTGATCTTCGCCTCCGGCGCCTTGTCCCAGACCACGCGGTAGATCCGCCCGTGGCCGCGGTCGCGGTTCGGGTTGATGTGCGCATTGCCCTTGCCGCGCTTCGCGTCGTAGCCTGCGCGGTCTTTGCTCGGCGTCGGGTTGTGCTGGATGATGAAATTGTACCAGTCCGCCACCCACAGGTTCCCGTCGGGGCCCACTTCCGCCGCCACCGGCGAGAACCACTCGTCGGCCGAGGCCAGGAAGGCATAGCCGTTCTTGGCCTTGTAGCCCGCCCCGTCCCTCGAGAGATGGTATTTCCCGAGCAGGTGACCGGTCGGCCCGCCGATGAACGCCACCTTTTCGCGGAACGCTTCCGGGAAGCCCGCAGAGGTCGCCACGGTCTGGCCGGCGCCCGCAGTGTAGTTATTGAAAGCATCCACCTGGCGGATGTTCGGTGTGATCGGATGGAACGAGCGATCGGTCGCGATCATCTTCGCGCTCATTCCCTTCTTGCCCTCACCGTAGGCGGTGGCGCGGATGCCGCAGAAGAAACTGGGATTGTTGTTAGCAGTAGAACCGAACACGTCACCGGCCGAGTTGAAACCGAGCCCCCAGGTGTTGTTGTTAAACTGATGCATAAACTCCAACTGCGATCCGTCCGGCTTCATGCGGAACACGCCGGATCCGAAGCGCTTTTGCTCGCCGCCGACCGTGCCGTTGAAGGACGAGTATCCCACCGTGCCCCAGATCCAGTTGTCGAATCCATAGCGCAGGTTCGAAGGGCCGGCATGCGTGTCGCCTGTCCCCCACCCCGTCGTCAGCACCTCGCGTACGTCGGCTTTGTCATCGCCGTCGGTGTCCTTCAGGAACAGAAAATCGGGAACGTGCGCGACGATAATTCCACCACGCGAGAAGGTTAGCGAAGTCGGGATGTTCAGGCCCTCGGCGAACACCGTTACCTTGTCGCATTTGCCATCGCCGTTGGTGTCTTCGAGGATCTTGATCTTATCATTGCCCACCCGGTCGGGCGTCATCTCGTTCGGGTAATCGACCGTCTCGGCGACCCACAGGCGGCCGCGCTCGTCCCAGGCGAGGCCGATCGGGTTGATGATGTCCGGCTCGCTGGCGAACAGCTCCAGCCGGAAGCCCACCGGTGACTGAGTGTAATCCATGCTGTCCTCCGCCGAGAGCGGAAACTGATAGAGCAGAGGCTCCGGGCGCCTCTCGTAGTTCGCGATATTATCACGTTTCTCGTACTTCAGCGGCGCGCGGTCGGCGATGAACTTTTCATACGACTGCTTCCTCGCATCGCCCACCGACCACAGGATCCCCGCCTTGAGCAACTGGTGGAAGGCCGGCTGATTCCACACCCGCTCGTCGTGCCCGGACGCAGTGTAAAAAACACGCCCCTTCCCTTGGGTCCGCACCCAGGTCCACGGCTCGGGTTCCGTAATATTGTCATCCTTCCCTGCGACCTCGCGCGCCATCAGGACCGTTCGATCCTTCTCGTTGTGATTCTTATGTTTGTAGGTTTCGTCCCAAGCCTCGAACTCAGTCACTCCATCCATCGCCGGGTGCTTCGCATCGACCACTTTGGCGGTAAACGTACCGGTCTTATGGCTGTCGAAACGGCCGCCCACCAATTGGTCGAAGCCCGGTTCGTTGCCAAAGCACCAGCTCGCGCAATGCACCGGCACGAAGCCCCCGCCGTCTTCGACGTAGCCCTTCAGGTTTTTCCACTGCCCGGGTGTGATCTCCCCATGGTTCGCATACAGCAGGACCGCGTCGAACTTGCTGAGATACGCCGCATCGCCAAGCGCCTCCTCAACATTGGTGACGTAATCAAAATAGATGGCATCCCGCCCAAGCCCCTTGGCCAAAATCGGGTAGAACTTGTTGCTGTTGTGGTGCTCGCTTTCGTGGCCGAGGAACAGCACGCGGATCGCGCCTTCCTTCGGGGTTGAAGTCGGAGCGACACGCGCGGCTATGGCAAGGGCGCCAATGAACAAGGCGACGGTAAGGGGCAAAATACGGGCTGTTTTCATGATTTGATAGATCTCAAAATTGCTGAATTGAGAGAGTTTGTGATTCTACTGCGTTTTGGTGGCGTTCACCTTCGGCAAGAACGCTTTGAGCCGATCGATGACGGCGGCGGCTTCCGGCCGATTGGCGATGTTGGTAAACTCATCGGGGTCAGTCTGATGGTCGTAGAGCTCAATCTCGCCATTCGACATGCGAATGTAGCGATAGCGTTGGTCGCGGACCGCGTGATTGTTTTGTCCCCAGGTAGTGATTGCCGGGCGGGCACGATGGGCATCTGGGTCACGCAGCAGCGGCACCAGACTCTGACCTTCCAACTGGCTGTGCTGCGCCACGCCGCACAGCTCGTTGAGAGTCGGGAAAACATCAAGGAGGCTGACCGGTTGGCGGCATCGTGTCCCCGCCTTAGTGACGCCCGGCGCGACGATGATCAGTGGCACGCGCGACGATTCTTCCCAGAGCGTGAATTTTTCCCAATGCTCCTTCTCGCCGATGTGCATGCCGTGGTCCGACCACAAGACGATGATCGTGTTTGCGGCATGCGGACTGACGTCGAGCGCGTCGAGCAGCCGTCCCACCTGAGCGTCGGCGAAGCTGATGCTTGCCAGATAGCCCCGCACCGCCGCTTTCCATTCATCGTTATCCACCACCCATTGATGCCACTTCCGGCGCAGCCACTTCCTGTGGGTCGGGGCAACGTCATCCAGGTCGCCAGCCTTGATCGGCGGCAGGAACACCTTGTCGGGTGGATATAGGTCGAAGTACTTCTGCGGCACAAACCAGGGAATATGCGGCCGGAAGATGCCGACGGCGTGGAAGAACGGCTTGTCATGCGTTTTGGCCAGCTCGGCGGTCGCCCAGTCGACCACTTTGTAGTCTGCCATACCGCTCTCGTCCTTGTGGATCGGCCCCCAGTCGAGGAAATGCGATGGCGGCTTACCGACGCCTTTACCTTTGGCGAGACGCGACCACCCCACATAGCCCCTCGGCGACGTTTTGGCACTAACCGCCTCCGGCCACAGCGACGGCGGCATCGGCTTGGTCGCTTCCGGAAAATAGCGATCCCACAGCTTCGCCTCGTTCTGCTGTTTGCCATAGCGATTGCCGATCCACGACAGGCTGTGAAATATTTTTCCGCCTCCATAGGCGTTGTAACCGTTGGCACGCAGGTGATCGGGGATTGTCACGGCCGTCGCCAGGGCCGGGGAGCTGCGCCAATCCTGACCGTTGTTGTAAACACCCGAGGTCGATGGACTGACCCCGGTCATGATGCTCACGCGGGACGGATTACATGACGGCGCCGAACAATGGGCGTTGGTGAACAGGACACCACGCTTTGCCAGGCGATCGATATTGGGGGTATGCACCCCCTCCCTGCCCCCCATGCAGTTCACCCAGTCATTGAGATCATCGACCGCGATAAAGAGGACATTGGGAGCAGCGGCGTTGACGCCGGCTTGCAAGAAACACCCGACCAGCAAGGTCGGCAGTATCCGTCTGGGTATCTTTGTGATTCCTCCCCCCCTCAACAGCGCCCCCAAGCGCCCCACCCGAAGAGCAAATTCCTGCAGCCAGAGCGCGACCTGGATTGCATGTCGCTGAATTGAAATGGTAAGTAATTTCATGGTGATCAGGTTTGCTCCTTCTCATTGGGAGTTCATTTCTCCCAGACTTCGAACTCGGTCAGGCCGCTGCGGGCTTTGCCGGAGTTGGTGAAGACGACGCGGATCTTCGGTGAGGTCACCTTCTCGAAAGTCGCACTATTTTTGGCGCTTCCCTTTGGTGTTTCTGGCGACTTCTTCACGTCTTTAACATCGACCCATTGGTCGCCGGATTGGAATTGGACCTTGTAGCTGATTGGTGCCTCGACGCCCCCGCGGTCGTCGTAGATATGGAGTTCGACCCGGGAAAATGTCTTGGATTTTCCAAAGTCGACCTCCAGCCAATCGGTTTCGTTGGGCGACCCGTAGCTAGTCCAGCGATTCACCGGGTTGGAGAGGAAAATGATCCTGCCGTCGATGGCCGACTTTGGAACCCCGCCGTACCGGTCATGGAAGGAGGCGGACGCCTTGGGGAATTCCGCACCGTTGGTGTTGGCGGAGAGGTTGCCCACAGCTGGCGGCGGCGGTTGGTATGGCGCTGTTCCCGATCCCCAGGTTTGGAACTCAGTGATCCCGGTGCCGCTTGCCCCTTCCGGGCGGTGCAGGACGACACGCAGGCGCTGCAGCTGGGACTCTGGGAACGAGATTGTATTGGGCCGACCACCGGCCGGGGTCTTCGGGTTGCGTTTCTGATTTGGAATTTCTATCCAGGCCTTGCCGTCCCAGTGCTGCAGTTCGAAGCGTGATGGGGCGACGACCCCTTCGCCATCGTCGAGGAGGAACAGCTTGATGGTGTCGATTGAGCGGGGCATCCCCAGATCGACCGAGACCCAATCGGCCTCGTCTTTGGAGCCGACGCTGGTCCAGCGGTTGGTCGGTGGAGTGTCGTAGCGGTACTGGCCATCGTGGATCATTGCCAGGGAACTTCCGGGGCCGGTATGAGATGCGTCGTAGGACGGGAAATAGTCGCCGTCGTTGTTCACCGCGTAGTTGAAGCGCGTTTCGTCATTCAAAGGCACCTCGCGGGCGGCTGGGAGTTTGACTTCAAGCTTCCCGAGCTCCGGCGAGCTGGCGACCTTTTTGCCGTCAACGAGCACGTGCAGGCCGGCTCCATGGCCGTAGCGGTCGCCCTTTTTATCCCAGCAAATTGCCAATTCATGACCCTGGTAGGGAATCGAATCGAGCGCGAAGTAGTCCCACGAGTCGGGTGCGAGCGGATCGATGGTCAAGGTATCGCCGCTACCAGCTTTCAAACCAGCGAGGCCGGTGATGACGAGGTCGTTGAAGTTGGAGTGGAAGTAGTGCTCGCTGCGATTACGCATGTCGTGTCCCTGCCACGATCCGGTGTCGGGGTGGAGTGCCTCGGCGATGTAGGGCTTGCCGTCCTTGCGGTGGGAGATGGCGAAGGTGTGCAGCAGATCGACGTAGTCCGCCCGGGAGATGAACTCTTGCGGGTAGTTGTGCAGGACGTTGGCCATCGCCTTGAGTGTCTGGGTGGTGGCGAAGGGCCAGGATTGTCCGCTCCACCAGCAGCAACCTTTCTGCAGGAGAAACATCGGGTCGTTTCGTTCGGTGGTGGAGGGGCCGAAGGGCGCTTGGAAATACTCGGGATCCATGAGGAACTTCCATGCAGACTCCTTGCCTGGGTCAGGCAGGTTGAAGGCCCAGGGGACGTAACCGTGGAGCTCCCTGCCGTGTTCGCTGCCGGCGAACTTGCCGCTCTCGTAGGTCAGGGTGTGCGCTTTGACGACGTTGCCTTCCTTGTCGGTTTCCTCGCGCGAGGACATCGGGAAAAAGAACTGCCGCTTCGAATCCCACAGCTTCTCCTGGACGACACTCTTGAGAGCCGCCGCGCGTTTCCTGTAGCGTTCGGCTTTGGCTGTGTCCCCCGCGAGCTTGGAAATTTGCTCGAGGGCTTTGGCGTCGGCCCACATGTAAGAGTTGAACGAGGGCCGGAAGGCACGGTCGCCGCGGAGGATGTCCTTGGTCTGGCGGCTGTTGATGTTGAACTCCATGCCGTCGTCGTGTCCGGTCTGCCAGAACATACCCATCTCATCGACCCACTGCCGCCCCCGCCAGGCCTCGTGGTGTTTCTCGAGGTCGGGCAACAGGTCGACGAGGAAGGCCTTATTCGGGTGGACGTGATCGACGGCGACCGCACAGTCGGCGAGCCACGATGAGTAGTTGCGCGGCTGGGCGCCCGGGGTGCGGAACCAGTAGTGCAAAAAGTCGCGCGCGAACTCGGGGTCCTTGAGCCAGCGGATCTCATAGATCTGGTGACCCGAGGGACAGGCGATCCCCCCGTAGGCGCCGGACCAGAACGGGCGGTTGGCGAACTCGGTGAAGGAGTAGCCGCTGTTGGGCGAGCCGTAGATAATGTGGCGGGTGACGAGTTCCCAGCGGTAGTAGTAGGTGGTGTTGATCTCAGCGTCCGGGCACTCGAAGAAGGGGATGTTCGCTTCGAACCAATCAAAATCGCGGTTCGCCCAGAAGCTCTGTGCTTCGAGTTGTTTTCGCTTGTCGAGTAGTGGCGCTGCGGCGGCGCTTGAAACAAGGCAGATGACGAGAAGGGCAAGTGGGTGGCGGATCATGGGGTTGGGCGTATGGCGGGTTAGACTGAGGGGAGGTTATCGGCCATGGCGCCTATCCTCTTCTCGAACTCGGAGGTTCCCCATCATGAGAGTTCGGCATTTCCATTGTCGATCGTGGCAAATGCAGGAGCCAACTCATTGGCTAAATGATCGATGATTCCGGCGACTGCTCCGAGGCGCTTATTTCCCTGCGACTGGAGAATCCGACAATCTTTGAACGAAGGCGAAAGAGTTCGTTTCTTCGCCTGCCTCATCACACGTTTGAAAATCGCCGGGTCGGAATTCATGAGCTGCCCATGGAGAAAGAGCGTTGCGGGGTTGAAAATGTTGATCACCGTCGCGACCGCAATCGCGAGATAATCGACAGTCTGCTCAATCACCTTTTCAGTGCCATTCACAGCGAGTGCCGCGAGCGCTTCCTGAACCCCAACCTTCCGGCCGAGCTCCTTCGAGATCAGCCGTGCAAAGGCGGTGTCGGTGGCGACGGTTTCGAGGCAGCCACGATTTCCGCAGCCGCATCGCTGCCCGTCAGGAACGACCGTGATGTGCCCCAACTCACCCGCCATGCCACTGTTGCCGGTGAGAAGGTGGCCTCCGCTCACGATCCCAAGTCCCAGCCCCGTGCTGACATCGAGCATCGCAAAATCATTCATTCCCCGGGCCGCCCCATACATGCGCTCGCCGACACAAAGGGCATGGGATTCCTGCAATGCTATGCATTGCAGGCCGATTTCAATGGAGAGATCGGAGGCAAGTCGTTGTCCGTCCAATAGGTGGAGATTCGGCGACATCACCGTTTCCCCGACCCGAGAGTTGAAGAGCCCTGGAACACTGAGACCAACTCCCCGAAACCGCTCGCTCAAATCATCCTTCACCTGCCCGGTGATCTCACCAAGCCCATTGATCACTGCCTGTAGAAGGCCGTCATAAGATTTGGGAGTACGAAAGGAAATGGATTGCTCCTCCGCCACGGCGCCGTCGAGTCGGGCACTTCCGATCCAACAGGTATCGGCATCAATGACAACTCCGAGCACATTGGCCTTATGCTCCGACAATTGCAGCAGCTTCCCCGGACGGCCAAACCCGGCCTCTGACGCCTCCGTCTCCTCCAGAAACCCGTTACGAATCAGAGAGGCGACCGCCTTCGAAACCGTCGGCGCGCTCATCCCGCTGCCCCGAGCCATCACGGCACGGGAGGCAGGTCCATTCCGCTGCACGAACTCCAGGACACGGCGTTCGTTAATCTTTGAAAGCAATTCAGAAGCCACCGGGGAACCAATCATTAGTTAACTTTATAAGGACCGCTTAAAAAGCGTCAATTAGAAAGCAACATCCCACCCCAAAGGAAAATCCCAAGCAACAATCGCCATGATCGTTAAAATACCACACATCAGTCTTCTTTTCATCTTCACCCGCCTCGGCTCGAGTGTCTTTAGTGGATTCCGCCAGTTTACCAATTCCAAGGGAGACACGATGATGGCCCAGATCCATTTCAAGAATATCACCACCGTTACATTTAAACTGAAGAGCAACAACAAACCTTCACCCACTCCTCCAACGGCGCTGGCCGCCGCCAGAAAAAGTGGTCCATGTTGAGTGAGAGGATCTCAAAGCTATGCCCCCGATTCTTTGATTTGCTCGCGAAGGGCTTGATTAGGTCACCACGCCATGCTGGTGACACTGACCACTCGGATCAGTCGCTGTTCGCCTATCCCTATTCCCCGATTTAGCAATCCCAAGATGACCAGACAGCACTGCCACCGGAAGAGTAGTTCAAGGCTTTACTGCTAACTCCCCTTCAATCACACAATATAGAGCCTCTGACGGTCTATTGAGGAGTTTGCCGCCAACACAAGTAAGGCGCCCCAAGCATCCTTTCTTGGAACTTCGTCGTTAATAACTTTCAACGCCTTGATGTCATCCAAAATCTCACCCAGTTTACCAACCTAAGCCAATCACTACCAGTTCTTGCTCCAATTTCAATAGATCCTGATCAGGTCACCTATTCTGGACCACTTCCACGGCTATGTTCTACAAACCCAAACGCAACGCTCTCATCGGCGATTCTAGAGCTTCAATTCCCACCTCGAATTCCATGATACATTGGGTATCTTTACGGAGTTAGACTCAGAAACATGATATTCAGAGATGCCATTTCAACAGATGCGCAAGCGATTGCAATGATCCACACAGAAGTTTGGGCGGAAGCTTATCGTGGTGAAATTCCTGACACCTACCTGGACTCGATAAAACTTAGCAAAAAAGCAGTTCAATCATGGGCAGATAAGATTGAAGATCCCAAAAACGACGGCGGCGCAATTTTTTTTCTGTAAAAGTTCGATTCTCAAGAGGTTGATCGGTT
>ERZ887942.2470-NODE-2470-length-11448-cov-18.858510_pt1 | contig 11448 bp, 9 predicted proteins | sample MGYA00521099_ERZ887942 | MGnify/ENA primary metagenome ERZ887942 (study PRJEB32303, sample SAMEA104408605) | aquatic metagenome | biome: Brackish water; feature: Pelagic; material: water | place: Baltic Sea | collected 2014-06-07T06:48:00 | depth 16,251 m ... | reverse complement strand
GGAGGTTCTTCGAGAGGAGGTTCTTCGGCGGGAGGTTCTACGACGGGAGGTTCTTCGGCGGGAGGTTCTTCGGCGGGAGGTTCTTCGACGGGAGGCTCTTCGGCAGGAGGTTCCTCGGCGGGGGGCTCTTCGGCAGGAGCTTCTGCGACAGGGGTTTCTTCAACAGGGGCTTTTTCCGCCGGCTCGAGGTGTTCCTCTTCTATTTTGATTGGAATTTCAGTTTTTTGATTGCTTGAGGCGTTTTCAATTTCGAGTGCCTCCTGAAGAACCTCGCCCGAGACTTTTGGCAGGGTATCTGAGGGAGCCCCTTCAGATGCCGTTGCTTCGAGGTCAGAATCCTGAGAGTCGCTGAGCGGCGCAGAGATGGCCGCAATCGGAGCGGGGATGACGACAGAGGTCGGGCGATGATCCGCTGATTTTTCATCCTTCTCTTTTTCTTGATCTTCCTGAGGTTTCAGGTGGGTGGAGGTCGCGGTTTTCGCGGCTTTTTTTCTGAAAATGGCAGAAGTTGAGGCCAGGGTGGCGATTGGCAGGAAGAGGACCCAGTGAGAAAGGGCCACGGAGCCAGCGAGCATCGCAATCACGGTCAGGAGTGCGATCCTCCATTTGCGAGTCCGGAGGATCAGTGCCAGAAGAATGATGAGGCTGATTTCGATAGAAACCGGCCAGCGCTGATAGGTTTTGATTGGCTCGGTTTTTCGTGCCAGGACATGGGGAATGTGGGTTGCCAGCAAGCTGTCGAATTTTGAAGAACCGGAGGAAAGGAGGATTTTCGAGGCTGAAACCAGGTCCGGTTTTGTTAGGATCAACGAGGCCGATTGACTTGATTTTTGAGCTTCCTGGAAAACGGCTCTTCCTTCCTCATCGATTTTAAGAATGCAGCCGGATTCTCCAAGGAGGAGATAGCCCTTGGGATCAATGATGACGTCGGAAGGCTTCAATTGGAGGGCGGAGATCAAGGAAGCAAGGTGGGTGGTCGGCAGGAGGTTGTCTCCCCATCGAACCAGCATGGGAACCTTGAGTTCACCCGGCTCATGGTCTGGCTGCGGACCTTTAATGAATGAGATTCCGAAGAGGGATGCTGAAATCGAAGGCGGCCGGATGATTTGATCAATAGTGGGGAGCTTGAGAGTAGAATCAGAGAAGCGCGTGATGACGGAGCTTTCCAGATAAGGGGGGAGGGGGGCGGCCATACCGCTTAACTCTGCTTGCAGGCCGATGACGAGATTCGGGGTTTGCGCGATTTCATGTTCAAGAACGCGAAGGGGGATCTCCTCGGCGTCGATCCATGACAGTGAATCGGCGATGACAATGAGACCCTCTTCTCCTTTTCGGATATGATTCAGGAAGTAAGCCCACTGGGTTGGGGTGAGCTCCTGACTTCCCAGAATATCACGGGTCTCATCATCAAGGAGATAGCTGGAAATTGAGTGGGATTCGTCGGAACCCTGGAAGCTTGTGGGCGTGATTGAGAAATCGGCTGGATTTCCCACGTCGGGAAAGACGGTGTCGGCCTTGAACCTTTCGGGATAGACGAAAAGGCGATGCTCGAATTGCACAAGAGGAGCCAAATACGGCAGGCCAAACAGAGCCGTGATCCCCGTAATAAGGGGAAGGACCGCGCGGAGTTTTGACCACAGAAATTGCATGGCTACGGGGGCAACGGGATCGGACCTAGTCGAGGAAGGGACCGAGGGCGTCCTCAAGAGGGGTGTCTTCGATGACCTCCTTTAGGAAGGCGACCGCAGCGGGGATGTGCTCGAGATACCACTCGTTGTTTTGGTTGTGGCCGATGTTGGCGAAGGCTCCGAGAACCTGCATGAGGCGTTGGGCGGCGCAGTCCTTGAGGATGGGTTCGATGGGTTCTTCCTCGCAGACGTCCTCCCAGAGATCCAAAAGCTTGCGACGGTCCTCAGCAGAATGGTTCATGTAGGGATCGTAGAGAAGCGAAGCCAGATCGTATTCCTGTCGGCCCATGCGGAGGCCCTGAAAGTCAATGATATAGGCCTCGCCATCATGAAGCATGAGGTTTTGCGATTGAAAATCGCGATGGACCATGTGCGGGGCGGTTGCGCCGAGGCGTTTTGCGAGGCCCAGGAGAATCGGGTCTTCAAGGAGTTCCGTAGTGTCCTTGCCGAGGTGGGTCCCGACGAAGTGTTCGAAGAAATACTCCTGCTCCCAGCGATAGAGGGGCTCGTCGAAGATGGGCTGGAGTTCGAAGTCCTTGGGCGGGCGGGTGTAGAGGAGCTTGTCCAATTGTTCGAAGGCGGAGCGATAGTAGGGCTCGCGTTCTTCGAAGGGCGCGTCCTTTAAGCTCAGGAGGTCATGGTCGCCGAGGTCTTCGATGAGAGCGACGTGACGGCGAATATTGTCGTAGAGAACCCCGGGGATATTGAGGCCTGCACTTTGCAGGAATTCGGCCACGGGGAGGAAGTTGGCATTGTCGGATCGTTCAAGAGTGTAATGGACTCCGATGAAGCTGGGGTGGTCGTCGGGTTGGATCCGAATGATGGTACGGCCGGAAGCTCCTTTTTGGATTGGCTCCATGAGGACCCGGTGGGTCGGGGAGAGATCGAGGTGGGCGCGGATGGCAGTGAGCAGGGTATCGGCGGGCATCGGACGAAGCGTGAAGGGATTTCTCAAAGATCGGCGTCGTGGTGCGCACCGGATGCTGGGGAAGTGCTGTGAACGATGCAGTTTGTCAATTGCGCATCCCGCAAAACCGTGGTCCCGGGCCAGAGAATGGAGTGATTCACAGTGGCTCCGGCCTCCACCAGGCAATTGGGGCCGATCCAGGAGTTTTTGATGACGGCATCGGGATCGACGTTTGCCTGGGGCGAAATCCCGGGTTCCGCGGAGAAGCTGGCCTCAAGGTAGGACTCACGGGTGCCAAGATCGAGCCACTGCGGGGTTCCCCTGACGTGATAGGCACCGAGTTCACCGCGTTTGATGAGTTCGAGGAAGGTCGGAATGATCGAGATCTTTTCGTTTGGGGGGATCAGGTCGAGGATTTCGGGATCGATGACATAAATCCCCGTGAATTGGTGGGTTCCGGTTTGGCCGGAGATCAAGCCGCGGATGTCGGTGATGCGGTGGCCTTCAAGGGCGAGATGAAGGGCGGGGCCGTGATCCTGGACGGCGAGGGTGGCGGTGTTGTTGGAGGCCATGTGGCCGGTGATGAGGCGGTCGATGGGCAGGTCGGTGATGATGTCCCCGTTATATACAAGGACAGGGTCTCCCTTGATCCAGTCGGCGATGTTTTTGATTCCACCCCCGGTTTCAAGGAGATCGGGTTCATGGAAGAAAGTGAGTTTGGCTCCGCGATAGGTTCCATCGGGAAACGCTTCCTGCCAGGTTTCGTGGAGGTGATGAGTGTTGATTGCGAAGTCAGTGATCCCGGCGTCGAGACAGTGGTCGAGGACGTGGGTGATAAGCGGGCGATTGGCAAAGGGGATGAGGGGCTTGGGCAGGGTGTTGGTGAGGGGTTGCAGACGCGCGCCCAATCCGGCTCCAAGAAGAAATGCTTTCCGCATGGGCGAAGAATGATTTGATCATGGCGGCTTTGGAAGGAACAATCGTCCTTCCGCGTCAATCGTCCCGGTTCATCATGAAAAGATACCTTGCCTCACTGCTTCTAGCCACTCCCGTCATGGCTTTGCCGAAGGGTTACGAACTCTCAAACTGGGCGGAGCCCTTTGAGGTCGAGTATCCCACTGCGATCACGGCGGCGGCCGATGGCACGGTTTACGTGTCAGTTGATAAAAACGGGTCGCTTGGGAAGGTGAAAAATATGGGGAAGATCGTGTCGTGTCGGGATACTGATGGCGACGGGAAAGCGGACAAATTTGTCGATTTCGTGCCGAATGTGGACAGCCCCCGGGGCGGGCATTTTGTTCGGGATACCCTTTACTTGATCCATCCTCCATTCCTGAGTTCGTTCAGGGACACCACGGGTGATGGGGTGGCGGACGAGCACAAGGTGCTTTTGGAGAATATCGGATTTGGACTGAGGCACCCGCGCGGATCCGACCATACCACGAATGGTTGCCGCATGGGGATCGACGGATGGCTTTACATCGCGGTGGGGGATTTTGGAATGGAGGCGACGAAAGGGACCGATGGGAGGGTCGTGACTTTGCAAGGAGGGGGAGTGGCCCGGGTTCGGCCCGACGGGACAGACCTCGAGGTTTATTCCTACCATACCCGGAATATCTGTGACGTCGCGATTAGTCCGACTCTCGACATCTTCACTCGTGACAATACCAATGACGGCAAGGGGTGGAACATCCGCGTTCATCATCTCACGAACGGTTCCGAGCACGGGTATCCGAGGCTTTACAAGAACTTCACCGATGAAGCGATCAAACCGATGCTTGATCTGGGCGGCGGGAGTGGAACGGGTGCGCTTTATCTCGCCGAGCCCGGGCATGAAGAAATGCTTCTCACGTGCGATTGGACGACTGGCAAGATCTACCATGATGCTTTGAAGCCGAAGGGGGCGGACTTTTCACTCAAAGAAAGTGTCTTCCTCGATCTGACCCGGGCGATTGATATCGACGTCGATGGTTCTTCGAATCTCTACGTTTGTGACTGGCGTGACGGACGATTCAAGTTTGCCGGAAAAGGCAAGAAGGTGGGAATGGTGCAGAAGCTCACGAAGAAGGGGCTGAAGTCCGGGCCATTTCCGGATCTGACTCAAATGAATCCCGACGATTTGGTCAGTCAGTTGAAGAGCTCTTCCGCGGTCCGTCGTCTCGAAGCCCAGCGCGAAATTCTTGCCCGTGAAGAAAGCGGACCGGCCAAAGCACTTGCAAATCTGATCAACGATCGAAGTCTATCCATAGCATCCCGCATTGCCGCCATTTTCACCTTCTCCCAGATGAAGGGCCAAACGGCCGGGCAATTTCTTAAGACTTTCTCGAGCCCCTGGGATGCTCTCCCGGAAGTGCATCAATACATTATCCGGGCTGCGGGGGATTTGGGCGGGGAAATCTCCGAAGAAAGTCTCAAGCAGCTCTACACTGCATTCGATAACAAGGACGCCCGCACCGTGCTGCAGGGAATCGTGGCTCTCATGCATCTCGAAAATCCGGGTCCCCTTGCCACGACCACGATTCTTCAAGCGGCGAACGATTCGCAGGATCCCCGCATTAAGAATACCGCGATCCGAGCGTTCGTCACCATCGCCGACACCGGCACCCTGCTTCGTCATTCCGAACATCGCCTTGCCCAACTCGCTCTCATGCGACTTCACCACCCTGAGGTTGTTTCCGGGTTGGCTTCAGGATTGGTTCTGAAAACCGGAGATCACCGCCTTGCCTTGATCGGGGTTTTCGCACGCCTCTATCATCGCGAAGCCAAGTGGGATCTTAAAAGCTGGTGGGGGACTCGTCCCGATGATCGCGGTCCCTACTTTGCTCCTGAAACCTGGGAAGAAACCGGGAATATTAAAGCGGCTCTTGAGATCGTCTTTGAGAAACTCAACAAAGAAGAGCAGGGAGAAATGCTGGCGATTCTCGGGAAGAACCGGGTGCCGGTGTCTGAGCTTAAACTGGGTGACCAGGATCCGTTCACCTTGGCTCTGGTGACGCCTACTCCCGATCAAACCCAGATCAATATTTTGACCGGGGCTGGAAAGGATTCCAAGCGGCCCTGGGAAGAACGGGTGAAAGCCTATCGTGCCCTTGGTCGCATCGAAGGGAAGACTGTTCGGAATCAAATTCAGATTCTGGCAGCCTGGCTCGATCAAGGGGTCAGAAAATCCGATGTCGAACGCGAGCTCAGTGACTTTGTCAATCAGCCGGCGCTCATTTTATCGACGAAGGTTCTTCGCCAGATTGGCGCAAAGGGGAGTAAGTCGGAAAGCCGGGTTGCCTGGAGAACGCTTCTCACTTTCACCCAAAGTCCGCTCATCAAAGAGAATCAAAAGACTCCAATTTTAAATATGGTGAAGAAGAATCCACGAGAGGAGGGCCTCTTCCTCGCGCTCTCGGATCTTCTTTTATCCGGCTTTGATCAGCAGATCGAAAACGCGATCAACAGCGACAATGACACTCTCATCGAATTGGCAAAACACACCCGGAAAGTCATCGCGGAGGCCAAGGCCAGTGCCGGTAAAAAGGTCGCTGAGTTAAAAGAAGAAGAACTCACCAAGATTGCCATGGTGGCCAATGGAGACGCGGCCGTTGGCGAAAAAATTTACACCCGGCAGGGATGTATTGCCTGTCATGCCGTTGATCAAAAAGCCGTTCAGAAAGGACCCTACCTTGGGTCGGCGGGAAGCAAGTTCACCAAGGATTATCTCATCCAATCGATTCTCGATCCCAGTGCGGTAGTGGCGCAGGGTTTCCAGACCGAGTTGATTACGATGAAGGATCAATCAGTCCACCTTGGTTTTGTGACACGCGAAGAAGACGGGGTTGTCGATGTGCGGAACATCGCGGGAATTGCGACGCAACTTAAAGAGGGCGAGATTGCCAAACGAGATCATCAAGACAATTCGATGATGCCCGCCGGGTTGGCTGGAATTTTGACGGTTGATGAGTTTAACGACCTGATTGCTTATCTGACTTCCATGAAGGAGTAGAAGATTCTTTTGAGATGACAGTGCGTTTGGTGAATCTTTTTTGGTTGTGGACCTTGCTGGGGACGGCATGGGCTTGGTTTGTGCCGGAGCATTTCACCTGGTTTCTCGGGATGATACCGGGAACAGAGCTGAAGTATATTCCACTGGGCTTGGGCATCATCATGTTGGGAATGGGGATGACGCTGACTTTTGCGGATTTTCGTGAAGTGCTCACGATGCCGAAGTGGGTGGGGCTTGGAGTGGCGGCGCAGTTTTTGATCATGCCGTTGATTGGATGGGGGGTGGCGACGGTGTTTGATTTGCCGGATCAGTTTAAGCTGGGGATCATTCTGGTCAGTTGTTGTCCGGGCGGGACGGCCTCGAATGTCGTGACTTATCTCGCGAAGGGAAATCTGGCGCTCAGCGTGATGATGACGATGTGTTCGACCTTGCTGGCGATTGGGCTGACGCCTTTTTTGACGAAGGTTTATGCTTCGGCCGTTTTTGAAGTTGAGGCGGTGCCGATGGTGGTCTCGATGGTGATGATTGTGTTGCTTCCGATTTTGGCAGGCTTGTTCTTAAACTCGGTGGCGGGAAAGAAGCTGGGTTTGGTGAAGGAAGTATCGCCCCTGGTTTCAGTGGTGGTGATTGTTCTGATTGTGGCGGCGGTGGTGGGGGCGACGAAGGAGAGTATTCTTGCGAATTGGAAAACGCTGCTTCCGGCGGTCTTTGTGGTGCATGCCCTGGGTTTTGGACTGGGGTATTTGTGGGGTCGGCTCTTTGGGATGGGGGAGAAAGAATGCCGGACTTTTTCCATTGAAGTGGGGATGCAGAATTCGGGACTCGGTTCGCAGTTGGCGAAGACACATTTCACACTGCTGGCAGCAGCGCCGTGTGCGATTTCGGCATTCTACCACTGCATGATCGGGAGCTTTTTGGCGAGCGTGTGGCGGCGAAGTAAGTCTTCGAAAGATCGCTAAGTGATTTTCAAAGGGTTACTCGAAGCTGGGATCGAGGCGGTGGGTGTAGTCGGGGAAGAAGAGTTTGAGGGACCCGGTGGTGGGGGTGTTTTTCGGGGGGGCGGGGAAGGTGGTCTTTTTGTTTTTCACGCAGTCGTCGGTGAAGGCGTGGAGGAAGTGGAGGAGGTCGGTGATTTCGTCTTCAGTGAGGCCGAGATCTCCGAGGTCGTCGTGGTTGACGGTTTCGGGGTAGTTGGTGACGCCCCAGCGTTCGGGTTCGAGGTCTCGCTTGTTGTAGAACTCGAGGACTTCGCGAAGGGTGGCGATGCTGCCGTTGTGGAGGTAGGGAGCGGTGAGTTCGACGTTGCGGAGGCTGGGCGCGCGGAATTTCCCGAGATCTGCGGGATCTTTGGTCACGGCGAAAAGGCCGGGGTCAATTTTGCCAAGGGCCGGGGCTCCGAGGTTGTCGTAGCCAAAATCGGAGAGGAGGGGGTGGGACCAGTTTTGGGGTTCGAGGAAGTGGCAGTCAGCGCAGCCTGCGGTGGTGCGGTAGATTTCGAGGCCGCGTTTTTGGGAGAGGGAGAGGGCGGTTTTGTCTCCGGCCCGGTAGCGGTCGAAGGGGGCATCGAAGGGGCGGAAGAGGGGATCCTTTAAAAATTCGACGAGGGAGCGGAAGGCGAGGTAGGTGAGTTTGGCGTCGTCTCGAAGAGTCGATTCGGGGAGGCTTTTTAGGGAAGGGGATTTGCGGAGGCGGGCGGCAAGTTCGGCTTTGTTTTTGAGATTCATTTCGTGTTTCTCAAAGAAGGGCTGGCTGACTTGGGCGAAGAGGTCTTTGGCCCGGCCGTCGTGAAAGAGGCCGCCTTCCCAGGCGAAGATTTCGGTGCCATCGGGGAGGAAAATGTCCTCGTAGGCGAAGGGCGGGATGAGGGCCGCATACATGAGGGAGGGGGCGTTGCGGTTGCCTTTGAGAGCTGCGTTGGCACCCGGGGAAACTCGGCGGGGATCGGCGAAGGCGTGGTCCGGATGATGACAGGTGAGACAGGCCTGGCCCGGAGGGTTGGAGAGAGAGGTGTCGGTGAAAATGAAACGCCCGATCTTCGCGAGATCGGGCGTCTTTTGAGAGAAGACCGCCCCAGGGATGAGCAAAAGCACAAGGAGCCTGAGGAGCACGGTCGGATGAGGTTGAATTACTTCTTCTTGGTGCCGAACTGGTGTTCGAAATCGTGAAGGAGGTCGTGGAGAGTCTTGACGTTGACTGCGTCGGTGGACTGCTTGCACTTCATGGTGGTGACGATGACTTTGTGGCAGAGGGTGAGCTTGGCGAGGTAGCCTTCTTTATTGCTTACGGCTTCTGCGGGCTTGAGGCGCTGGGCGAGAAAGTAGTTGAGGACGGTTTCCTGGATGGCCTGGGCGTGGGCCTCTTTGTTTAAGATCCAGCGGGTGAGCTGGTGGGCGTTTTTGGCGGGATCCTTGGAGAGTTCGATGATTTGCGCCGAGGCTTTTTCGATGGTCTCGAAGTCGGTGTGCATTTTCTCGATGACGTTGTCGTCAGCGTAGATGCCGCAGGGAATCTGGCAGTGAGCCGAGACGGTTGCGGGAGCGAGGAAGGAGAGGGCGCAGAGAGCGAAGATAGAACGTTTCATAGCAGGAGGAGAATAGCGAAAGGGGAGAAGGGTGCAAGTGACGAAAAACCCCGGGCCCAAAGGGCCCTTGCACAAGGGAACCGTATAATTTGAATTTTGAAAGGGAGCAGCAAGATGATTCGTTGACGCCGATGGCATCAAAACGCCAAGACAAGCCATGGGAAGAGTCAAATTTGTTTGGCCATACAGTCATCTGGACAGCCTGCAGATTCTGAATATCGCGGGCATTTTTAAAATGAACTGAATTGATCGCGACCTACTGTGGGCTTCCTGCCTTAGCCTGAATGACACGCGGTTAAGTGGGGGCTTCGCAGCAAGGCTGTGCCGGGAAATGAACATGACCGGGACGGATCATGGCACTATCCGGGTAGCATTTGCTTTGGGGCTGCGGTTTTTACCCTTTCTTTTACGACAGAATTATCGACAATTTTGTTCATGACCGAATTTTCCACTCCTGAGATTCCCGCGTTGGGAATTATGTCGACCATCGCTGACGAAGACCGTCTTTTGCTTGGAGGCTATGGTGAGTTCCTGCCTGTTCAAGCGGACCAGGATGTGATCCGAGAGGGCGACCCGCAAGATTCGCTTTATTTTGTGATTTCAGGGCTTTTGCATGTGCATTCTCTCAAAGATGACAAACGCACTCTCTTGGCCCGAATTGAATCAGGAGAAGCTTTTGGAGAAGTGAACGTGTTCGATCCAGGTGTAGCGAGTGCCAATGTGACCGCGAAAGAATTCACCCAGATCTGGAAGGCCAAGCGTGAGGATTTTGAGGGGTTCTTAAGTTCTTATCCTGATGCAGGGGGGCGGTTGCTGATTGAATTACTTGGAGAGATGTCCCGGCGTATTCGAGCAACCAACGAGCGTCTCTCTGCTGCCGAATTGGATGCCGCAATCCATAGCATGTGGCACTAAGTCTGGTCTGCCAAACCGTATCAGGGCTCTTTTCAGGGTAGGACATTGACCGTCACAGCTGCCCAATCTCAATTCGTATGATTATAGACTCTCAAACTGCTCAAATTGGATTCTGGGGCGGGGCTTCTGTTCTGTTCGCATTTCTCATTAGTCACGCGATCGCAGATTTTGCCCTTCAAGGGAAATTTATCGCGATTTGCAAAGAGCGGGGCGGGAATTACACTGAGTTTTTTGGTGACTCTCCTCCCAAACTGCTTTGGGTTCATATCCTGACAGCTCACTCGCTGATTCATGCCGGCGGAGTTTGGCTTGTTTCGGGTTCGGTTGTGCTGGGTTTCGCCGAATTTGTGCTCCATTGGGCGATCGATTATGCAAAGAGCGGAGGTTTAACGACGTTTCATGTGGATCAGTTCCTGCACTATGGCTGTAAACTTGGATTTGTTTTCATTTTGGTGTGGGCTCCTGAGATCGCGTTTCCTTGAATTCCAAGAAGTTTTGGCCGAGTCGATGCGGAAAACTTCTTGCTGGCCTTTGCTCTTGATGTCGCGGTGGCCGAGGGACTGGCCATTGCAGTGAGGTTCGATGATGCGCCAGGTGTCGGCGTTGACGAAGAGGGTGCCTGATTGAGCCTGGCTTTCCATGCGGGCTGCGTTGTTGACGGTGTCGCCCCAAATGTCGTATTGGTATTTTTGGCGATGGTCGACACCTGCGACAACGGGGCCGGTGTGAATGCCGACGCGGAGCTGCCAGGCGGCGGGGAGGCGTTCGGCAGCGCGGATCATGGCGAGGCCGCAGCGGACGGCGTCGAGGGTGGGGTTATTGGTCTGGTGGATGAGGCCTGCGGCAGCGAGGTAAGCGTCCCCAATCGTTTTGATCTTTTCCATGCCGTTGGCGGCCGTGAGGATCTCGAGTTCTTTGACGAGTTGCTGGAGCTCCCTGCGAGCGATTGCCTCTGGACCCAGGCCTCGATGGTGGACTCTGTCAGATCGGCGTAAACTCCCGGTGGTAGCTCGACGTAGCTTCCTTTGCCATCGAGTTCGAGAACATGGTTGGTAGCGGTTGGCGGGGGCTCGTCCTGGGCGGAGAGTTGAGCGAAGGAGAGGACTGCGAGCAGCAGGCCTAGATAGGTGGATGCCGATCGGGTCATGGGGGAGTTGGCATTCAGACTGACCGACGGAGCGGAATGTGACGAGATGATATTTATGTCAAAATGAGAGTTCCCGCCTGTTATCAAAAGAGGTAGTGGGGATCATTTTCGATAAAGGTGTTGTCCTAGAAAAAAACCTCCGGCTCGGAGGAGCGGAGGCTTTGGAGATCATGCCCGGGACGGTCAGGTCACTTTGGTGCGAAATTAAAGGGTGAGGTC
>ERZ887942.2469-NODE-2469-length-11452-cov-6.128367_pt1 | contig 11452 bp, 8 predicted proteins | sample MGYA00521099_ERZ887942 | MGnify/ENA primary metagenome ERZ887942 (study PRJEB32303, sample SAMEA104408605) | aquatic metagenome | biome: Brackish water; feature: Pelagic; material: water | place: Baltic Sea | collected 2014-06-07T06:48:00 | depth 16,251 m ... | reverse complement strand
CGTATGGCAAATCTCGATCGCCGCTGGATCTTCTTGATGATGGGGTTGGCCGTTGGCATCCCGATCATCGTGATTGGGATCACAGGCAAGACTTTGCCGGAAGAACCGACGCCGCTGGCCCAGGCGGCCTTCGATGTGTTGGACGATCTTGATCCCGGATCGCGGATCCTCATGGCGTGGGATTTCGATCCTGCGAGTGAGGGCGAACTCGGTCCAATGGCGACATCCTTCATCCGGCAGTGTGCTCAGAAGGGCCACCGGATGTACTTCATCGCGCTCTGGCCGGTCGGCGCGCAGATGATTCGATCGAGCACCAGCCGAGTGATCGGTGGGTACTACCCAGACTTGGTCTACGGTAAGGACTGGGTCGACCTCGGTTTCAAGGCGGGAAACGAAGCGGTCATCAAGACCATCGTCACCGATTTCGCCCAGTACTTTCCGACCGACGCGCGAGGCACCTCGGTTGATGCGATTCCCATGATGGAAGGCATCTCCAGTCTGGCGGATTTCGACGCCTTGGTGAACGCCAGTGCGGGCTATCCGGGAAGTAAGGAATGGGTGCTCTACGCGGCGACGCCGCTCAAGAAACCATTGGTCATCGGATGTACCGGGGTTCAGGCACCGCAGATGTACCCCTATGTGCCGAATCAGGTTCAGGGACTCTTGGGCGCTATCAAGGGCGCGGCCGAGTACGAGTCCATTGTGAATAAATGGGTCCGCAGCGAGCAGCTGCTTGATGCACTGGAGTCCGGTGGAATCACCGAGCCCGCGTCGAGCGAACTCGCAGCCCGGTTCGCCGCGAATCCGACCGAAGCATCCACCTGGACCACCGAAGCGGCTGCCGCGGCCATGAGCCCGGAGTCCAAGACCAAACTGATCGAAGTGGCCACCGCGCCGATACCGGGAATTTTCCTGGAGGCGCAACGAAGGATGGGGCCTCAACTGGTGGCCCACTTGTTGATGATCGGATTAATCATCGCGGGCAACATCGTCTTCTTCGCGACCCGACGACGGGGAGGTTCCCAGTGAATCGCCAAAAACTGACCCTGCTCAGCATCGTGGGGGTCTTCGTGATCCTTCTCGTGGCCCGTGCCTTCATGGGTAACGGGTTCGGTCGAATCTATGTCGAACGCGGCGACGCCTCGTTCGTCAAAGTGGAGCTCCCGGTACTCGACACGACCGACGGTGACGCCGAATCGGAGGGCGATCGATTGACGTGGGTCGACGCGTCGTCCGACGAAGCCGTGGATTTCGCCGGCGCCGAATCACCGCGGGTCGCTTGGCAGTCTGTCACGCCAGTCTCGCCTCGAGTCTACTTCGAAGCGACCAGGGGGAATGAAGCACTGCAGGCAGCGCTCTCGACGCCCTTCGATGCCACGATCAGTGGTGTCGATCTTGGGACCGCACTGGAGACCTGGCGTCTGGCCCTCCTCGAAAAAGCCAACGCTGAAGCCGCGGGGAAGGCAGCCCCAGCCGTCGAGATCAATTGGACGGCGCTTCGCGCGGCGGGGTTCGTGCGGAAAACCGTGATCACCGTAAAGACGGGTGGTGACTTCAAGTCGTCACTCATCGCCATGTTCGACGCCGCACGAGAAGCGGGCGATTCCGACGCGGAAACTACGATGGTCGTGGCGGATGGTCGAGTCATGGTCACCACCACTGCAGATGACGTTGTGCCGGCGATCGGCCTGAGTTGGTCACGGACCATCGGCCTCTGGCTGGCGGCCATCTTTACGCTGGCGATCTTCTCGTTTCTTTACAAAGACAACCCGTTTTATAAGACCGCGGAGTCGGTCGTGGTGGGAGTCTCGGCCGCCTATTGGATGGTCATTGGTCTCTGGGACATGATCGTTCCGAACCTGCTCGGGCAGCTCTTCCCCGGGTTCGTCCAAGGAAATCTCTTGCCTGGTCTGGCGACTTCGGATCCCAACTGGGCGTATCTGGTTCCCGCGCTCTTTGGGGCGTTGTTATTGATGCGTCTGGCACCGAAGGGGCAGTACTTGAGCCTCTGGACGCTGGCATTCATCGTCGGGACGACCGCCGCACTTCGAATGGTCGCCTATATCGAAGGCGATTTCCTGAGCCAGATCAAGGCCACGATCGAGCCGCTGTATCAGGAAGTGATGAACGCGGACGGCACGGTGAACGGGTACTCCAGTTTCTGGGCAAGTGTGCGGCAGATCACGCTGCTCATCGGTGTGCTGTCGTGTCTCACGTACTTCTTCTTCTCAGTGGAGCACAAAGGTGTGGTCGGAAAAGTGGCGCGAGTCGGGATCTGGTTCCTGATGATCACTTTCGGCGCGGCCTTCGGCTTTACCGTGATGGGGCGAATCGCACTGCTTGCGGCTCGCTTCGAATTCCTCTTCGACGACTGGCTCTGGTTGATTGATCCCACGAATCAGCGTTCGGTCGCGGCCGCGGTGAGCTGTCTGTTCTAGGCCCCGCCACCTTCGGCTCCAGCGTCATCACGCATGATCACGCATGATCACGCATGATCACGAAAAACCGCGGCACTTCCATTCGGAGGTGCCGCGGTGTCGTACTGTCAGATCCGGAGGCGGGGGCTTCGGAGCCTGGGAGAGATTCCGGGATCAAGGACATGCGGGATCTGAATCAAGAAGCGACGCCAACGGCGGTGTCGGAACGAAGTCGGCGTCGACGCCAAAATGCGATCGGCGTGAATCGAACATCGGCGGTAGAGATTGAGAGAGGAATCGCTCGATCTGTTCGGGCCGCGCCGTCGTGGCCGTGGCGGCAAGTGGAAACGACGGGGCGTTCGTGGTGGTGCGGGCTGCTGGCCATTCTGTTTGGTGGGATGGCCACCAATGGCCACGCCGACCTTCTGGCGGGGTGGAACTTCAACGAGATCGATCGGTCGGCGTCGATGTTCGGGGCGGACGAGGGATTTGGAGACATCGATCCGAGCGGATCGATGGACGCGTTAGAGTTTTTCGCCGGGACGACCATGAACGGCTTGTCCGACTGGCCGGCGGGGGAGTCGATGGGATTCAGAGGTGGCAGTGCCGAAGGCGGTTCCTTTGTGGTGAACGCGTGGCCCGCGCCAGGCCTCGGGCTGCCCGCGGAGAATCTGATCGTGTCTTTCGCGGCCAAGAGAAGCGCCACCGGATGCGATCTGGTCCGCATCGATCAATGGTGGAATGGCGGGTGGACCGGGGTGGGATTCTCCACCATCGGCACTGATTGGGGGACGCATCAACTGGAGCTCCCGGTGGCGACTCCGTTCACCGATGCCCTCGCGTTTCGAGTCACGGTGTCGGGCTCGACCGGCGGCCAAGGGACGATTCGATTCGACAATCTGATGCTGCGTGGGACGCCAGTTCCCGCGCCCGGGTCGATCGCGTTGCTCGGAGTCGGGGGCATGCTGTCGAGGCGGCGCCGCCATCACCGCCGCCACTGAGTTCGATTGGAATGACCTTCTTCCTTCGGGGGGGGGACGATGGGTGTACTGCCTATCGTCCCTCTTCTTCGGATTGGGTCTGTGGGTGGAGCCGGTCGTTTGGAATTCAGCGGAGTCGTGAACGACTACTGGGCTTGGTCGGCTCATGGCGACGGCGAGTTGCCAGCTCGATGGCGAGTTCGATCGCACAGCGGATCGATCCGGCGTCAGCCTTGTTTCGTCCGGCAATGTCGAAGGCGGTGCCGTGGTCGGGACTGGTTCGAATGATCGGCAGTCCGAGCGTGATGTTGATTGCTTTGTCCCAGCCCAGCAGTTTTACAGGGATCAAACCCTGATCGTGATACATCGCCACCACCAGGTCGTATTTGCCGGAAGCCGCGGCGATGAAGATCGTGTCGGCGGGATGAGGTCCGGTTGCGTCGATGCCCTGCTGAACGGCGACATCGATTGCCGGGGCGATGATCCTTCCATCCTCGTCTCCGAGGATGCCGTTCTCACCGGCATGTGGATTCAATCCACAGACCGCGATTCGCGGGCGGTCCACGCCGAGTCGACGGCAGAGTTCATGCCCGAGTTCGATCGATTCGTGAACCCGTCCGATGGTGAGGACATCCTTGACGTTCATCAACGGGACGTGGGCCGTCGCAAGCACCACCTTGAGTCGTGGGGAGACGAACGCCATCGCCTGCTGCTTCGCTTTGGTCCGGTGGGCCAAGAGTTCGGTGTGGCCGGGCCACTTGAAGCCTGCCAGAGACCAAGATTCCTTGCAGATCGGCGCGGTCACCAATCCATCAATGTGTCTTTCGTCCGTGGGCTCCAGCAAGGCGTCGGCGATGGCCTCTTCGACGAATTGTTTCGAGAGGTGCCCGCCGGTCCGGCCGGGGCCAGCTTCAAGCGGTGGGGTGAAATCGATCTCGTGAAAGTCCACGACGGTGACCGGCGGGAGGAGTGATCCGCGGGCCCGGTCGCTGCCTTGGGCGACGCGAAACCAGTACGGCCTGATTCCGGCGCGATCCGCCGCGAGGGTGAGGAGTTCGTTTCTTCCGTAGACCACAAATCGCGCGGTTTCGTGGAGGGACGGATCGGCCAGTGCTTTCACGACAACCTCAGCGCCGATCCCGGTGGGATCGCCCATGCTGACCCCGATCACGGGGAGGTTGTCGTCGTGTGACGTCATGGCCACATTCTAGTCTGAAGGGGCGCCCTGATCGACCCCCAACCAAGAACTCAGACCGAGAAGTCAGACCAAGAACTCAGACCAAGAACTCGAACCGCGAATGCTTCAGTCACGAATCTCGATGGTGGATCCTGGATGGGTCAGAACTTCGTAGACGAGTTGCACATCGTCACCGAGCATACGGACGCATCCCATCGACATCTGGTTACCGATCGATGCCGGATCGATGGTTCCGTGGATTCCGTAGCCATCGACATCTCGGTTCCCAGCTTCAATCCCCTCTAAGCCAATCCAGTGCTCGCCGATCGGATTGGAAGGATCATTGGGCTTGAATTCTTCGCGGGTTCTGGGATTGATCCAATGCGGGTTGACGAGCTTCGAATTCACGCGAACCCGGAAGAGCCCGGTTGGTGTGGCATTGAATTCGCCGAGCCCGACCGGAAGAACCAGCACAATGGATCGATCATTATCTGTTTGTTGGAAGAGGGTGAGCGAATAGTCAGACTTGTTGACGATCGCATCAAAGTTTCCATTCGGAAGACGGAGGGTCTGTCCGATTCGGATCGAATCCGGATTCGAGAGATTGTTCATCCGGGCCAGAAGCATTTTGTCGATCTGAAGGTCTTCGCGCTTGACGATCCGCTCGAGGCTGTCGCCGCTTCGCACCTTGTACTCGCGAACGTAAGGGTTGTTGGGGAGCGATGGACGGTCGAAGAGCGTGAGGTCGCTCAGCGTTCTAGAGAGTCGGATCGCTTTGGCTCGATCCGTCGCCGAGAGTCCGCCGGCGACCCAAGCGGTGGTCAGCGATTTTCTCGCGGCCACGGGATCGTTGGTCGAGAGTCGCTGGGCATCGGCGAGTGCGGTCGCGGCATTCCGATTGGTGGTGACGGGCCGCGACGTGGGGGCTGGTTGAGTGGGCTTCGTCGAGGCGGTCGATTCTTGGGGTGAGGTCACCGACACCGTTCGCTTGGCAAGATCGGACCGGTCCGTTCGAGTTTGTTCGGGTGTTGCGGTGCTGACGCCTTGGTTGGAAGCGCCGCGTCCGTCATCGAAGACGATCTCGGATTCACCCGCGGAGGCGGAGGCGGAGGTGATTTTTTCCGTCGGCGCAAGCGCTTCGGAAGGACCGGTCGCCACTGGATCAGGCTCGGCCACGTTCTGGGGGCCCGAGGTGAACCACCAGCCAGCGATGCTGGCGATCGCGAGAATCAGGATGGCGAAAATCCAACGACTTCGACGAGATCGACGGCGACTGCTCATGTAGCTTCGGCGGCTAGTTGATCGACCGGATTGGCTGGCTAGGGCCATGTTGGCCTCCTTCGGCTGGTGCCGAGTGGTTCTCTGAATCGGAACTCGAGTCTGTCGGCGGTACGGGTACCGCCAAGATTCGCGTTTCGGAGCGTTTCCGAATCACGAATCACGATCTCCCTCGAGCTTTTCGGACGCGGTTCTGGACTGGTGAACCCTACCCTCGATCGTCCGGTCCAGTCGGCTCTTTTGAGGATCGGCCAGACGGTCGGTGAGCCTGAAAAATCAACGAACGGCGGTCGTGGGCCATTCGAGGGAATCCTCGTCAGCCCGGGGGAGGATCTTCCGAGGTGACGAAGAGCTCATCGACAGGCATGTCGTGGTTCCCGATTGGAAGCTCCGCTCGGATCTGCAGGCCGTGGCAGACCCCGAGACGCCACGTGGTCGAGGGTAGATCCGCCAAGAAGCGATCGTAGTACCCGCCACCACGGCCGAGCCGCCGTCCATCTCGAGTGAACGCAACGCCGGGGACGAAGATCAAATCCAGCGTCTTGGGATCAATGGGTTCGACCGGGGGGCAAGGGGTTCGAATCTGATATCGGTCCGTCGAGAGCGACGCCGGCTGGAGCGAAACGAGTCGTCCACAATTCATCCGCCCTCGATCCTCGGAAACCACGGGGACGCCGACGGTCATGGTGGGATCTGAGAGAAGTGCCGCGAGCGCGGCGTCGAAGTCAATCTCGTGTGGATCCGCCAGAAAGCCCATGACGCAACGTGCTTTCCGACGGGCGACGACGCTTCGGACCCATGCGGCGAGCTTCGGAGAGGCCGCTGACCGCTCGCTGGCGGTGAGCGTGCTCATCGCCTTTCGGACTTCGCCTCGAATGACATTCTTTGGGTCCATTCAGGTTCCCGAACTTGGATCGGCGCCATCGCCGCTGGTCTCTTGGCGTCGTCGTTCGCGGATGATCTTCAACGCCTCAGCGTGCGCCGATTCTCTTCCGCGATCGACAGGGTTGTAGAAATCACGATCGACCCCGAGGTACGTCGTGGTTCCGACGCCGTCGTCGGCTTTGTGTGGCGAGCGATAGTCCGGCGCCTCGGGCGCGCGGCCTTTCTTCATCCCGCTCATGAGTTCGAGGGGGATCGGATGGGTCCGGCCGTCCTTGACCTCCTGCATGGCCGACCAAATGGCGGTCGACGTGGCGTTACTTTTCGGGGCCATCGCCATGTGTATCGCGGCCTGCGCCAACGTCAATTGGGCTTCGGGCATCCCGATTTTCTCGACCAGATTCCAGGCGGCATTGGCCACCGCGATCGCCGAAGGATCCGCCTGCCCGATGTCCTCGCTCGCGAGGATCGCGATCCGACGAGCGATGAAACGAGGGTCCTCACCGGCATGGAGCATCTTGGCCAGCCAGTAGACGGTCGCATCGGGGTCTGAACCGCGCATCGACTTGATGAAGGCGCTGATGGTGTCGTAGTGCCCGTCGCCGGTGCGGTCGTAGACGACTGCTCGGCTTCCGATTGAGGCTTCTGCAGCCATGAGGTCCAGGCGGACCGGCTCGCCTTGCCCCCTCTGCGGCGGGCGGAGACTGCGGGCGGCAACCTCGAGCGCGGTCAGGGCCCGCCTCGCATCGCCTTCGCAACTTGTCGCGAGATGAGCGGCGGCATCAGGGGCGAGTTCGACGGCGAGTGGCCCGAGCCCACGCGGATCACGCATGGCCCGCTCGAGGAGGGTCACAATGGTCGGTTCGTCGAGCGTCTTCACTTCCAAGACGGTCGACCGGCTGGTCAGCGCGGCGTTCACCGCGTACCAGGGGTTTTCGGTCGTGGCGCCGATCAGGGCGATCCCCCCACGTTCGACGTGTCCGAGCAGCACATCCTGCTGGCTTCGGCTGAAGCGGTGGATCTCGTCGAGGAAGAGAATCGTTCGTCTGCCCTCGTCGCCGAGTCGGCGATCCGCGGCGGCGAGGATTTCGCGGATGCGAACAACGCCGACCTGAGCCGCATTCTCCCGCTCGAGGTGAGCGCCGAGTCGACCGGCGATCAGCAGCGCCAGTGTGGTCTTGCCAGTTCCGGGAGGACCGTGGAGGAGTAGGGAGCCGACGATTCCGGCGTCGAGCATGCGTCGCAGCACCTGGCCCTCGCCGAGGAGGTGTTCCTGGCCCAGAAGATCTTCAATGTTCTCGGGGCGCAATCGGTGCGCCAGCGGCTCTGCCGCCCTTCTTCGAAGGTCCCGACCGTCTTCCCAGAGATCCTGCACGCCCAGATCCTATCGGTCGAGACTGGTCGGCGGGAAGGTTCGTGTGGCGCATCTGATGTGATCGGATCGGGTTTTCGCCCGTTTTCCGACCCGGACTCACGGGGTTTTTTCGATCGGTCGATGGCATGAGCGGCGGGATGGGGCAAGAATGCTCCGTTCTTCGCCGTTTTTCGTTGGGCCAGAGATCCGGAGATCGCTCGTCATGTGTGGAATCGTCGCCTATATCGGCCATCGGGATGCCACCCCCATCCTGCTCGAAGGACTCAAGCGACTCGAGTATCGAGGCTATGACTCGGCCGGGATCGCCGTCCTCCAAGGAGAAGACAGCGGCACGCTCGATCAGGTCAAGAGCGTCGGCCGCGTCCGGGTGCTCGAAGACGCGATCGAAGCTCATGGCGGTCTCCCGGGGTCCGTCGGCATCGCGCATACTCGTTGGGCGACCCATGGCGGGGTGACGGAAGCCAATGCCCATCCTCATCGGGATGATGCGACTCTTGGTCACGGCATCGCAATCATTCATAACGGCATTATTGAAAACTACCAATCACTACGGATCTGGCTCACCGAAAAGGGCCATGTCTTTACCAGTGAGACGGATACCGAAGTCCTTGTTCACCTGATCGGCGAGTTGTATCACGGCGATCTTGAGAAGGCCGTTCAGAGCGCGCTCCGGGAAGTCGAGGGCGCGTATGCCATCGCGGTGATCTGCAAGAACGAGCCCGGAGTCATGGTCGCTGCTCGCAAGGGGTCACCGCTGCTCGTGGGCGTTGGAAACGACGAGTACATCGTCGCCTCGGATCAGAGTGCGATCGTGGCACATACCAATCAAGCCTTCACGCTCGACGATTACACGGTCGCGAAACTAACCCGCGACTCCTTCCGAACCACGACCGTCGACGACATCGAAATCTCCGCCGAGGTTCACAAGCTCGAGTTCGAGATCGAACAGATCGAACTCGGGAAGTTCGAGCACTACATGCTCAAGGAGATCTTCGAGCAGCCGCGAGCGTTGCGGACCTGCATCCAGGGCCGGATCGATCACCGGGCGGGGCAGGTTGTTCTGGGTGGAGTCAGCGATTTCGGTCGTGATCTCGCCAAAGCAAAACGCATCGTCTTCGTTGGTCAGGGAACCGCCTTAAACGCCGCGATGATCGGCGAGTATCTGATGGAGGATCTGGCGAAGATTCCAACCGATGTCGAGTTCGCCAGTGAATTCCGTTATCGAAATCCGATCGTTGAAGAAGGGACGGTGGTCATCGCGATCAGTCAGTCCGGCGAGACGGCGGACACGCTGGCGGCGATGCAGGAAGCCCGCCAGAAGGGGGCCATGGGCCTCGGCGTGGTCAACGTCGTCGGATCATCGATCTCTCGCGAAACCGATGCGGGCGTCTACCTGCGAGTCGGTCCCGAAATCGGCGTCGCCAGCACCAAGGCCTTTGTGGGCCAGGTGATGGTGAATGCACTCCTGGCCACGTTCATCGGCCGGCGACGTTTTCTGTCGCAGGATCAGGTCGCCACGCTGCTCAACGAGATGACGGCGATCCCCGACAAGATCGAACGGGTCTTGGAGCAAAGCGATTCGATTCGCGACGCGACATCCAGATTTGTTGCCCGTGAGAACTGGCTCTTCCTTGGCCGCGGTGTGAACTATCCGGTCGCGATGGAAGGTGCCTTGAAACTGAAAGAGATCAGCTACATCCACGCGGAAGGCATGCCGGCCGCCGAGATGAAGCATGGTCCGATCGCGCTCATCGACGATGGCATGCCCGTGGTCTTCATCGCGACTCGGAACAGTCAGTACGAGAAGGTGGTCTCGAACATCGAGGAGGTCCGCAGTCGTGGCGGTCACGTCATCGCGGTGGCCACTGAAGGTGACAAAGACATTGCGAGGCTCTGCGAGGCGGTCTTCTACGTGCCGGACGTCATCGAACCTCTTCAGCCACTGGTCTCGGTAATCCCGCTGCAGTTGTTGGCGTATCACGCCGCGGTGCTCCGTGGCAAGGACGTCGACAAGCCCCGAAATCTCGCCAAGAGTGTCACCGTCGAATGAGCCAAGGGTTCAAGTATCTGGCGTGAGGCCCAGTTGGGCACGATGCATCCCAAGATCGACGATTTGAGATCGGATCGATGGCATCGAATCCACGGCGCCGTGGTTTCGAAGAGAATGTGGTCGTTCGTTGAACGAAGCGCCTCAACGGCGACTCGCTCTCTACCGCATCTCAAAACGAGGAATCCGCATGTCAGCCCGAAACAACGCTCCAGGTCGCATCACGAATCTCCGCAGCCGGGTCGCCGGGGCGATCGCTGGCGTGGCAATGGCCGCGGTGGGAATCGCTTGCACGCAGTCGATGCCGGTCACCGACGAACTCCGCCAGAAATGGAACGACAAGACCATGTTTGATCTCAAAGGCAAGACCCTCGATGGTAAGGACGTCGCATTCGCCGATTGGAAAGGGAAGGCGGTTCTCGTCGTGAACGTCGCGAGTCGGTGCGGGTACACGCCGCAGTACAACGGCTTGCAGGCGATTCATGAGGCCTACAAGGACAAGGGACTGATCGTCATTGGTTTTCCCTGCAACGACTTCGGTGGCCAAGAGCCCGGGACCGCGGCGGACATCAAGTCATTCTGCTCTTCAAAGTACGGCGTTGACTTCGCGATGATGTCGAAAGTCTCGGTCAAGCCCGGTTCGGAGCAGAGCCCGGTCTACGAATTCCTCGGCACCAAAACGGGGAAGCTCCCGGGTTGGAATTTCTGTAAGTACCTGATCTCTCCGGACGGAAAGACGATCGAGTTCTTTGACAGTCGTGTCGACCCCGGAAGTACCGCGTTTAAGTCGGCGGTCGAGAAGGCGACGAAGCAGGTCAAGCCGGTGGCCGCGCCAGAGAAGGCGCCCGCGGCCGACGTCTGAGCGACGTGCTCATGCGGACGCTCATGCGGAAGTTCATGCCGACTACTTGAGCGATTGGGCGAAGCGACGCCGGAACGGGGCGGTGAGATCCAGCGTGGTGGCGGAGATCGCCAGCGCCATCGCGATGCCGGGTTCGATGAGCCCGAGCGCGACGGCGGTACCGGCCACCACGAGCTGGGGACCGGCGGTATCGAGGGCCGCGAGAGATCGCCGAAGCGAGTTCTGGAGAACACTGGCCGCCGCCGTCTCGTGCCATGGCGTCGGGCTGGCTGAATCTGCCGCCTCCGCCGCCTCCAAAGTGGGGCCGTGGCCGCGGCCGTATTCATGGCCCGAGAAGAGGAGGCCGAAGAACCACCCCAGCCAGCGGCCGTCGCCAGCGATGGCAATCAGGAAAATCGTGAGAAGCCACGGGGTTTCGAGCAAGAATTCGCTGC
>ERZ887942.2468-NODE-2468-length-11460-cov-5.558702_pt1 | contig 11460 bp, 10 predicted proteins | sample MGYA00521099_ERZ887942 | MGnify/ENA primary metagenome ERZ887942 (study PRJEB32303, sample SAMEA104408605) | aquatic metagenome | biome: Brackish water; feature: Pelagic; material: water | place: Baltic Sea | collected 2014-06-07T06:48:00 | depth 16,251 m ... | reverse complement strand
GATTCAATAGGGCCGGTTCATCGAACGGATAGTATCTGATCGGAAGGCCGTTTCGAATTAACAGGGTCTGTTCTTCGAACCAATAGGGGTGGTTCGTAAACCCCCTCGCCTTTAGAAAAGATCGGCGAACGCCTGATCGGTCAGCATTGCGGGATCACTCACCGCCATCAGTTCACCGAGGTATTCAACATCGGCAAATTCGTCGGTCGGGCTGCTGATAAATTCAGCTTCAGTGATCGACGCGACAGTCACCTGAACGTTTTCATCACCTGACGGGGCAAGGCTGATTGCCACAATCGCAATCGCAATCGCCGCAACCACACCGGTAAATGCTCCCACAGGGCTTCGGAACCATCCAAACAGACCACCACGATTTTCGGCTTCAGATTCATCCGCGACCAACCGCCGAACTTCACGAACGACATTCCGAGAGAAAAAAGCGCCCGGCTCTGTCGTAGAAGCATGCTTCAGAAGATCCCACGTTTTGTGGTCGGTTTCGTTAAGCTGATCGGATGTATCTGGATTTTCCATTGTCTGATACCTAAAACCCCGCCCTTTCGAGCAAGTTTCATAAAAATAGTAATAAAATTACACTTCTGTCACAATTTTAACCTCAATATCGATAAGATCATTCACCAAATGCATCCCGAGGCGGTGAAAAAATTTGCCGGATCCATAAAGAACACCCCACAGGGTTCGATCAATGCTGAACAACCCTTGCGCCGCAAGCTGCCCGTTGGGCGCAATGCCACAAGCGACATCAAACCTGACTGGAACCACGCTAGCGCGAATCGTCAACTCAGCATCAATTTGAAGATTGGGACCGCCAATCGTGTTTCCATCGACGGGAGCCGAACCGAGAACACGGAGAATGGCTGCGGGGAAATTTTCGACATCAAAAAAGTCGTCGCTTTTCAAATGCTGATTTAGCCCCTCGCGTTGTTCGCCTTCGAGATCCGTTGCACAGATCGAGCTCATATCGATCTCAAAGGAGCCCGCAACGATGAGCCCACCGGCGAGTTCAATGTCACCTCGGCTGATCCCCACTGAGCCGACATGTTTGTTCAGCAAATTTCGGCCGGTCCAATGAATCGAACTTTCAACACAATCGATTTCATGATTGCCATCTTTCGCTTCGGGAACGGCTGGAGCTTCGTTGGTGCCTATGATCGGAAGTTTTGCATCCCCCCAGGCCTGGAAGCCACCCTCCAAAACAGTGACTTTCGTGTATCCGAGTTTGCTAAGTTTCGGAAGAGCCATTTCGCACTCGTAACTGCGTGCGTCTGCTCCGTATACCAAAACAGGCGCGTCTAGTTCTGTAGCTATCACAGGCATTCGACCAACGAACGCAGTTTCGAAGATACAATTGTTGTAAGATCCCGGAATACTTCCCGAAGCGTGATCCTCCTCAAGGCGAAGGTCGATAATGATCGGCTTGGGATCAATCTGTTCGAGTTCAGCTGGTGTCATGACATGGTTGGTTCTTAAAGAACATGCATCGGTTTCACGCGAGGTCTAACGGAATCGAATAGCCGGTTCCCGCAGGTCAGGCAGACGCAAAAAAGCCCTCCCCATTTCCGGAAAGGGCCTATTAAAACCAAAAAATGGCTAAGAGAAAATTCTAACCTCAGTCCTTGTAAAGCGATCCTTTACGAAAATGCTTCACGAGAAGGTAATAAAAAACCGCACGGAGTTTGCGGTTCTTTTTGTAGAGCTTTTTCACGGCAGCGATTCCTTCATCGGTCTTCTGCGTATCTTTGAGCCCAAGACGACCGATGCAAAAATTCTTCTTCACCCGTGCAACTTCTTTCGGGTCTGACATCGCAACAAGACTTGCGTCTGAGCGGTAAATTGACGGGCCGCAGCTTTTTGCAACTGCACGAAGCAGTTTTGCGTCAACTTTCTGGTCAAGGCTTTCAAGATCCTTGGCGAATTTAACAACTAGGTCATCAAGTTTACTCATATATTTTGTGGGATAGTTAGTTAGTGGTGTTCTCCCTGATTAATAAGGGGTTGCGAGGCTCATAAAGTCGGCGGAACTGTTGACAGGTCAAGCAGGATGACGCTGAATTATGCGACTTTACAACACGCAGTCGCGTCCTTAGACATAGGAATGCTACAAAAAGTCACAATTCCCCTACTATTATTTGTTGGTTTATTAGTATCCTTCACCGCAAATGCCGAGGAAAAACCGAACATCCTCTTTCTCTTCGCGGACGATATGTGTTTTGAAATCATTCGTGAATTTGGGCACACCGATATCGATACGCCCAATCTGGATAAGCTTGTCCAGCGCGGCACGACTTTTACTCACGCCTATAACATGGGCTCGTGGAGCGGTGCCGTTTGCGTGGCGAGCCGTCACATGATCAACACCGGGGCATTCGTCTGGAAGGCTGAAGAAACTTACAATCAGTTCGGCGGCGGCAAAAAGAAAAAGAAAGGCGAAGCTCCACCTAAGCCGGCAAAAAATCTGGCTGAACAAGGGTTGATGTGGTCACAAATGATGGAGAAAGCTGGTTACGACACTTACTTCACCGGCAAGTGGCATGTCAAAGCAAAGGCGGAGGACATTTACCAAACCGCGAAAAATGTGCGTGGAGGAATGCCCAAGCAGACGACCGAAGGCTACAATCGCCCGATCGAAGGTCAGCCGGATACTTGGAGTCCCTACGATCCCAAATTCGGTGGCTTCTGGGAAGGCGGCAAGCACTGGAGTGAAGTCGTGAAAGACGATGCTCTTGAATTTTTAAACACCGCGAAAAAAAAAGATAAACCGTTTTTCATGACGCTTGCGTTCAACGCGGTTCATGATCCACGTCAAGCACCGAAAGACTTCATCGATCGCTATCCGCTCGACCGAATTGAATTACCGACGAATTTTATGCCGGAGTATCCTTACAAGGACGCTGTCGATTGCGGCAAGGGTTTGCGCGATGAAAAGCTGGCGCCGTTTCCACGGACGGAATATTCCATTAAAGTAAATCGCCAGGAATACTACGCGATTTGCGAACACATGGACGAACAGGTGGGACTCATCCTCGATGCGCTCGAAGCGACTGGAAAAGCAGACAACACGTGGATCTTCTTCACCGCCGATCACGGCTTGAGTGTGGGTCATCATGGACTCCTTGGAAAACAAAACCTGTTTGACCACAGTATCCGCGTGCCCTTCATCGTTGCCGGCCCCGGCGTTGAGAAAGGAAAAAAACATGCTGCGAAAGTGTATTTGCAAGACGTGATGCCGACGGCCATGGAGCTCGCCAGTGCGCCGATTCCTGATCACGTGCAATTCAAAAGCATCCTTCCGCTCCTCGATGGCTCAGCAAAGAAAAGCTACGACGCGATCTACGGCGGCTATCTGAAAGGCCAGCGTTGCGTTGTCAAAGGCGATCACAAACTGATGCTTTTCCCACGCGTTCCACTGATTCAGCTTTTCAATACCAAGGATGATCCCGACGAAATGATCAACGTTTACGACGATAACAAAGACCTCGCAAAGTCGTTGTTTCAGAATTTTCTCAAGCTGCAGGAAGAGACGGGAGACAAACTCGACGTGAAGTCGGTTTTTCCAGAATTGCTCTGACCGACGTTTTCAAAAAGCATTTAAGCGATTTTCTCAAACTCCCAGAAGGGATTTCACTGAATTTCGCTTCAGCGCCAGTTCACGCCATTCGCGGTCAAAACGGCTGCCCTGGACGATGCCAACACCGCTGGGCAAAAAGACATCGTCACCATCCCACGACACGTTTCGAATCGTCACAATCGATTCAAACTGGTTGTCATGCCAGACGCCGAATGGCGCGCCAAACTCGAGCGGCACGTCCAATCGTTTGCGATATGACATGAGCCGTTCTAAAGCCCCCTCACCTCGTGGATAAGCACCGAGCGCCGGCGTCGGGTGCATCAGGCGAATCAATTCATTCAAATCAGTTTCGGGATCATTTAGATTCACTTCGATCCGAGTCAGAAAATGAACGATCGATCCCAGATCCATCACGGTGCGCTCTCCGCGGGTGACGTCACCGATCGTTTGCAGTTTTTCCGTTAAGTAATCCGCGACCAATTCGTGCTCGCGAATTTCCTTCACATCATTTAAAAAATCAGCCGCTTCATGGCGTGGAGCCGTTCCCGCGAGCGCCATCGTTTTCAACACACCACCTGAAACCGTGAATAATTGTTCCGGAGTCACACCGACCACACCCGTTTGTTTTTCGCGAAATCCGTAGCCCCACATTTCATCAGGAGCTGCCGCAATTGCTTTTACCAGGGCAGCAGGCTCGCCTTCACGAAGCCGGCCTCGCTCAGTCAAAACAGGAACTGTTTTTTCCAAAGCACCCGATTCGATTTCAGCGAGAATTTCATCAAAAACAGCACGGACTCCGCTATCGCCCAAACCGTGCCATTCGATTTCCGGCAGCGGCGTTGCCCCGTTTTGAGGCAACAGATCCCGCAGATCGGCTGTTTCGAAAACCCGCACTGGAATTTTCCACGGCAATGGATAGGACAACGTGAAGTTGTTTCGGTAAAACGCCACGGCACCTGCCTCTGTGGGGCGGTGCGCCACAGACTGAAATGGCCCCCAACCGCACAGATAGCGATTTGGAGCAAGCTTAAGAAATGCGAATTCAGGAGACGTCATTCACCAGAGGATACGATGCGCAAAGATGGGAGGACGCCAGCTGAATTCAAGAGCGAATTTTAGGTATTCCGAGATCCGATCAGAAGCCGCAAGCCAAAGCCATTCCGGTCTGGATGAATTCTCACATTCTCACGAATCAACAGGGTACGTTCGCTGAACCAACCCTGTACGTTCGAAACGCCATTTCGAAGCAACAGGGTCTGATCGATGAACGCACCCTATTGCTTCGTGAGAACGTGAATTGACGTCTGTTTCAACAATCGCTAGTTTTCGGTTATCCAATGAAAAAACTTACTCTCCTCGCCATGGCCGTAACTGCTTCGGTTTCCGCATTTGCTGCGGATCAATTTGTTTACTTCGGAACGTATACAGAACCAGAGAAAAGCGACGGCATTTACATTGCGACGTTTGATTCAGAAACGGGAAAAGTTGGCAAACCTGCCCTCGCCGCGAAAATGGAACGGCCTTCGTTTCTGGTGATTCATCCTTCGAAAAAATATCTCTTCGCCGTTTCTGAGGTCAAAGAAGGATCGGTAAGTTCATTCAAAATCGATTCCGAAACTGGATTGCTCACATTGATCAATACACTCCCGACTCAAGGCGCGCATCCCTGCCATGTTTCAACGGAGCCTTATGGGCGCTGTCTTTTTATCGCAAATTACACGGGCGGAAGTACAGCGAGTTACGCCATCGCTGATGATGGTTCAATTTCAGAGGCGAGCTTTTTCCAGCACACCGGCAGTAGCGTGAATGAGCGGCGGCAGGAGGCTCCGCATGCGCATTCAGCCAATGCCGGACCCAATTCGAAGTTTGTGTTTGTCGCTGACTTGGGAACGGACGAGATCGTGATTTATAAGCTGGATTCCACGACCGCTAAAATGACGAAACACGGCGTTGCCAAGCTGAAACCCGGCTCGGGGCCCCGGCATTTTGCATTTCACCCGAACGGCACAAAGGCCTACGCGATCAATGAAATGGGGATGACGGTGACTGCGTTTAATTTCGATCACGAAGCAGGAACATTAACAGAATTTCAAACCATCGAGACCATTCCAGAAAAGAACAAATCGCAGAAGGGACTTTCTACTGCTGAAGTACAGGTTCATTCGAGTGGCCGGTTCTTGTATGGATCGAACCGCGGGCACGACACGATCGCTGCGTTTAATATTGATTTCAGTAACGGAAAACTCACGAAGATTGGAAACGTATCGATCGAAGGCAAAACCCCGCGTGGCTTCGGTATCGATGAAACGGGAAGCTACTTTTTTGCAGCAGGACAGGGCTCTGATTCGGTCGCCGTTTTTAAAATCAACGAAGACACCGGCAATTTGAAGTTCACTGGTGAAAAAATTGGGGTAGGCATTCCCGTTTGCGTGAAGTTTTTGCAACGGTAGACTGGCCACGTGAAATTAAAAGTCATCCTCATTACTCTTATCGCGCTGGTCGTTCTTGCAGTGGCAGCGCTGTTTATCGGACGCAACATGGTCATCGGTTACCTAACGCCTGAGTTTTTGACTGAACAAATCGAGTCACGCTGGAATTGTCGCGCAAAAATCGACTCGGTTGAGTCCAGCGTCCTTGGCACTTCGACGGTAAAAATCACAGGACTGACGCTTTTTCCCCGCGAAGACACAGCCCGCATGGTTGCCAGAGCCCCAATCCACGCGGAGACAGTCGATTTAGAAGTAAAAACGGCGGATTTGATCGCTCGTCGGCTTCGAATCAATCATCTGGAACTAAGCGGCGTCTCGGTAAATTCGAAAGTCAGTCGCGACGGAAAATCTTCGCTCGCTGAACTTTTCCAGCCAGTTGATGACGCCCCAGTCGATACTGTAACCGCTTCCGAAGTTACTGTAACCGCTTCCGAAGTTACTGCTGCGCCAGTTCCAGTTGCGATACCGGAAGCGGCGGCAAGCGATGTAATCGTCGTCAAGCCTGTTGATCTTGGCATTGAAACCGAAGACGCGGCAATGGACGTCGGAGACCTCCCCGTAGCGCTGTTAGCGGATCGTTTTGAACTGAAAGACGCCAATGTGAACGTCTTTCTCGAATCCTCGAGTTCTACAGTTTCGATCGATAATTTCAGCATCGCGTTCACCGAAATCGACGTGAACCCGCGCGATTTGAACGCTCACAACCGGGCCAAATTTCAATTTGGCGGTGATCTCAAAGTCGTCGATTCTGACACAACCGATCTCCTCACAGCTCATGTCGACGGATTGGGCGACATAAAGCCGTTCAACGCCGCGACCGGCACATTGGACCCTGCCTGGGCGGTTGACCTGACGATTTCGAAAGGCGCCCAGATGAATACCTTTCCTGTGTTGGAGAAAATACGCGAAATGCTTGGGAAGATCGACACTGCAGGAATCGATCTCAGCAATCTGACTCTGCGCGGTGAATTGATGGCGGATGCGAAGACGCAAATCACTCAGTATCAGGGAAAATACCGATTTGATCAGCCGCTGATTTTGCAACTCCCCGATACCGGTCTGGCGGTGAAGGAAAAGAGCTGGGTCGATACCGCTACGAATCAGCACATGATCAAAGGCTCCCTCATTTTGTCGCCAGAAACGACTAAAGCTGTCGAAAAAATGGTCGATCAATATTTGGCGAAAAAGACGAAGGGTTTCAGAATCAATGGCCTCAAGGACATCGTGCTCAGCCCGGTTAAACGAGGCGATACGATCATTCTCGACGTGATTTCACAAGGCGACATGAGCGATCCAAAAGCTGACATCGCTACGCCGTTTGGTAATCTGAGCGAGATGATCGGCGGTAGCAAAGATGCGATCGATGATCTTGAGAAAGTCGGGAAGAGCTTGCTTGATTCGTTACTTGGGAAGTAGGTTTCAGCCGTAGCTTCGACTGACAGTCGAAGCTACTTTCACACCAAACTCTTATACAGATCCAACGTCTCCTGAGCAATTTCAGCCCAGCTGAATTTCTCAATCACGCGCTCGCGACCAGCTTTGGCCATGCGCTCGCGGCGCTCAGGATCGCGCATCAGTTCGTTGATGCCACTGGCGAGGTCTTTTGCAAATTGCTCGGGGTTGGTCGCTTCGAACGGTGATTCCTTCTGCTGTTCGAGCGGAATGAGCAATCCGGTCTCGTCGTGAAGAATGACTTCTTTCATGCCGCCAACTTTACTCGCAACGACCGGGGTTTCGCAAGCCATGGCTTCAAGATTGATGATGCCAAACGGCTCGTAAATTGATGGGCAACAGAATACTGCCGCGTGGCTGTAGAGATTGATTTTCTGATCGTCGGGAAGCATTTCCTCAATCCAAACGACTTTGCCATCAAAGTCTGATTTCACGGCATCGATCGCCGCTTTCATTTCCGCCGCGATCTCTGGCGTGTCAGGCGCTCCCGCACAAAGTACAACCTGCGTGCCGGGATCGAGATGGAGAATCGCATTCACCAAATGAATAATGCCCTTCTGGCGAGTGATTCGACCCACGAAAAGCACAAAAGGATTCTCAGGATCAACGTCAAGCCGACGCAACACATCTTTGTCCTCGCGGATCTGATATTCCTCAGGATCGATCCCGTTATATATGATCGGCACCTTCTCTTCCAGCACATCAAAAAGCCGTAGAATATCCTCTTTGGTTTCGGTCGAAACCGCAATGACCGCATCCGCCATTTCGATGGCCGTTTTTTCAAGCCACAGCGTGAAATCGTAACCACCACCAAGCTGCTCGCGTTTCCACGGACGAAGTGGCTCAAGCGAGTGAACAGTCAAGACCAGAGGAATGCCGTAATTCAGTTTCGCCAAAATCCCGCCAAAATGCGAATACCACGTGTGCAGGTGGACGACGTCCGCATCGATGTTTTTCGTATTGAAATCGAGACACCGCTGAAGCGACGTGAAGACAGAATTCAAGGCGTCGGGCGATGTGAAATCATCTGCATTGGCCTCAAACCCAAGCGCAACAGGATTGGTATCGGGTGAATCCTGATCACCAAAACAACGCACCTCGACATCACAGAGCTTCGCAAGTTCGCGCGACAAATACTGAACGTGAATACCGGCTCCTCCGTAAATTTTGGGAGGAAATTCGTTGGTGAGAAGAAGTGCTTTCAATGCGGATAAATTGAGCTGACGTTTTTTAAAAAGACAAAGAAGCCACAAATCAGTCTCCTGATTTGTGGCTTCGAAAGAGTGCGGAAGGGAATGCCCTTCCGGTCAAGCGAGGATCGTTTCGACTAGGTGATCCCCTCGCCGCGAGCCATCACAACCTTACCAGTGCGAACAGTCTCAACGATGTCGTAAGTCACTAGTAAACGCATCGCTGCGTCCACCTTGTCGCTGGCACCTTCGATGCGAACGATGATTGAACTCTCAGTGAGATCGACCGTTTTTCCGCCGAAATGCTCAACGATCTGCAACACCTCCGTGCGCTTCTCGCCACCTTTGACCATGACTTTGATCATCGCCAATTCACGCACGACGGCGTCCTGTGGCATGTGCTCAAAGCAGTGAATCACATCGATCAGCTTCGTGCATTGCATAATGATCTGCGAGAGGCCCGCAGGATCACCTGAAATACCGAGGGTGAGTCGGGAAAAGCGAGGGTCACGGCCCTGAGAAACAACGAGCGAATCGATGTTGTAGGCACGACGGGCGAACACCTGACAGATGCGCATCAACACACCCGGTTCGTTATTCACATACATGCTCAGCGTGTGTCCACCGATGAGATCGGGGCGTGGCGCCGGCTTTTTGTCGGCAGTCGTAATTTTACGTTTGGTAGCCATTTTTTTGAAAAGTGAGTCTGTTCTAAAATTTAAATATTGGAATGCGTAGCTTTTAGGTGGAGCCGATTGGCTTAGCCATCTTGTGCTTCGGACGCTCGGTGAGCATGTCTTCAAGCGCTGCACCAGCAGGAATCATTGGGAAAACGAGGTCTGTCTTAACACACTCGGCGTTGATCAAAACAGGACCGTCATTGTAAGCGAGCGCTTCTTGCAATTTCTTGCGAACGTCAGCTGGACGCTTGATATTGATACCTTTGCAGCCATAAGCCTCAGCCAATTTCACAAAATCCGGGTTGCCTTCAAGATCAACACCACTCTCGCGATTGTCGAAAAACATCTCCTGCCACTGACGAACCATACCGAGGTAGTGGTTGTTCAAAACAAGGATTTTCACGGGCAACTTGTGAATGCAAGCCGTCGCGATTTCGCACAACGTCATCTGGAATCCACCGTCACCGCAAACCGCGATAACCGTTTCGTCCGGGCAGGCAAACTGCGCGCCAATCGCGGCAGGAAAACCAAATCCCATCGTTCCTGCACCGCCCGAGCTAATCCACTTGAACGATTCGCTATTCTTGTAGAACTGCGCCGCCCACATCTGGTGCTGGCCAACGTCAGTCGTGACGATCGCTTCGCCGTTCGTGAGTTCATAAAATTCATCAAGCACTTTCTGCATCCGAAGACCGCCCTGCTTCGCATAGGAAAGCGGAAATTTCTTCTTGTAGCCGTCCAGCTTCTCCAACCAGCTTGTGGTCTCGAGTGAATCAACTTTCTTGAGCAACTTCTTCAGCGCCGCTTTCGCATCACCGATGACCTGAACATCCGGCGTGATCATTTTGTTCATCTCCGACGGATCAATGTCGAAGTGAACGATCTTGGCGTTTTTACCAAATTCTTCAGCCTTTCCAATAATCCGGTCATCAAACCGAGAACCGATGTTGATGATTAAATCACACTCACAAACCGCTTTGTTTGCATAAGCGGTTCCGTGCATCCCTAACATTCCGAGAGCAAGCTCGTGAGTCTCAGGAAAAACTCCCTTACCAAGAAGCGTCGACGTAACTGGGCAATTCAATCGAGTAGCCAATTCCATCAGCTCCATCTCCGCACCGGAAATCATCGCTCCGTGTCCAGCAAGGATGAGAGGACGCTTCGCAGCATTGATGATCAAGGCGGCATCTTCGATGTCCTGATCGTCAATTTCGTAAGAAGCTTCAGGATTGTAGCCGGGAAGATCAATCTCAGCATTCATATCACCAGTAAATGGCGACTGACTGATGTCTTTAGGAACATCGATGAGAACTGGCCCCGGACGTCCTGTTGTAGCAATATGGAAAGCTTCCCGAGTGATTCGTGGAAGGTCATTCGTCTCGCGAACCAGATAGTTGTGCTTTACGACAGGAATCGTGATTCCGAAAATATCCGCTTCCTGAAACGCATCTTTACCGAGCATCCAGGTAACCTGCTGCCCAGTGATGATAATCATCGGGATCGAATCCATCTGCGCCGTCATGATACCGGTAATCGTGTTGCCAGCTCCAGGACCAGATGTTACCAAAACAACCGCAGGCTTTCCCGTAGCACGTGCATAGCCATCAGCCATGTGACACGCACCCTGCTCGTGACGGGTGAGAACGAACTTGATGTCCGACTTCACAGTCTCAAGAGCATCAAAAATCGGCAGTGCAGCACCACCTGAATATCCAAAGACATACTCGACACCGAGGTCGGCGAGTGTCTTGATCATTGCCTGAGCCCCATCGAGTTGCTCTTTGGGCTTCCGTTTCTTGGTGGTTTTCGTTTTAGTTGCCATTTTAGTAAAGATTGACGTTTACGCCCGAACTTTGGCATTTTGACGTTCAATTTCAAACGAAAATTACCAATTTCATACTAAAACCGTCATTTTTTACATTAAAAACCGACATCTTCGCAGTTTTTAGTCTGTTTTCACGAATCAAAAGACACGGTCTCATCCGAAATTAGCATTTTTCAATCAAACCGGGTTCATTCGATGAGCATACCCTATTGATTCGAAATCAGGTTTCGATCACACC
>ERZ887942.2467-NODE-2467-length-11462-cov-5.000789_pt1 | contig 11462 bp, 8 predicted proteins | sample MGYA00521099_ERZ887942 | MGnify/ENA primary metagenome ERZ887942 (study PRJEB32303, sample SAMEA104408605) | aquatic metagenome | biome: Brackish water; feature: Pelagic; material: water | place: Baltic Sea | collected 2014-06-07T06:48:00 | depth 16,251 m ... | reverse complement strand
AAATCTAATGATTACTCAATTATATTTAGACAGACTTTAATTTACACTCTCTTAAGCTATACACAAGGCCTTCTACTCTGAAACCTTCAATATCAATTTGCCATTCTTATCACCATTGAAAAGACGATGCAATGTTTCATTGAAATTCTCAATACCCTCATAAACATCTTCTTTACTCTTCATTTTACCCTCATTTAACCATTGCTCCATTTGAACCCTAGCTTCATGATATCTGGCCGCATAGTCAAAGACTACCATACCACGCATGGTACCTCTATTCACTAACAGCGACATATAATTACTTGGGCCTTTAACTGGAGTTTCGTTATTGTACTGAGAAATAGCACCACAAATTACTATTCTAGCGTGCATACTAATTCTGGCCAAGCAGGCATCTAAAATATCCCCACCGACGTTATCGAAATAGACATCCATTCCTTTTGGGCAATGCTCTTTTAAGCCTGCTGCCACATTGTCATTTTTGTAATCTATACAAGCATCAAAACCCAATTCGTTTACCACGTAATCGCATTTATCTTTGCCACCAGCTATACCAATGACTTTACAACCTTTGATTTTGGCTATCTGCCCTACCACACTTCCCACAGCTCCAGCAGCTCCAGAAACTACCACTACTTCGCCATCTTTCAGCTCGCCTACTTCCAAAATACCAAAATAGGCAGTCATTCCAGGCATACCCAAGGTCCCTAAATACTCTGTAAGTGGTCTTTGTGCAGATTCTATCTTTAGATAACCTTTACCATTAGTCACGGTGAATTGTTGAACACCACCTATTCCGGTAACAATATCCCCAACCTTAAACTTAGGGTTATTATTCACTTTTAATACTCTGCCTAATGTACCAGCACGCATCACCTCTCCCAAACCTACTGGTGGAATATAAGACCTCACATCTCTCATCCATCCACGCATAGCTGGGTCTAGCGATAAATAATCTTGCTCTATTAAGATTTCTCCCTCTTGTAATTCAGGTATTTCGGCTTTGTTTAATTTCCAATCAGAATCTTTTGGTAAGCCTACGGGCCTATTGACTAATAAAATTTGTTTGTTCATGAAGTTGATTTTGTTTATAATTCAGGTCGAATTTAGGACTTTTTAGAGCTATTCTTGGTATTCATTTGAATAATCTATCTTAAATCCAATCCGAGTTATTAGCCTAAAATGTACAGGACTTCCTTTTTTTTCATAATTTGGGTTTCAACCCATATAAAAATGAAAAATACCCTCTTCTTAATCTTTATTTTAGCGTTTGCCTTTAGTTGCAATACAAGCTCTTCAGACGACACTACTAACTTAGATCCACCACTTATAGCTCCCTTTACAGGCATAGATACACTAGCTATCAATGATTGGTGGAATAGAATGCCAAACCCCATTATCGACTTAAAAGTAGACAGACAAGATGTAGTTGCTTTTGGAATGTATACTGTGGCCAATGAGACGATGAAGCTTACCGCTCAACTATTCCCTCTCTTCCCGAAGGAAACCCGTGAAGTAAGGCTTGAATTAAAACTAAATGACGAGTGGGAGGAGATTCAAACACAGCATGTCAATGACCTAGGGTGGTCGGCATTGTTTAGAGTAGAAGACTGGAAGTATAAGGATGATATTTCGTATAGAATTAGACATGGTAAGAATGCGTTTTTTGAAGGTTTAATAAGGCATGACCCTATTGAAAAAAATGAGATTTCTTTGGCAGCATTATCATGCAATAGCAACAAGGACAGAGGAGATAGAGCTAATTATGTAAGAAACATCAATCATCAAAACCCAGACCTCGTCTTTTTTGCGGGTGACCAATCTTATGACCATTCTGAACACACAGCGGCATGGCTAAAATTTGGCATGCAATTCAGAGAGGTTTTTAGACAACGTCCTTGTATTAGTATCCCAGACGACCACGATATAGGACAGGGGAACCTTTGGGGAGAATATGGCAAAAAAGCGAGCACAATGGCAGGAAGTGACGGTGGTTATTTTTTCCATCACGAGTATGTCAAAATGGTGGAGCGGTGTCAAACAGCTCATTTACCAGACCCGTACGATGGCACTCCGATTGAGCAAGGCATTGGTGTTTATTATACCAACCTAATGGTGGGTGGAGTCGATTTTGCAATTGTAGAGGATAGAAAATTCAAATCAGGGCCCGAGGGTAAAATTCCTCAGATTGGTCCTAGGCCAGACCATATAAGAGACCCGAGTTACAATCCAGCTATGGTGGATGTAGAAGGTCTAGAATTATTGGGGCAGCGGCAGTTAGACTTCTTGGATGACTGGGGAAATAATCAAAGTAAAATGAAAGCCGTATTATCTCAAACAGGCTTCTGTGGTGGAGCTCATTTACATGGCAAAAAAGAAAATAGATTACATGCAGATATGGATTCAAACGGGTGGCCTCAGACAGGAAGAAATAAGGCACTGGCCGCTATAAAAAAAGCAAACGCTGTTCACATAGCAGGAGACCAGCATTTGGCTACTGTTATTCAACATGGAACAGAAGCCTATGAGGATGGACCCTGGTCGTTTGTAGTTCCGGCCATTGTAAATAATTACTACAGCCGCTGGTGGTGGCCAGAGGACGAAAAAGCAGGTGAAAACTCTGATGGCGTTTTGCCATGGAATGGTAGATTCTTAGATGGTTTTAATAATAAAATCACCATGCACGCCTATGTCAATCCAGAAAGTCCATCAAATGGTTCGGGGTATGGCTTAATTCGTTTCAATAAATCAGCGAATGAAGTGACCTTTGAATGTTGGCCTAGATATACGGACGTCACTTTTGATGATGCTGTTCAGTTTAGTGCCTGGCCATACACGGTTAAAATGAATTAAATTTATGTTTAAACAAGCTTCTTTCTTACATCAATCAAACTAAGGTCAATGGCTAATAGAAAACCCGAATTAAAACAAACCTTAGTGGATTTCTATGAAAGAAAAGCCTACCTAGAAGACAAGAATAGACCGGAAGCTGTAGCTAAAAGAAAAGCCAAAGGACAAAGGACAGCCAGGGAAAATATAACCGATTTGTGTGACAAAGATTCTTTTCTAGAGGTAGGCTCACTTATTATCGCGGCTCAGAGAACTCGAAAAACAGAGGAATCACTCATCAAAGAAACTCCGGCAGATGGCCTAGTTACAGGAATCGCCAATGTAAACGGAACAGATTTCGGCAAGGTAAGAAGCAAGTGCTTAATCTTAAGCTACGACTATACCGTCATGGCCGGAACTCAAGGAGCTTTCAATCATAAAAAGACAGATCGCGTATTAAAAATGGCTCAAAAAGGGGGCATGCCCATTATCTTCTTCTTAGAAGGAGGAGGTGGCCGACCTGGTGATGTAGATTTTGATAATATTTCTACAGGGGGACTTGATGTTCCTACTTTTGTATCCTACGCCAGACTTTCAGGTAAACAGCCTCGTATTGCCATAATTTCTGGTTACTCCTTTGCAGGAAATGCAGCTTTGGCTGGTTGCTCTGATGTTATTATTGCTACAGAAAACACGTCAATAGGCATGGGAGGCCCTGCCATGATAGAAGGCGGTGGTCTTGGTGTTTTTCATCCTAGAAAAATTGGTCCAGCAAAAACCCAAAGTGAGAATGGTGTTATAGATATTTTAGTCAAAGATGAGGCCGAGGCCGTTTTAGCGGCAAAGAAATATTTGAGTTATTTCCAAGGCGAGTTAGAAGAATGGAAATGCGAAACTCAAGAGGCCCTCAGAGATTTAATACCTGAAGACCGTAGATATGCGTATGACGTAAAGAAAATCATTAAAGCTTTAAGCGATAAAGATTCTGTACTAGAATTAAGAGCTGCTTTTGCTAGAAATATGATTACGGCCTTTGTAAGGATTGAAGGAAAACCCTATGGACTACTGGCTAATAGTTCCAGACATTTGGGCGGAGCAATAGACAGTGACGCTTCAGATAAAGCAGCTCGTTTCATGCAGCTTTGCAATGCTTTTGGCGTTCCTATGATTTCCCTTTGTGATGCCCCCGGATTTATGGTAGGCCCTAAGTGTGAGGAAACAGCCATGGTACGTCATTCTTCCAGAATGTTTATCACAGCGGCTCAGTTAAAAGTACCTTTATTCACAGTGGTTCTACGCAAAGCCTATGGCTTAGGAGCTATGGCCATGGCTGGAGGCGGCATGCATGAATCATTCTTTACCATTTCATGGCCAACTGGCGAGTTTGGTGGAATGGGTTTAGAAGGAGCTGTAAAACTGGGTTATAAGAAAGAACTTGAAGCTCAAAAAGACCCCGAAGCTAGACAAAAGCTAAATGATAAACTCGTTAATGCAGCATATCAGAAAGGGAAGGCAATCAAAGCCGCAGCGTACCTAGAATTCGACGAAGTAATAGACCCAAAGGATACGAGAACATGGATTTCAAATGGACTAGCGAGTATAGCTGAAGACACTTATAAAGGAGGGACTAGGCAGGCAGTGGATAGTTGGTAGGTCAGTTTAGATGTTAGGTGTTAGATGTTAGGTGTTAGGTGTTAGTTGTTAGGTGTTAGGTGTTAGATGTTAGATGTTAGATGTTAGATGTTAGATGTTAGATGTTAGATGTTGGGAAATCTTTACTGAAATGAATGGTTCCTTTTTCACCCCCATAATAACATAAAATGTATCAAAAAGCTGATAGCACTTTGCTAAGCCGATTTCACTAACTTGTGCATAAAACAATTCAACTCATGGGAAAATTAAATAAAGACGACATCAAGCAAGAGGTATTCGACCTTTACGACGATTACGCTCATAACAAATTAAATAGAAACCAGTTTTTAGAGAAACTTGGTCTTTATGCCGTCGGAGGCATCACCATTGGCTCATTAATGAGTGCCATGATGCCAAACTACATTGACAGCATTTTGGTACAGCCCACTGATGAGCGAATAGACTCTGACTATATCAATTATGATTCTCCAAAAGGCGGTGGAAGTATTAAAGGGTTACTTTCCAAACCTTCAAAATCAAAAAAGAAACTACCTGGTATAATTGTGGTTCATGAAAACAGAGGGCTTAATCCTTATATAGAAGATGTTGGAAGACGATCAGCTGTAGAGGGCTTTATCTCCTTGGCACCAGATGCTCTATCTCCTTTGGGTGGCTATCCAGGAAATGATGATGATGGCCGAACCATGCAAAGAAAACGTGACCGAATGGAAATGCTGGAAGATTTCATAGCAGCTTATAATCATCTTAAAAATCATCCAGACTGTGATGGAAATATAGGTGTAGTTGGTTTCTGTTTTGGTGGCTGGATAGCCAATATGATGGCCGTAAAAGTACCTTCATTAAAAGCCTCAGTTCCTTTTTATGGCGGACAGCCTTCTGCAGAAGAAACAGCCCAAATCAAGTCCCCTCTGCTTCTTCAATACGCTGGTTTGGATAATCGTGTGAATGCTGGATGGGATACATATGAAGAAAACTTAAAGGCAAATAAAATAGAACATACTGCTCATTTTTACCCAGAAGTAAATCATGGTTTTCATAATAATACTACACCAAGATATGATGAAGCCGCGGCGACCTTAGCGTGGGGTAGAACTTTAGATTTCTTTAAGGAAAAACTGGCTTAACATGAAGTTTACTCTTAAAGCTATTGCCATAGTATTGATAGGCTTAATAGCTATAATCAGTCTGCTATTTGGTCACCGAGATATACCTTTGGAAGACTTAAAAGCCAGATACGCTACTGCTCCTTCTGAGTTCATAACTATGGGCGGCATGGATGTCCATTTTAGAGATGAAGGGCCAAAAACTGACTCTATTCCACTAGTCTTTATTCATGGAACAGGAGCCAGTCTCCACACTTTTGAGTCATGGGTTAAAAATTTAAAGGAAAAACATAGGGTCTTAAGAATGGATATACCGGCCTTTGGACTTACCGGACCCTTTCCAGGAAGAGACTATTCCATGGCTAATTACATTTCGTTCATCAAAGGTTTCTTAGATGCAAAAGGTATTAAAAAGTGTCATTTAGGAGGAAATTCTTTGGGTGGACGAATAGCTTGGGGCTTTACCGTAGAGCACCCTGAAATGGTGGAGAAGCTTATTCTTATTGATGCCGCAGGCTATCCCATAAAACCTAAAAGCATTCCAATTGGATTTAAGATTGCTCAGATTCCTCTTCTGAATAAAATCATGACATATATTACGCCTAAGTCTATGGTGAAGTCAAGCGTAGAAAATGTGTATGCCGATAAATCTAAAGTTAGTGATGAAATAGTCAATCGGTATTTTGACCTCACGCTCAGGGCCGGAAATAGACAGGCACTGGTAGACAGAATGACTCTGCTGACAGATAGTGTTTCTATAAAGGAGTTGAAAACTATCCAACAGCCCACTTTAGTGCTTTGGGGAGCAGAGGATTATTTAATTCCCGTTTCTGTGGCCCAAAGGTTTCATGAAGATTTACCGAACGATACCTTAGTCATCATGCCAAATGTGGGGCATGTCCCCATGGAAGAGCAACCAGAAGAGAGTCTAGCTATCCTAAGCGATTTTTTAAAAAAAGACTAATTCGCTCTCCCGATACCGAATTGGTCTCCTGCCCTATCTATCTTTCCACCCTTCATGAAAAGTTCAACCATCTTTTCACTAGAAACCGTATTAAAGTTTTCATCCTTTAAAAGATAAAGTACTTCTCTCGTTTTAGTATCTATCACCTCTCCACTAGAAGGATAGGCAAACTTGCCATCCATACTAAAAGTAATCCAACCAGGCATATCATCCAGAGCTATAGTAGTAAGTTGCTGATAAGGGGGAGAGGCCTGAAAAATATGTAGTCGCATATTAAATCCATCACATACCCAAACCTCTTTTTCGTCTGGCGTAAGACCAATTCCATGACTTGGATTGCCGTGTCTTCTTACTGGACCTTTATTCCATCCTTGAACCTCCACCGATGCCAGCTTCTCACCAGTTTTCAAGTCGCCAACTTCAAAACCGAGTAGTTCATTTACATTCACAAAGACTTTAGACTCGTCACTATTAATGGTAAATGGCCTAATAGCAGCACTAAATGGGCCCACTTTTTTAACAATATTATGAGTCTTAGCATTTGCTACATGGAGCAAAGGTGTACCCATGTCTGCCAAATAGACCTGCTTTCCTGAAGGACCGAAAATGGTGTTATGGGCTTTGGAGTGAACCATCAGTTTCTTAACTATAGAACCCGTTTCACAATCCACGACATTCCAAAAGTCTTTTTCTAAAGAAGGCAAATACATGGTCATGCCATCTGGGGATATCGCCATTCTATCGCAGCCGCCTTCATAAGGAATTTCCCAAAGAAGTTTTTCTGAGGCTAAATCTATTCGCTGTACAGACTCATGTGTGCTTATGTAGGCAGAGTTTAACTGTTTGCTCACCGCCATTCCTTTAACGTTTGAAGGAATACCAGTTGGCTTATAGCCTTTGGTAGCAATTCGTTTGACAAATTTATGATCATTGTCAATATCAAAAACTAACAAACCATGACCTCCGTAACCCAGATAATTTCTAATTCCCGGGGTGGCCACATAAAGGAAATGTCCATCTACAATCTGCGATAAAGAAGGTATTGAAATCAACACCAAGGCACAAAGAAGTGAAACTAATCGTAAATTCTTTTTCATATCTATTAAGTTAAAGCGGCCCATTTTTTTTCAATCAATGCTTTTGTGGCTAAAATACCTTCATGCTCGCTCTTTAATGAACCCTCATATTCTATCCCGATATAGCCATCGTATTCAGAGTCTTTAACCATTTGTAGTAATCTGCCATAATCTATTCTTGTGTCTTCTCCATTCTCATCAAAATCATAGGATTTGGCACTAACAGCTTTGGCGTATGGAAGAAAGTCTGCCACTCCTTGATAACGGTCATATACATTATCACATGGAATTTGTGTACTCCCCCATTTAGCACTCATACACCAATTTCCAAAATCTGGAAAAGTGCCAAAATTAGGTTTGTTGACATCATTCATAACTTCTGAAATCAAAGCCCCATCTGCACTAAAAAGCCCATGATTTTCAATAATGACATTGATATTTTCTTTGGCGGCATAATCAGCCAACTGGCCCATTCCATCTTTCAAGGCTTCCTTATATATCTCTTTATTCTCATCACCAAAGGCATTCACTCTTATAGAATGACAACCTAAAAGCTTAGCAGCATCTACCCATTTGAAATGGTTTTCTACCGACTTTCTTCTTTCATCATCATCAGCCAATGCCAAATCTCCTTCATTATCTACCATAATAAGTAGGCTTTTTACTTCTGCGTCCTCCGCCTTTCTTTTCATCTCCGCCCAAAATTTTTCATCGTTTACTGAATCCACATAAAATTGATTTACATATTCTACAGCCTCTATGCCGTAGGTTTTTCTAGCAATAGTAGCAAAGTCATTTGGGTCTTGTATCTTATCAAAAAACTGACGGTGAAGGGACCATTGAGCCAATGAAATTTTAGGTAAATTTTCTACTTTTCTACATGCACCAAGCAGCTGTGAACCCGAATATAGGGCAGCACCTCCTAATAGCGAGTTTCTTAAAAATAGTCTTCTGTTCATCATAGGGTTTTAATTATGTCTAATTAAACTGTTTACCTTTTTATCAAAAGGCTCATAATTTAATCAAAGTCTACATTCTTGTATTCAAAGAAATTGGGCTTAGTAAAACTTATCCTTAAATTTAGAAAGTAATACGCTATTCAACCTTAAGAATCTTCTATGAATTTCAAATCATTATGTCTTGCTCTTATTTTGGCCAATACAGCTTTTGCCCAAAAAAGCCCCGAAGCTGTTTTCAAAATTTTGCCGACTCCCAAAGTCATGGCCTTTGATGGGTACAGCCTTATTAGCCCGGCAGATATCCAAGAATTTACTGAGAACTTAGACTTACAAAAGGCCGAAAAAATCATTTCTGATACTCAAAAACCTCTGAAAATCACACTAGATAAGTCAGCAAATAAAGAAGCCTATGCTCTGTCTATAAAAAAGAACACCATCAATATTTCGGCTAAAGATAAGGTAGGAGTTTTTTATGCTTTGCAAACGTTGAAACAATTTCAGGAAGATGCCGAAGAGCAAGGCATAAAACTTCCGAAGGTGTCCATTGAAGACTCCCCAATGCTTAGCTACCGCTCTGTACATTTAGATGTAAAGCATCATCTGGAGAAACCAGACTATTACTATGACTTTATAGACCAATTGGCCTCACTCAAAATAAATGGAATTATAGCTGAAGTAGAAGATAAACTGGCTTATGAAACTCATCCAATTATTGGAAGTGCGGATGCCATGACTATGGAGCAATGGATATCGCTTTCTGAATATGCCATAAATCGAAATATCAGCATCAGCCCTTTGATACAAGGTCTAGGCCATGCTTCTTTTATCTTAAAACATGAGAAATATAAGCACCTAAGAGACGATCCAAAGAGCGACTGGGCTTTTAATCCATTAGACCCAGAAACCTATGAACTTCAGTTTGACCTTTATAGAGATGGGATGAAAGCCACACCTCATGGAAAGTACTTGCATATTGGAGGTGATGAAGTACATACCACTGGCAGAAACAGTGGCCAATCTGAACTAGAATTACAGCTTATATGGCTAAACAAAGTATGTGCTTTTGCCGCCGAACATAACAGGATTCCTATTTTCTGGGATGATATGCCCTTAAAATACGCCAACCTTGACAAGCCGATGTTTGATAAAAATATGACTCAAGCTACAGTAGATTCTATCTGGGCAAAAAACGAAGGCACTCTATTACAGTTTCTAGATCAATTTCCTAAAAACTGCATATACATGCGATGGAATTATTCACATGCACAATCTTTAGGAAACACCAAAGCTATGCAATGGTTTACATCTCATGGCCTTCAGGTGATGGGTGCCACGGCTGGCCAAACTAGATGGGCACTTATGCCTTCTGAAGAGAGCAACATGCATAATATCAGGGCTTTTGCTAAAAGCTCAATCGAACAAAATTTGACGGGATTGTTATTAACACTTTGGGATGATGACTCTCCTCACATAGAAACTTATAAGCGAGGCATCTTTGGTTTTGCAGAAAGTACTTGGGCAAGAGAACAAATCTCAATGGCAGATTTTAAGGCAAATTATCGTCAAAGAGCTTTTTCAAGTTACGTGTCAGATGAGGAATATGCTTTTATAGACCAGCTAGAGAAAAAAGTAAGAATCTGGGAAAACACCTTCATGGAAAAAGGGAATAGGAGATATTTGAGAAACAATAAAGACGCCAAGTCCAACCTAATTATCAGTATGCCAAACAGTGAAAGTCCTGGGAAGTGGACGGAGAACTATGCAAAGAGATTAAAAGTTGCCTCTAATACCTTGGAGGCTTGTGAGGATATTTCGGCTGCTATATCTCATATAAAAAGCAAGACTGTGAGGAACCTTTACACCTTGGAGGTATATGAGCAAATAAATGACTTGGTGAAATTTACCGCCAAAAGCTTACTAAGCCTGAAGAAGTATGATGAGGATATTAACAAATCAAAAAGTGAGCAGGAACTTAGAAAAATTGACGGTGAGTTTAAACAATTAAGAAACAAATTAGAAGATGTGTATGGCAAGGTCCGTCTACTAGAAAAACCTGAAAATTATATTCTAGACCAAGATCACCATGCTCATATGGGTAATCAGTCTAAAAACTTCGACTGGCAATTTGGGCCAGAAATGCTGTTTTTAGAGAAGCTGAAGGAGATGTTGGACAAGGAGGAGATTGTGAATTAATTTATTCCTTTTTGTATTGTAGCAACCAGTCATAAATATTGGTTTTGAATGGGTCATACCGAACGTCATTTGTAGAAAACACATTCTTGTAAGTTCTATCCCATGCATTGTGTCCAACATTTAGAAACATAGACACCTTGGCCCTCACCTTAGGACTCTCAGCGTTTATTGCACTTACTAGACTTACAGAACCATAATTGCTAATGGGATCTACGGTCGTATCTTTTTCACCATGAAATGCCCAAATAGGTACTTTGGTCAGATTATGAACCAAGCTTTGCTCTCCTCTAGCACTTATCGGTATTATGGCGGCAGCATAACTTTCATCGCCCATTCCACCGGCATAATACCAACAACCGCCGCCACCTAAACTTAGACCCGTGAGGTATATTCTTTGGGTATTAATCTGATAACGATCTATGATATATTCTATAAATGAATGAATGTCCTCGTTGGCCCAGTAGGTATCCTCTAATTGAGGAGAAACAACGACGAAAGGAAAAGAAGGATCCCATAGATTTCTTTCTATTAAGGCAGGCGGGCCGTCTGAAGTAACCACCGTCAAATCTGTGCCAATTTCTTCGCTAACCTGTCTGGGTCCCCATCCATGCAAAAATAAAATCATTGGATATTGGGGTCCGTCTTCAACATATCCACTAGGTGTATAAATATAATGGGCATAAAC
>ERZ887942.2466-NODE-2466-length-11462-cov-7.224336_pt1 | contig 11462 bp, 10 predicted proteins | sample MGYA00521099_ERZ887942 | MGnify/ENA primary metagenome ERZ887942 (study PRJEB32303, sample SAMEA104408605) | aquatic metagenome | biome: Brackish water; feature: Pelagic; material: water | place: Baltic Sea | collected 2014-06-07T06:48:00 | depth 16,251 m ... | reverse complement strand
ATAGTTGATTTTCACGAATCCGTTTCCAAAACGAATTCAACACCGGCCTGGCTTCACTTCGATTGTGAACGGCTGCGGAGTCCATGTTATCCGGCTCGAAATCCGCTCCGATAAATTTACAAATGGTTTCCAATGAATCCTCCCGGTCGTCCACAAAATCCTCGAAACGGATCAGTAAAATTGAATCTCGCCCCAGATTTTCCACCCAGGGCCTTAATTGAAACACATACCGCCCATAATTAACTAACTCGGGAAATTTCGTAACAGCTTCATCAATATTTCGGCTCATCCCTGGATTTTGGGGCGCGCGCAGTGAGCTGATAAAATGATGATGGCTGATCATTCGATCAATCGGATTTCGCGCTAAAAAAACGACCTTGGGTCGAAACGCAGCAGCTTTCTCAACGACTCCAGTCAGGTCCGGTAATTTGGCGTAGTCAGGGCAAACCTCGCCACAGAACTGCTCCGCCTTTGCCTTCTCAAATCCCCCGCGCCAGTTTTCACGGAGGAGAAAATTCGATTCTTTGTCAGGCAAAAACATCGACGGCTGGGCGCGCAAATCATGATACAACGTGGTGGTCCCTGATTTCATCGCTCCAATCACGAGGAAATCGGCACAACGTGTTTCGGATACGGGTTGCGATTCTGGCATCAAAAAAATTCGGCTTGTCAGGATAAATGCGCCCCCTACGGTTTTGCAATGTCTGAAAGTGAATCAGCACCAATAAAGAAGAACTCTACCAATTCACCCTACAAAGGGTGGATCATCGGTTCCATCGTTGTTTGGCTGGCGGCGGCTGCGATTTATCTCGCCGTTCGCCCTCCGGTTTTTGAAGCGATTGCATTATTTCAAATTCAATCCAGTTCCCATTCTCAGGAAACGGACCTCTTCACCACCGCAGAAAAACTGCGGCGCTTTCCGATTCATGAACGCGCGCTGGCCGAATTGCCTGAGGCCTTCCCAAAAACGGAAACCTTCATGGCAGCAACCGCTGCACGCGTTATCCCAAGGACCAAACTGATTCGTCTCACTGTCCGTCATGAAAATGTAGATCATGCGAGAACCTTGCTTTCATTGCTCATTTCGGAATTCAAAAAGACTGAAAAACCGCCCACTGGAATCACCTTAGTATTCGTTGACCAGATCTACACTCGTGGCCCCGCAAACCCATCCGCAGTTCTCGTTATCCTCGCCGCATTGGCCTGTGGCATCACGTGCGGAATTGGCATCGCCTGGCTCAGGCAATCTACTTGAGCAGCGCTCCTGCGTATCCCACGATTCGACTGGAATCGCCTGACACTTTTGCACTCGTGTCATATTTCGTGATCTCGACGTCGCCCTCCCGTTCTGAATTCAAGGCTGATAAAATCGCCACCGCAGGACTCATTCCGCACATGTTGATGTCATTTTGAATACAGGCCTGAAAATGACCTTCTGGATTACCCGCTCGCAATTGATCCAGAGCCAATTCATCTCGACGTCGGTTCGCCATTCGGTCAACGTGCTTGCAAGCAATTCCAGATCGGACAGTTCGGCATCTCCAATCACGATCCGCTGAGGGATTTTTACTCGCGAAACAGTCTCGGCAATGATGTCACCGCAATACTCCAACCCCGCATGCGACAACATGATTGCTCAGCAATTTTCCAATGATCGTTAGGAGTCCGATTGCCTCAGCACGGAGGCCTCCACAGCGGAACGCGCAAAGGCGGTAAGCTGTTTGCCTTCGCCAGCAGAAAAAGTCAGAACGTTATTGGTGAGCCGGGGCATATTTTTTCTTAGCCTCTCCGAACCGTTTCGAAAATACCAGCACCGATCTCTTTAGTTTTTCGATACGATTGAGATTGCATTTCTTACGATCTTTCAGCCATGCTTTGCGAACGCTTTTGCTCAATTTTCTATCGAATGATCCGTCTTCTTTTTTCCCTTTGCCTAATCCTGATTGCCACCTCCATCTACGCCGCTGACCCGTGGAAGAAGCACGAGATTGTTCCCGCTGGCCCAAAAAACGGAAGTATTAATACCGCGTTCGCCCATGATTGGAACGGCGACGGACACATGGATGTGATCACCTCGTTTCGAAACACTGTTTCCATTTTTGTGGGGCCAGATTGGAAACGTGAAGTGATTTTGCACCGCTACGGACCGCGCGACTCTCAGCGAAAAATTGGCGGAGCAGCCATTCATGGTACCATTTTTGATGTCGATGGAGACGGCGATATGGATTTCTGCGGTTCAACGAATTCCGTCTTTTGGTTGGAATGCCCTAGCGAAAACCCGCTCTCCGGCGCGTGGACGTTTCGGACGGTAGATGATGATATTCTCGGCACGCACTGCTTGATAACAGGCGACGTCGACGGTGATGGAAAACTCGATTTGATCGCGAACTCAGGCCGCGCCGAAGGAGCGACGCCATTTTACGATTCCCTGACGTGGCAGAAAGTTCCGAAGAATGTGAAGAATGCTAAACGTTGGGAACGGAATGTTTTCGCAGACAAAGATGCCCCGGGAGGGTCCCATTACACTGGCTTTGGCGATGTGAATGGTGACGGAAAGCCGGACATTTCCTGCGCTGCAAAAGGGGGCGACAAATTTCCCGGTGGCGAATGGTTTGCCTGGTGGGAACAGCCAAAAGACGGATCTCTCCCTTGGAAGAAGCATCTGCTGGCGGAGAATCAACAGGGCGCGACAAACATCATGCCGCACGATATGAACGGCGATGGAGTCATGGATTTTGTGGCGACACGAGGACATGGCATCGGCACCCTTTGGTTCAAAGGCCCGACGTTTGAGCAAATCGAAATCGACACGGAAATTGAGTCACCCCATAGTTTGGCCATTGATGATATTGATCAGGATGGAGATCCCGATTTTGTTGTGTGCGGCTGTTTGGTCGACGGCGCCGCGGCGTGGTATGAGAACGATGGGAAAGCAACATTCACCAAACATGTGATTGGAAAAGATCAGAGCAGCTACGACACGCGGTTGGTGGATATGGATGGCGACGACGATCTGGATGTGCTGATCGCAGGGCACTTCAGTAAAAACGTAGTGTGGTATGAGAATCCAATTAAGTGACACAGGAATCGTGTCGCATTAATTAAAGTCGAACATCACATGCTCCGTTTTTTTACAGTCATTATTTTTATTCTTCGAGGGATCGCAAGCGGTCAAAACGCATCGGAGACAATACCCTGGCTCGCTCCCGAGAGCTCTGCCGTTCTTGTTGCTGCGCATCGAGGTGGCTATGAAACAGACAAAGCTGATCGAGCTCCGGAAAACTCGGTTGCCAATGTGAAAGTGGCGATTCAAAAAGGATATGATGTTTTCGAAACTGACATTCAACGAACCGCCGACGGAATGTTTGTGATTGTTCACGACGCCACGATTGAGCGTGAATTGACTGGAACCGGCGCAGCAAATACGCTGACGTTGGCGGAATTGAAAAAGCTCAAGAAACGCTATCGAGATGGATCTGTTTCCGACGAGCCCATTGCGACTCTGGAAGAACTGCTGATCACTGGAAGAGGGCGCATTGTATTCAAACCTGATCTGAAGCCCGGAGTCATTGAACATTTCGATGACCTTGCTCGCTTGATTATTCGGCTTGGGATGAAGGATCAGGTGTTGATCCGCACGCCATTTAAAGATGCCAAGGTGATCCAACTGCATTTTCTGAACGGCACTCCGAAAGTGGAGGTGATGTTTAAACTCACTAATGCAAAGCAAGTGCGGCAGATTTGCTCCGACTTCTCTCCTTTGACCTTGGAAATTAAAACGGCGAAAGGAGAAGTGCTCTCGGCAGAAAAGAGATCAGCGATTGAAGAAGCCATGAAAAGAGAAGTCCTTGTGGAAACTCATTCCTACAGCGATGAGGTGCAATGGGAGGCGTTGGCGAAATCGGGCGTCCGCATGTTTCACACAGCATCACCGGCCAAAACACTTCGTTATTTGAAAGCCAATGGCTGGCGAAAAAACGCCGTCGTCGAATGACTTGGATTGTTTTGAGAACCTGCTAAAATATTTGCACTGTGGCCGAACAAATTGACCCTTCAGAAGAAACCACCCGCCTCGACATCTGGCTATGGGCAACTCGGTTTTATCGATCCCGTTCATTGGCAACGGATGCCTGTAAAAAGAATCAAATTTCGATTCTCGGACAACACCCAAAACCGGGGCGAAACGTTCGAGCCGGAGAACGTTTCGAGATAAAAAAGGGACCGTTGACGAGAACGATTGAAGTGAAGCAGGTCCTTTCCAAGCGGGTTGGCGCGCCACTCGTGGAAAATTTTGTGATCGATCATACCCCTGCCGAAGAGTATCAAAAGGCCGCCGAAATTGCGAAACAAGCTCGTGATTCGAAACCCAAACGTAAGTCCGGCGCTGGTCGGCCGACTAAGAAAGACCGCCGCGATTTAAACGAAGTCATGGAGGAGTCCGCCGATGAGGCATCCGCATTTGAAGCATTTTCCAAAGCTATGAAAAAGAATTTTGTCCTCCTACTCACATTCGGTCTGTTTTTTGCGGCGCTCCATGAACTGCCGGCTCAAGAAAAAAGGTCCTTCGAAGTCAAAAAAGGCGTTCCAGTTTTGAAATTGAATGAGACGTTGATCGTTCATGCGCGGACGATTTCACCCGAGAAAAACTCGGAGACGGGCGCTCTCACTTCAATGGCTGCGACGGGCGATGTGTTGATCAAGGTGAAGCCAGATGGGGCGAAAGACTGGATTCTCGTTGCCTGCGACAAGGCGATTTATGATCCCACAACGGGCTCGATTATTCTGACAGGGAATCCGGCTGTAAAAGCCGGTCCGCAAATAATTCGTGCCGTAGATGAAAAAACCTATGTCAGCGTCAACGTAAAAACTGGAAAATACACCATCGAAGGTCGCTCCAAGGTTGAGATCAATATGAAGGCTTTTAAAAAGTGCTGAATCAGTCGCTGTCGAATTTCTCAATCTCTTCGCTGACTTCACTCCAGTCAGAGAATGCTGTTGCCAGCTCTTTCTCGACGGCGTCGAATCGAATCGGGGCGGCCTTGGCGTCTTCACCTGCGGTTTTAAAAAACTCGGGATCCATCAATTTCGTCGAAAGCGCTGCCTTTTCGGCTTCGAGGCGCTCAATATCTGCCTCGGCTTTTTTAAGTTTGGTTTGCAACGGTTTGAGCTTTTTGGCTCGTTCCTGTCGCTTCTGAGCTTCCAGTCGACGCTGTTCTTTCCGATTTCCCGGCGTGTCACTCGTCGACGATTTTCCGGGTGAATTCTTTGATGCAGCTCGCTGTGGCGCGGCAGCAGCTTTAGCTTTGTTGAGCTCTTCAGCCTTCTTCTCCAAATAATCACTGACGTTGCCGATGTAGGTCCGAACAGGTTTTTCGGGAATGAATTCGAGGACTTTATTCACGATCAGATCGAGAAACGCCCGGTTGTGCGAAACGATTGCGTAGGTGCCAGTGTAGCCAGCGAGCGCGCGCTGAAGCACCTCCTGCGAAGCCATGTCGAGGTGGTTGGTCGGCTCATCGAGAACGAGAAAATTGGCGGGCTGAAGCAGCATTTTAGCTAGCGCCAATCGACTGCGCTCCCCTCCGCTGAGGACTCCCACCAGTTTGAAAACGTCATCACCGCGAAAGAGGAAGGCACCAAGTAATGTCCGCAAATTGCCAACAGCCGAGCTTCGCACGCTGCTTTCGATCGTTTCAAGAACCGTCTTTGTCGGATCGAGTTCGTCAGCGTGATTCTGCGAAAAGTAACTCACGCCGACCTTGTGGCCGACCGTGATTTCGCCGGAAGTCGCCTCTTCGACCATCGCAATGATCCGCGAGAACGTCGATTTTCCGGCTCCATTCACGCCGAGAATCGCAATTCGCTCTCCACGTTCAATCGAGTAATCGAGATCCTGAATGACCTTCTTCTCGCCGTAATGCTTTGAAATGCCTTCAAGCTTGATGACTGTCTGACCACTGCGTTCCGGCTGGGGGAACTGAAACCCGATCGAAACGGCATCGTCTTCGATTTCGATCCGCTCGACTTTCTCAAGCTGCTTGATTCGCGACTGCACCATCTTCGCCTTTGACGCCTTGGCACGGAAACGATTGATAAGCTGCTCGGCTTTTTCGATTTCGCGCTGCTGATTTTTCTGAGCACGAACGAGCTGCTCCCGACGCGCTTCCCGCTCAGTCAGGTAAAACGTGTAGTTTCCTGCGTATCTCTGAACCTGGCCGTTTTCGAAAGCAACCGTGCCGTTCGACAAATTATCGAGCAGGGATCTGTCGTGAGAAATTAGCAATATTGCACCACCGTATTGCCGCAGCCAGTTCTCGAGCCATTGCACCGTCTCGATATCGAGATGGTTGGTCGGTTCATCGAGCAGCAAGACGCTTGGCTCGCGCAGGAGCAGTTTCGCCATGGCAATCCGCATTTGCCAACCGCCGGAAAACTCATCCGTTTGCCGATCGAGATCTTTTTTTGAAAATCCAAGACCACCCAAAATGGTCTCGATTCGCGGTTTCATCCGCGCGATGTCGTGATGCTCAAGGCGAATCTGGAGATCACCGAACACTTCCAGCAAGTCTCCATATTTCTCGCCATCAGCAACCGGATCGAGCTTTTCCAGCTTCGCTTCGACCCGAACAAGATCTTCCTGAATTTCTAAAACGTCATCGAACGCCTTCTCCGCCTCCTCAAAAAGAGTCGTTCCCGAGTGTTTGACGCCTTCCTGCGGCAAATAGCCGACCGTGGTCTGCTTCGCCTTAATCACCTTTCCAGTATCAGGTGTTTCGATACCCGCGATAATTTTTAGAAGCGTCGACTTCCCTGCGCCATTCGGGCCGGCTAGTGAAAGCCGCTCCTTTGCGCGAATGGTGATCGATAGATCGCGGAACAGAGTCCTCGCGCCATATTGGATTCCGACTTTCTCGACTGCTAGCATAAGTTTGAGCGCCGAATGTAGCGCAAATGACGGAAGCCGCCAGCAAGGGGATGAGTCCAATTAAAATTTCCATCTCTCCCTCACTTGTGGCAAACTTCATTAAAGCTTGCAAACTATTTGGTAAAATGAATTAATTCGCTTCATTGTTCGAAGGTTTGCGGTTAGTATTCAGACGATTTACGTGTTGAGTTTAACCAGACTCCTCGACCTCCATTTCCCTTCCTTTTACTTTTCTGCACTCCTACATGCTGGGTAAAAATTACTTCGAAACTCGCAAAAAGCTGAGCTCAGCCGTCACCACGCTGAACGAGCTCGGCGAAGGCTGTGGTGTAAACCCGGCGCGAATCACGCTTTTAAAGAACCTGATGGCGAACCTAAAGGACCCGTTCCTTTTCGTAGTTGTCGGTGAGGTCAATGCCGGTAAATCAACTCTGTTGAATGCACTTTTCGGAGACGACCTTTGCTCAACCGACGTATTACCAGCGACTGACAAGATCGGGTTTTTCAAACACGGAAATGAAGATCACGAGTTCGAAATTTCCGAAGATGTCCTCGAAATCTATCGGACCAACGCGTTTCTGAAAGATTTTAACATCGTCGATACTCCGGGAACAAACTCGATCGAACTGCATCACCAGCAGATCACAGAGCATTTTTTGCCGATGGCCGATTTGGTTTTATTCGTCTTTTCGGTGACCAATCCGTGGGGCGCGACCACTTGGGATTTGCTCGATCGGATTCATAATCAGTGGAAAAAGAAGGTCATTTTTGTGCTTCAACAGTGCGATTTACGGACTGATGAAGAGGTCAGCGCGATCCTCGAGCACCTTCAGCGGACCGCTCATCACCGTTTTGGGCAGCATTTCCCGACCTTTGTGGTCTCCGCGAAGAAGGCATTTCTCGCAAAAACGACCGGAGTCGACAAAGACGCCCTCTGGGAAGAAAGCCAGATCGCGGGTCTTGAACAGTATATTTCCGGAGTCGTTGAGTCTTCCGAAACCCGCCTGACGAAGTTAATCAACACGTGGCGAGCCGCTTGTTATGTTCTTGGCGAAGTAAAAGAAAAACTCGGCGCCGCTGGGGAAATTATCCGGGCCGATTCAGAATTGCTGAGTGGTTTGAATGGTGCTTCGAAAATCCAACTCGAACGGACGCTTATCAAATGCGCTCCACTTTTTGAGGCCTTTGATCAGAGTTTCATGGCCGCAGGATTGCAGGCTGAGCCATTTTTGGAATCCGAATTCAAGATTCTCTCGACGCTGACACCTGGTGTAAAAACGTCTGAAGACATCGAAAATCTTGTTTTCGCCACGACGATGAAAGCCGTACGCCGTAGCGTTGGCGTTGGCGCGAATGCCGTTCAAGAAGACGTCGCCCAGCTGTGGGACCGCGTTTCTGTAGAGATGCAGGAAAATTTCAATCTTCAGCTCAGCGTTGGAGACGATGGCAATCCCGATTGGGAAGAGTCGCGTAAGCGTATCGAAACCGAGGTCGAAGCGATCACTGCGGAGACACTCAAACAGCTCGATTTAAAAGGTGAGCTGGGTCGTCGGTTTGCGAGTCGCAGTCGCGGCATGTGGACATTTGTCGGTATCTCTACAGTTGCCTTTGTGATTGGCTTTATTTTGCAATCCCAGGAAATCAGCCCGTGGAACATCGTCAGTTTCGGAATCGGCGCCGGAATTCTTTTGATCGGAGCATGGCTCGGGAGCCGTTCCGTTTCAAAAATCCGCGATTTTTACTCCACGAAACTCGCCGAGCAGCGAAAATCACTCGCCCATTTTCAGAAGAAAACGTTCGAGTCTGCCGCCGGCGCTTTCTTCCACGATTTCGTTCATCTCTTCGATCCGCTACGCCAAGTCTGCAGCGAGCATCGTAAAAAATACGATCCGCAATTGAAAGCAATCGATGTGGTTGAACAAGATTTGGCGCAATTAGAGCGAATTCTGAGTCCGGTCGAAAAAGCACTCGCCGCTCAAGCTGCGGCGAAGCAAAAACAGATCGCTACGAACGAAGAGGGTTGATTCGCGCATCACCCGCAGATCTCCCCGGCGAATTTTTTTTCAAATTGCGCACCCTCGTCCCAACACAACAGCTCTTTGCCCTTCACTCTCATTCACCTGAGAATCACTTATCCAGCCGAAATGGATCTTCTTTTTCAGGAGGTTCGGGAATCTCTTCGTTGAACGACGGGGCGCTTTCCGCTTTTTCTTTCAATCTGGCAAACATCGCTTCTGTCTTTTCGTGAAGCTCGGTTTGCTGAGTTCTAAGACCTAGCCACATGGATGGGAAAATGGCGAGCATAGCGCAGTCCTTCCAATAAGATTGGCAACGCGCGACATGCTCGCGGTAGATCTTGAGATCTTCGAGAAAACGGTTCTCGGCTTTGGTAGAATTTGACGCGTCCTTCCCGGATTGCATGGAATCGTCATTCGATCATAAATCTCCAATTTTGTTTGTAAGTGTAAAATCGAGACTTATCAGGTGGAAGAAACAGCTTTTCTCTTACTTACCACTGCTAGTAATTGGCTTTTTCACCCCTGACGTTTGACTGCTGGCGGAAGCCGGGATTGGCTTCGAGAGTAACTTAGGTTTTCTCTGAAAAGTGAGGTTTCAGTCCACGGAAAAGTTTTCCCAAATGGCTGGATATGAGGAATGAAGGAGTGCTGCCACCAATGTAGATGGTGTCGAGTTTTTTATCGCCGAGAATGGATTTTTCGGCATCAGATTAAACGAGCAAGACGTTGATGAAAGCTTCGTTGACCAGCTTGCCGGGTTTTGTGTAAAAAAAGCATAGTAAGGGCAGATGTGGTGGCAAAACGGGATGTGGAGGTAACAATGCAAAACGGGACTCACTCGTTAAAGTAAGCCCCGACTTGCGGTTTTTTGAAGGAAAGCTGTTAGGCCAAATGTTTTGGCGTGTGTTAGTTTTTGTTCTTTTTGTTCTTTTTGTCGTTCTTTCCGTTCGAGTTGCCAGTATTGGATGAAGAAGGGATTACGGCCTTCGAACGGTCGAAGAGGGTTGCATACAGGGATGAAGAGGCGGTGCTTTCCTCTTTTACATGAAATTCGTCGAAGGTTGCAAATCCTGGAGAGACCGATTCACCGAATTCCAAAACCAGTTCGAATGTTAGGCCGTCGATTTCGAAAAAGGTGGAGCTGTTGGATTGATCCAACCGAACATAATCGGCAGAAGCCCAGCCGTAGAGGTCGTTTTTATCGTTGACCGTGTTGATCAATTCAAATTCATAATCGAATGAGGTCGTGAAGGCTGCACCTGAGATATCAAAGGCGAGATCGATCGCCAGGTTCACCTGATCAGCCCCCGTTCCGGAACTGAATCGACCGTTGTAGTAATCGAGGTCGCCAAGCAGAAAGCGGTTTCCGAGATGAATGTTATCGTTTTCCAATCCTGCAAAATCCATCGTGCTTTTTGATAGGTAGCTGCGGCTGGCTGAGCCCCATTCAAAGTGGTCGTTTGTCGGATGCTTCGAACTCAGGTTGGTTCGCATTCTGCGGCCGCCTTCGGGATCATGGAAGTGTCCTTCGGCAGCTCCCGATAGCTCCAGCGGCTCGGTCGAAATTGAGCTGGATGCGATATTGCTTGTCTGATAATACGGATGATGTGAAAGCGTCCGGGCCTCCACCACGACTCCGTCCTCGTAATCGAGACGTTCAAGGAGAAACATTTCTTCGTAATCAGTCCACGGCTCGTCCTCAATGCGGTATTGCATGATGCCGGGATCGTCGCTGTTGGTATTTTCGAGAGTGACTGAAATGAGACGGTTCGTAAAAACTCCGAACCTGGAAGATGACTGTACGATTTCGGGAGCGTTGAGATTCGCCGGAGTGACATTATAGCTGTATATCGGGCGGGAGCTGTCCAGCCATGAGGAACTTGTCCCGATGGCCTGAATCGTGAGAGTGGTCTCGGGCTGTATTTCTATGACGCTGCCGGAATCAAAGCGATTCCATCGACCATAATTAATCTGATAGTATAAATCGGATGAGCCGGATGGATTCGGGTTAAAGAGCATCACTCCGAGATCGTAGTCGCAGATCGAATAGGAGCCACCGGCATACGAGACTTCCGGCGGCAGCAGGGAAAGTATGGGATCATTCGAATTCTCATCGTCAGTATTCTGTGCCGCGATCGGGGTCGGGTTATTGACGATTGTTATCGGATTGTAAGTGGTAATAGGGGTTGGACCAGTCGTGACGCTGGCTGATGTTTCGGTATAGTCCCAAACCCAACCATCACTTTGTGCGTAGAGGAAAGCGAAATTGCGGTTGTCTTCGGATTTCGTGATCTCTGCATCTTCGGAATTCAAAAAGAAGGACGATATTCCTGCCGTGCCGGAAGTGGCGATTTCAAAAGATTGGTTAGATGGATTCCAAACCACTCTAGGTTCGGCGGAATTCGCCTGCTCTTTCGTTTGAACAACTGCAGCGATTCGGGGATCAACCATCGATGAAGAAAGTCCCGGAATGCGATCAATCATGTCTGAGGCCGCGACCGAGCGAAGCTTCGCCAGTG
>ERZ887942.2465-NODE-2465-length-11468-cov-7.072987_pt1 | contig 11468 bp, 8 predicted proteins | sample MGYA00521099_ERZ887942 | MGnify/ENA primary metagenome ERZ887942 (study PRJEB32303, sample SAMEA104408605) | aquatic metagenome | biome: Brackish water; feature: Pelagic; material: water | place: Baltic Sea | collected 2014-06-07T06:48:00 | depth 16,251 m ... | reverse complement strand
AGAGCTCGTCACCTGTTTTTTCAGCAAAATCGTCCGCAGATGTGAAAGGGAGCCAGAAATTTGCAGGGGTACTCCATCACGCAGAGTGGCCCTGACGAATAGTTGGCAATTCGAAACAAGATATCCGAGTTGGAGTTGCCTGAAATTCCTAACTCGCCCGTTCAATTGGCCGCTTGGCTAGTGGGGCGAAAAATCGAGTCTGCCGGCACAAGCGGCCGCCATGTCATTCAATTTAGCCGTGACAGCGCGGTCCTTTATCATAAGACGAAGAGCGGCAGGAAAGTGGCATATCGCGCTCTGTCGGATCGCATCGTAGAACTCAAAATGTTAATGCACCCTCTCAATCCCGTCAGGACCGACGCGCCGATAAGAACTCCTTGAAAAAGCAATTTCCTGTCAGTTAATCACAATCGACGCAAAAAGGCCGCGTGAACGCATGCGCTCAAGGGGTTTCACCATTTCTCTCTAAAAGGTCGAGGGCGTCCCTTACTGCCAAAAAAACAGGGAAAGAGATTCCTTACCCATGCCATAAACCTATGGAATAGGGGATGTGGCTCTGCGGGCGGCTCTGGGTTCCCGCCCTAATCTTATGGGGGCGGCGGTTGGCAGCACCCCTCAATCCCAGTCTGACCGATGCCCAGATAAAAAATCCTTGAACAATTAAATTCCTATCAGTTTTTATCTAATACGGTAACTGCTTGACTTGAAATCAGCCAAAATAAGTAATCTCTTCCGCTTTGGAATCGTGTGGATGAGGAGAAACCCAATGATTCTGAATTATCGACCATGAGATTAAAAACCGCTCACTTTCCAACACTTCCCAACACTGTATTCAGCTCCGCACGTGCTTCCGTGAAACTCATTACTTCCGTGCTGTTGCTTGCGATCCTCTCCGCTGCCTCGTGTTTTGGACCGTCCTCCGCATTCGCAGCGCCTCAAACTTTTGAAGTGGGCTGGTCCTACGACTCCGGTCCCAGTACAGAAGCAGCCGGTTCAGGGACCATCACTTTCGACCCGACGGATCCGAACTTTAAAAACCCAGGGTTTAATGATACAGAAGACCCTGTCCTTGATTGGAATGTTCTCGGGTTTGAGTTCAATTTTACCGGGTTGCCGGGGGGGCCGATTACGTTGAACACGGGCAATGTGCGGAGTCTTCAGCTCGCAAGCCTCAAAGGCGTCTCTTTGGACTTTACAACCGATCTCATTCCTCAAGGATTTTTTCCGGGGGGAGGCAACGATTTCAATATTTTTGGAAAAATAATAAATGGGACTTCAGAAAACGAGCTCAGCTTTATTGGGGATGGAACCCGTTTGAATCTAACCGTCTTTCGCCCTCTCGGTTTGGTCTCACCCGCCGCATCCGCCTCACCGGGCCAGCAAAGCGCTCCTGTCCCGACGGTCCTTGTTACTAACCTCGGTGCAATCAGCTCAGCCGAAACCACTGGCCTGAATTCGATAAGCACTACTCTCAGCAGCGTGCAGAATGCCGTGCAAAACGCAGTTGTTGATTTAAACAACCGGATTTTCAACGCCCGCAGCGGCGGAACGCAGAGCGGCAATGGTAACGGAGTTGCTTCCACACTCGACAACACGAGCCGGTATCTGAATTTTGCCCAAAACCAGAACATTGATTACCGCGTCGCGCTCGGTTTGGCCGATGGCGAGACAGTTGAAGTCGTCGATACGCTTTCCGGCTTGGGAGCAGGTGCCGGACATCCTTTTGCCATGGTCGGCGTTCCTGTCGTGACCGGATCCGCCGTGATCGCTGTCGAAGGTGGCAGCGGCAAAAACTCCGTGACCGACAAAGTCGTGATCGAAGAGGCATCGCAGGCGAAGTTCGAGGTGTTTTCATCGTTTGATTACGGTTACTACGATCAGGACAACCTGACCCGCAACTCCCGCGGCTTCGAAGTTGACAGCTACGCCGGTTCCGCCGGACTGGAAATGCGCCTCACCGATTGGTTGGTCGCAGGAACGGCTTTCACCTATCTGGAAAGCAACACGAACTCGACCGCGAATCTCGGCAGCGGTGATCTGAATGGCGAAGTTTACAGCGTCTACGCGACGGCTTTCCACGGAAACACTTATCTGGATGTGCTTTACAGCTACGGCGATTTCGATAACGACATTTCGCGAAACACCCTGCTCGGGCGCACCGCATATGGCGATACCGAGAGCCACTCGCACAACATCGATTTGAATCTCGGCCACACGGTTCAGGTGAACGAGCAGTTTAGCTTCGGTCCGTCAGCGGGCCTGAATTACACCACTGGTGAGGTTGACGGGTACAATGAGCGCAACGGCGGCTCTGCCAATTTGATTTACCCCGACCACGATTTTGAATCGATGATCGGGCGCCTCGGTGGATACGCGACATTCAAATGCAACACCGCCGCCGGATTATTGACGACACAAGCCAGCGCCAGTTGGGCCCACGAATTTGATCCTGAGAATGGCAACGTGACGGCTAGTCTCGAAACCAGCCCGTTTGCGCTCGTGACAGGGAACAGCGCCCGCAGCACCGGCGGCTACACCGCCGAACAGGAACGCGCCCACGCCGGGGCGGATTGGTTGGAACTCGGCGCCACGACCCGCCTCGATATCAGCAACACCGGATTCAATTTTGAACTCGGATATCAGGGCATGTTCGGCCGGACCAACGCCAGCGGGCATTTTGGTTCTGCGAAGATTGGTTACGAGTGGTGATTGATTCGTTTCTTGCGGATCTATTTTGAATCAATAGGGTCAGATTGAATTTGCACCCCCTCAAACCCGGCCGGACCGACGCCCCGATAAAAAATCTTTGAATAAGCAAATTCCTATCAATCGGCACTTCGCCTCCTTGTAGTCAACCGTTCGAAGAGACCGGATAATCTCGCATTTTGGGTTCCCGCCATTGGTCACATACGGGCCTTTTCCCCTTAGATCAGTCGGGATGGCACGACAAATTATGAAGGTATTATTTCGTCTTCTAAGTCCGGGGATTTTCGGCATTTCATTCACGTGTTAACTTACATCATTAACGTGAAACCCTCAATCGGGAGCCTTGATCTCCAACGAGTTACATCACCCTTAGAACCTTACGGAAAAAGTGGCGGAATGGACGGGACTTGAACCCGCGACCTCCGGCGTGACAGGCCGGCGCTCTAACCAACTGAGCTACCACTCCATGGTAGTTATAAATAGGCCCCACATCCCTTACGGGTGGTGGAGCGGGCCGGATTCTAAACTCAATCATTTGGCCGTGCAACAAAAAGTTGCTCAGAAATGACAAATCGTTTCACCGTTGACGATCTCACCCCCGCGCGGTATGACTTGGCCTAAAAATTATCAATCGTAAGACTATGGCAGATACACCAAAATACTATGCAGGGCTTGATATCGGGGGCTCCACCGTCAAAACCGTTCTGGTGGACGACATGGGCGAAGTCGCCGGTGAAATGCTCGAAGTCAAAAGCCACGTGAAGGACGGTTTTGAAGCCACGTTTGGTCAACTTGAAGGGGCACTGGATCAACTTTGCACAGCAATCAATATTGAGCGTTCTCAGGTGAAGGGGCTGGGTATGGACGTCCCCGCTCCTTCTTGTGAAGGCACAATTTGGGGGAAAGCCAACCTTCACGAGAATTGGGTCGGCACCAATATTCGCGACGAATTTTCGAAGCGGGTCAATATCCCTGTTTATATGACGAATGACGGAAATGCAGCGGCCTTGGGCGAGTATGCGGTGCGACGCAAACACCTTGGTGGCCTGATGCTGATTGCTCCGGGAACGGGTCTCGGCGGTGGCTTTGTTCTTCCAGGGGGTCGTGCTCACGAAGGGCAAAACGGACTCTCTCTTGAGGTCGGCCACGTTTCCGTTCCTCACCGCGAAGATGACAATGAACTTCCCACCTGCTCTTGCGGCCTGAAAGGTTGCCTCGAAGCGTGGGTTTCACTCGTTGCGCTTCGACGCCGAATTGGCCTTGAATTGGCGAAGCCGGAAAATGCAGATCACCCGTTGAATGATGACTCCGCCATCGAAGAAAAAGCGTTTCGCTTGCGTGATTTTGCTCAGGACGGAGACGAGCTGGCCATTTCAATTTTCCGCCAGCAAGCCCATATTTTAGGCTATGGAATTGCTGATTTGGTGCGGGTTTTTGATCCCGGTTTGATTGTGATTGGTGGTGGTTTGGCTGAGACCGAGGGCTTTCGCGACGATTACATGAATTGGATCAAAGAAGGCTTCCGCGAGCGCGCCTGGCCGATCTATCAGAATAGCCCAATCGATCCAGATCGTGAAACCACCCGTTTTGAGTGGGCTCGCGGAGGAGATTCTTCTGCAGCGCTTGGGGTTGCATTCACCGCCCGCGAAATGTACCGTTAAATCGGAACTAATTGCCGAGCACGCCTCGATTTTTCAGCCATTCCACAGCTGAAACCGGCCATTTGGTGACGGTTTCGTTGGTAGCCCGAAGGCCATACCCGTGCCCTCCGGTTTCGTAAACGTGCAACTCAGCAGGCACCCCCACCTTTTTGAGCGCGGCAAACATCGCCACACGGCTCAGGCAGGTGACGCGATCATTCGCGGCGTGGGCAAAAAACATCGGCGGAGAAATCACGTTCAGTTCGGCGAATTCGTGAAGCTCCCCCGTTTTCTCATCAACCAATTCGCCGGGGTAAATCACCATCACGAAACTCGCCCCGCAAAAAGAGTTGTCGATTTCATCTGCTTTTGTGCATGCGGAAATGCCATCTGCAAGGGCAGCTAAAACAGCGGTTTGCCCTCCTGCTGAGAATCCCATCACTCCGACCTTGTCCGGATCCAACTCCCACTTTTCGGCGTTGGCATGAACCATGGACAACGCTCGCTGAGCATCCATGACCGGTCCGAGCGCTTTTTCGGGGATCACCAAATTCGGATTTCCGGCCCCTGCCACCAACTCGTCGCCATGGGGAGCCGTTGGCACGCGATATTTCAACACGACTGCTGTAATTCCCTGATGATTCAACCACTGAGCCACTTCCGTGCCTTCCAAATCCTGTGCTAAAATATGGAATCCACCGCCGGGGCAAACCACAACCGCCGCCCCGTTTGCTTTATGATCGGGCGGAAAAAAACCTCGATCTGCGGAGTCGAAACATGACCGAGCCGAATCACGGGATTCCCAGCAACCAGATTTGAGCCCGCATTTGAAGTGTCACGCTCCTCCCCTTCCACCATCGTAGGCGTGCCGGGCATCACTTTGGGCCACAGATCGATTTTTTCCGTAACTTTCGATGGTGGGATTTTAAAATCAGGCTCCTCTCCGTTGGCTATTTTTTCATCGCCGCCCGAATGATCTTCCCCCGTTTTTCACGAGTCATCACAGGCGTCTCCTTCATCCTTGCCTCAATAAAGGTCTTAAATTTATCCTTTTGCTCTTCCGACAAATTTTTGAAGGCCTCAACATCCTCTTTTTTGCCGTCCCTGCTCCTCTTCCTGAGAAAAAGCGGTGGCCGCAAACGCAATCGCCGCCGTGAAGGCGACGATTCGATTGTTGAAAGAAAGAGGTTTCATTTCAGACGAGACAATTCGCTCAGCGCAACCGCGGCGGCGTATTACGCGGCGAATCTTTCACCCCACGACTGCTGCCACTGGATGAGGACGATGATTTCTTGCTGCCTCCACCACCTGAGGACGATGACTTTTTGCTACCACCACCCGATGACGACGATTTTTTTGATGAAGATGATGATGATTTTTTAGAAGAACTTGAACCTCCGCCGCTACTCCGATTTGAACTCGAGCTGCTGCGATTCGAGCTGGAACTCGACTTATTTGTGGAAGACGAAGAGCGGTGATCATCCCTGTAGTCAGAATGATCGTGATGGTCGTGATGGTCGTGGCGATCATGACCGTCGTAATAAGCGTTTCGTCGGAGATAAGAATGCCGTAGACGATCGTCGTATCCTCGATCCGTAAACGGGCTATAACCCGATCCTCGAGAATATCCCTGCGACGAGTATCCACCGTGATCATAAACGGTGCAGGAGGAGAAAGTGGCGGCAAGCGCCAAAGCAAGACAGAATTGGAGTAGTTTCATAGAACATTTAGATATCAAAGCGTGAGACGAACAGGCCTATCCGTCTATTCAAAATATTTCATTTTTTAGGGGAGAAGGCGTTTTGAGCCAACCCTGTACGTTCGATGAACATAGCCTTTTGGTTCGTAACAGTGACATCATGCGATTGCCGTTCCGGCCATCTTCAGACCGCGAGGCAAGCTCGCTTTTGTCACTGTTGGTTCGTATCAGAATGTCTTCCGGTTCCGCTTCGCGAAAATTCTCAGACCGCTGGCAAGCCAGCTTGTCGCCCTGTTGGTTCGTAGAACTTTATTTTCGGATCACCGGCTCAACGCCTTCAGGCAACCCGCGGATCTTGCAATTTTCGATCGAATTATCCGACCCGCCTTCCACGAGAATTCCACTTTTGCAATCCGTGAGAATCAAACCGGAAAGCGACATGCCTTCACAGTTTTCTAGAATGATTGCACCGCCTTCTGTTTGAAATTTGTGAAGCACTGAATTCGCAAAAACACAGTCTCGGCAGTTTGAAAACCGAATCGTTCCAGGGCGCTCAAACTGACGCGGATTGAACGTGTTCCCGGTCGCGACCACTCGCTGGCTGTTCGACACGGTCATAAAATTAGGCTTGGGGGCGAAGCTGGTATTTCCCGAAATCGCCACGTCCATCGAGTGATCAATCACGATTCCTTCAGTCGTATCGCTCATCACATTCCCAGAAATCGTCACTGAATCGATCGGCCAGATTTCTTTGCCGCTGAGCCGAATGTTTGCTCCGCCGGGAGCTTTGGTCGCGCCTTCTTTTCCATAATTGGCGCTGTGCTGAATCGTGCAACCCGTGATCGCAATTTCGGCAATCGACTTCGATTTATCCCCTCTACTACCGGAAACATCGATCCACACATTGGCCGTTTTTGTCGGCGTCTCGTCAGCCGGCATGTTGGCCTCGATATCACACCCCGTGATCTGAAGGTTCCGCACATTGCCATCACGAACGACAATCCCTCCGCCCCGATTGTAGCTCACGTGGGAGTTGGAAATATTGATCTGATGCAGATTCACGTCGTCGAGATAAATCCCGATCCCACTATTCTCATAGAGATTGCAGTCAGAGATCGAAACGTTCCGGTTACGCGTCGCCAAGACAATTCCATGACGGCACCAGCGGACCGCTGTTTTTGTAACCACCGGCTCGAAGGTCTGATACAGCTCAATTCCATCAGCTTCCGGGTGATTTCCAATGATTTCAATTCCTTCCACAATCGGCATGCGCTCCGCCCAGGTCGTCGCCTTAAAAGATGTTGGCGAAGCGGTTCCCTCGTGCGATCCCGCGATCCGAATCGCAGATCCCGGACCATCCATAATCAGTGTCGCTCCGCCGTCTTCTGATTTCACAACGACTCCACCGTGTTTCGCCAAATCGACATTCAATCCCGTTGTCAGTCGGTAAACGCCCCCTTTCAAAATCAAACTTCCGCCATTCGCATCAAGCTGCTTCTGCAATTCAGCCGACGAATCCGGCATCGATTTCAGATCGGGATATTGATCAATAGCGGAAGGAAGTTCTTGCCCGAAAGCTGTCGAAGCAAAGAGTGATAGAGCGAACAGAAAGCGAATCATGCCGCAGACTAGCGGTCGCAGTTTCTCCCGTCCATTGGCTCATTGACGGCAATTATTTTCGCAACGAACCAATCCGCTACTACTTTCGATTTATCGCTTCTGAAACCGCCGCATATGCATCAATCAAACCATGCCCCGTCTGATGATCGTATCCGCTTTCTCCCACATCTCGGGCGGTCGAGATGATAATCTCACGCACTTCCCACGGCTTCAATTCAGGGTTTGCGGAAAGCATCAGTGCAATAGTTCCGCAAAACATCGGGCCGGCGAATGAATTCCCGTTTGAGGCCTGCTCCTTCACTGATCCGTCAGGTAAAAGCTGGGGCAGACGGAAATTAAAAGCAACGACTTCAGGCTTGTCGACAAGCCCGTCTTTGTAATGGGCAGTTTCCCAGAGAACTGGCCCCTGACTCGAAAACGGCGTACGGCTGAGGTCTTTCTGAATGCCGGCGGCGGCAAAGACAACGTGCGGAATGTCTTCGGGAGTCCGCATCTGAACTGGAACCGGCGCGAAACTCGGGCTGCCTTTCATGGCAAAATTACCGGCTCCGGACACAAAATGAACACCGCAAAATGCGCCGTGCTCCATCATTTTACGCCAATGCGATCGCATATCACCAAGGTTTGGACGGGAAAAACTCATACTGTAGGTATCTGCGCCCTGCTCAATCGCCCATTCGATCGCAGCCTCAACTCTCCGGGAAGCGAGGACTCCCGCCCACTGCGACTCGGGCGCAATCCCAAACTGGTGAGGGCTTTCTTCGGTTCCTTTTCCGCAAATGATCGCCGCGCACTGGTGCCCATGAAGCACGCTTCCCGACACCTTCTCCGAATTTTTTGGCATCGCCATTCGTGTCAACTGGGGACGATTCAGCGAAAAATCATATCCATGAATATCATTGATCAAACCGTTCCCCGAGTCGTCTTTTCCATTCTCTGTTTCATTTGGGTTGCGAAACAGCGTCGCCTCGATACTCGGAGACAGAATGAAATTTCCATCGTGAATGACGTTCAGCACGCCTTCTCCTGCAATCTTGTGTTCCTTCCAAACCTGGTCAGCTTTAAGCGCCGTGATATACCAATTGGGTTTGAATCGTTCAGGAGAAAATGGTTCACGCTCCGTTTTCTTCGGCGGCGAGGCGACAGGCTTTGCTGCCGGCCTTTGGTTTCTCCGCGTTTCCGCCGGACCTGCGAAATAAATCATCCTCACTCCTGGAATTTTCTTCACTTCCTCGAGAGCATCACGATTGATTTGGCAGGAGAATCCATTGACGATCCAATGAAACTCGAGGTTAGAAATTGCATTCCTTACCGCCAACTCGTTCAAAGATTCACCAACTGAAGCCTGCGATTTTTGGCTGAGAGCCTTTAAAATTCTGATGACTTTTTCTCGGAGTTCATTCCGACCCATCTCATCAAATTCTTTCGTCCTTCGGAGATAAGCTTTCCCGTCGCCTAAAAACTGCGCTTCAAACCACACGGTGATCCTGAATTGATTACGCGGGAATGCCTCGATTCTCGGATCCTCCCAAACGCCTGCGCCCTCCAACTTCTCAGTCTTTAAGGGAAGGAGTTCTTGAGCACAAAGCGTTGCGTTCAGGATTGAGAGCAGCGTGAGAATAACAAACGGCTTCATGGGGAGAAAACTGGATTGGCGAATATTCAGAAGCTCTTATTCAGCCGATTTTGTGGGAAAAAATCAAGACTATCAGTCGAAAACAAATTTGCGCCGAGATCCACAATTCACCCAACTTAAACATCCCATCCAACCTAACGGAACGATCAAGCATACCAATGGTCTAAGAACCCGCTTGAATCGTTGACTTTTCACCCTTTTCGACGACACGTCTCGCTCTCTATTTGATGGACAAACTCGCGCGGAAATTGCAACCGGCAGAGGGGTATTTTGAGCTGCAGATGTACCAAGAAGCATGGGACGAGCTCGACCAACTCGCTGAAGAAGCACAACACCAACCTGTTGTGCTGGAATTTCGTACCATGATTCAAATGAATCAGGAGAAATGGGAAGGGGCGCTTTCTTCGGCCGAAGCCCTTTGTGAAGGGGCTCCCGACGAGCATTCAGGCTTCATTCATGCCGCTTATTGCCTCCATGAACTGGGAAAAACCGAGGATGCAAAAAATAAGCTCTACAACGGACCTGCGACGTTGCAAAAGGACCCACTCTACTTTTATAATCTTGCTTGCTACGAAGCCCAGCTTGGCGAAACTGATACCGCTCGGAATTGGCTGAATCGTGCTTGCAAACTCGACGAGAGTTTGGAAACACAGGCGCAGTCAGATCCAGACTTACAACCCCTATGGGAGTAAAAATACCATTATGTTAGACCCCAGAACTAAAAAGGACAAAATCGAAGAATTGTTCAACGAAAACTTCGAAAAATACGGAGAGCTCGGCGCGAGCGTTTCGATTTGGACATACGGCGAAGAAGTAATCAGCCTAAACGGCGGCACTCTTGGAAAAGCCGATAAGCGTCCGTGGAACAAAAATACGGTTTGCCCTGTTTGGTCCGCTACAAAAGGACCGGCTGCAGCGGCTTTTCTTGTGGCGCTGGACAACGCGAATCTTGAGCCGGATGGATTGGTCGAAGAGGTTTGGCCAACGCTCCACGCTGCTCAGGGAACGGGTTTGACGTTCGCACATCTGCTTTCGCATCAGTCCGGTCTTGCCGTGCTCGACAAGAAAAACCGGGCGAACATTGAAGATCACCAGTCTGTCGTTGAAGCGCTCGAAACGCAAAAGCCTGCCTGGGCACCGGGTAGCGCTCATGGATATCACCCACGGACCTGCGGATTTTTGCTCGACGAAGTGCTTCGCCGGATTTCCAGCATTCCTACGCTTTCGCTTTTCTGGCGTGAGAAAATTGCAGATCCCAACGGAATCGATTTCTGGATGGTCATGCCGGAGGAAGATGAATTGGTTCGTTCCAAGCTCGCTCCTGTCGTTCCGCCAACGCACAAAAAAGTGCCGGCTGACGAAAAGGATTTCTACAAAGAACTCGGCAAAACCACTTCGCTTACCGCAGGTGCATTTGATTCTCCCACAGGAATGAAAGGGCTTACGGACGTGAACAAAATCACGATTCAACGCCTCGGAATCCCATCGTTGGGCGGATTTGGCTCGGCGTGCGGCCTCGCAAAAATGTATGCGATTATCGCCAACAAAGGAAAATGGTGGAGCCGGACGGTTTTCTCGAAAAACGTGCTGAACTGGATGGGTGAACTTCAAGTAGACGGAGCTGACAAGGTTCTAAAGATGCCGACGTCGTTCACTAATGGTTTCATGGCTGACCCCGTGGCTCGCGTTCACAAGATTCGCTCGAATTTCGGCCCAAATAAAGGGGCGTTCGGTCATCCAGGCGCTGGTGGATCCCACGCTTTTTGCGATCCGGAAAACGGCATCTCATTCGCTTACGTGATGAATCAAATGGAGCCCGGTGTGATGCCGAACCAGAAGTCGCAGCGCCTCGTTGACGCGTTGTATTCGTGATCACGAGCTCAAATCAATCTCGGTAATGAATTAAAGCCGAGACGACGAGCGATAAAGAATTAACAACGATGGCGCACTTTCTGAGTGCGCCATTTTTATGCCCTTACACAAAAAAACCGCTCACGAAATCGAGAGCGGTTTCAAATGTGTGTCTGTTTCGACCGTGAATCAAAACTGAGCCCTAGCTCCAAGTCCGAGCCCAGGCGCTAGTTCACTTGGTGCGGGTGCTTGGAACAGCTGCAGGCTCACCCGGAGCAGGAGCAGGAGCAGGAGCAGGAGCAGGAGCAGGAGCAGG
>ERZ887942.2462-NODE-2462-length-11471-cov-4.874299_pt1 | contig 11471 bp, 11 predicted proteins | sample MGYA00521099_ERZ887942 | MGnify/ENA primary metagenome ERZ887942 (study PRJEB32303, sample SAMEA104408605) | aquatic metagenome | biome: Brackish water; feature: Pelagic; material: water | place: Baltic Sea | collected 2014-06-07T06:48:00 | depth 16,251 m ... | reverse complement strand
TTATATCTTAACTGTGTATATCCTCCAAAGCCGAGTCTTTCATACCAATTGTCACTTATAGATTCTACTTTTTGGGCTTTTAGTGAAGTCGTAAGCATTAGGCATACAGCCATTAGCAAGGCAGCTGCCTTAAAATTTCTATTCATTTTCTTGATTCAAATATTGGTAGAACAAGGGGACTTCCTAAGCGTCTTTAGAATGCTCATTTATGAGCCGCCAAGTAGTTTACTCCAAGTGCTATCACTACCGAAATAGTCATCCCTAAAACTAGCTTCCCGAAATCGTTAGAAATAATAGGAAACAATTTGTTTATTTTTCTATGCTTAGATAATGTAGTTATTGCCATTTCTCTACCCGTTAAGAGGCCAATAAAAACCCATGTGGTAGACATTGGAATAGAATTCAATTCCTTAAAGAATAGAAGAATGGCAGCGTAAACGAAATCGATAATGGTGGCAGAACGCACATACTTGGTATTTGTCTTACTCAATACTATGCCTTGGATTTTACCTCCACCTTCTCTAAAAATAAAGAAGATAACAGCGGTGAAAAACACCAAAATCAGAACTAATTGAAGAAAAGAAATTTGACGTGGCAAGAACACTGAAATATTAGCCACATCATGAGAGAGCCAGCTCCACCAAAGAAAACCTGTGGAAACCCATTGCAACGAACTCCAAAAAGTTTTTTGAAATTCTTTAAAATCAAGACTAACAAAAGCTTTCCTTTTTTGTAGCAACTTATATAGAAAGCCTAAAAATCCAGTCTGCTTGTTATTTCTGATACTCATTTTCTCATCTAGCACCTTTGATATGGCTATCCAAAATAAATACGCCGTCACCGCCGATAAGGCATAGCCTATGAGCGACTTCACAAGCATCTTCTCCAAAATCACATTGGACGCAAAGGTGGCCAAGATGAGGAAAGAAGTACTTGCAGGAATACCAATCCTGGTCAATAAAATGAGTACTAATGGTGCAATACCATGATACCACTCCACTTTGACGAAAGGAATTTTCTCTAACCTACCGTAAGAAATATCACCATTATAGGCAAACCAGCTGTAAGACACAGTTAGAATAAGGCCCGTTGAAGCAAAAATCGCCAAATAATACCAAGGCGTCTTTTTATTGGATGACATCCATGTACCTAAAGTCTGAATTGAGTCATTCGCTATTACAGAATAGGACGCTAGCAAGAAGAAAAAGATAGATAGAAATTGATCCATGTTTTACAAAGTTTCTTGAGATTGAAATTTATTTATGTAAGTTTTGCTTAAAAGCACAGACTCTTCAGGAGTGTTTTGAAGAGCTCTTGGAATTCCCCCAAAAGAGATTGGAGGTTCCATCAAGTGTAATTCGATTTTATTCAAATTAAATACCCTACTAATCAAGTAAGGTTATTTATTTTAGATTCATTCATACTGGTGATACAAAAGTCTTGAATAAGTCAGGATATTAAAATAATCCAATATTAAGAAATTGTTAAGTTTGATAACATTGGCTTTTAATCCATTAAAACGGACTACTGAAATATTGTTTACTTAATTTTGGCTTATAATTTTTGATGAATGAATATAAAAATAGGACATGGCTATGATGTCCATGAATTAGCCGAAGGTTACGAACTCACCCTAGGTGGCATTAAAATACCTCATCATGTGGGCTCTATGGGTCATTCCGATGCCGATGTGCTTTTACATGCCATTTGTGATGCACTTTTAGGTGCACTTTCACTTGGAGACATAGGCCTTCACTTTAAAAATACAGACCCAAGATGGAAAGGAGCAGACAGCAAGATCTTCCTTACTGAGGTCAATAAAATGGTTAATGATAAGGGTTGGGTAGTGGGCAATATAGATTCCACACTAATTCTGCAAGAACCAAAAATAGGAAAGTATGTTCCTCAAATGAAAAAAGCCATTTCAGAATGCATCAACATTGATTTAGACTGTGTAAGTATCAAAGCAACTACAGCCGAAAATATGGGCTTTGTAGGCAGAAAGGAAGGCCTCGAAGCTCATGCAGTTTGTTTGCTTTTCAAGAAATATTAAGGCTTTTTTGACGTCAAAAAACTAGCTTTGGTCAGGTTCGTCCTTATTCAATGCAATCTTTTCCAAAAGCCGTTTACCTTTATAACATTACAACCCATTCTTAAATTATGATCAAAAAAGTTACTGCCACTGTTTTATTATCCTTAGGGCTAAGCACTGCCATGTCACAGCAAATTTCCATTGGTGAAAATGATAATGGCGAAATCTCATTTGAAGAGTACACCCCAAAGTCCACTTTAGTGGTAGAAAAAAACGTACCTACTAGGGCCAAGTTTCCCTTCATTGATATCCATAATCATCAATTTGGCATGGATACCAAAGCCAAATTGGATGAAATAGTGACTGATATGGATAGCCTAAATATGAAGGTAATGATTAACCTAAGTGGGCGAGGCTGGACAAGAAATAAAGAAAAATCAACGGCCACACTTGTAAGTTATGTTAAAGCGGTAGAAGATTACCAACCTGGCCGTATTGTGGTGTTCACAAACATTGATTTCAATGGCATGGACCAAAAAGGCTGGACAGAAGGAGCAGTAAAAATGCTCGAAGATGACGTAAAGCTTAGAGGAGCTCAAGGACTCAAAATATATAAAAGCCTAGGTTTCAACGTCCTAAATAAAGATGGTTCTATTGTAGCTGTAGATGATGAGCGTATTGACCCAGTATGGGAAATGGCTGGAACGCTTGGCATTCCTGTTTTAATACATACTGCTGAACCGGCCTCTTTCTGGAATCCCATGGATAAATTCAATGAGCGATGGCTAGAATTAAAAACCCATCCTAGAAGAGCTAGAGATACTTCCAAAGGCGATTATTCTTTTGAGGAATTAATAGAGCAGCAGCATAACGTTTTTGCGAAGCACCCAAACACTACATTCATCAATGCTCACATGGGATGGTATGCTAATGACCTACAGAAACTAGACAGCCTGATGATAGCCTTACCAAATACGTATGTGGAAGTTGGGGCTGTAATAGCAGAGCTAGGAAGACAGCCTAGAGCATCAAATAAGTTCTTTACAAAATGGCAAGACCGTGTCTTATTTGGCAAAGATTCTTGGAAGCCAAAAGAATACGAGACTTACTTTAGAGTACTAGAAACAGAAGATGAGTATTTCAAATATCATAAAAAATATCATGCATTTTGGCCTATGTATGGCATTGGCCTTTCAGACGAAGTATTGAAAAAGCTTTATTATAAGAACGCTCTTAAGTTATTACCTGGCATAGATAAAAGCATGTTTCCTCAATAGTTTATTCAACCTATAATGTGTACCTCCAATTAACCATTGGGGGTATTTTTTTGTGCTGTTCTATTCATTACTTTAGGACTTTAATTGAATCCTTTGAAAAAATCATTTGCCGTACTGTTTCTTCTTTTTCTGTTTAGTTGTGAAAAAACAGAGGAAAGTCCAGTGGTTGAAGTAGGGCTTCCTGTTCTTAGAATTACAACAGAAAATAAAGCAGCAATAAATTCAAGGGACGTTTATCAGAATGCTTCATTAGTAATAGAAGGAGATTTACCTTTCTCTGGAGACGTAGAGATAAGAGGAAGAGGCAATTCGACTTGGAGTTTCCCGAAAAAACCTTACAAAATAAGGCTCGAAGAAAAAACAAGCCTCTTAAACGGCCTCCCAGCCAAAAAGTGGGTACTTCTGGCCAACTACCTAGATCCTTCTCTCATGCAAAATGCAGTAGCTATGGAAATTGGGCATTTATTAGAAATGCCATTTACCAACACAATGAAACCACTGGAGTTATGGCTGAATAATGAATACCAAGGCAATTACCTCCTTACCGAGCAGGTAGAGGCCAAAACGAATCGAGTAAATGTAGGTCAAGGTGGCGTATTACTATCTCTAGATATTGGTATTGAATCAGATGATATTCATTTTGAAAGCAGCATTTACAAACTACCCGTAATTATAAAACATCCTGAAGAAATAGGTGACCCGCAGCATGGGAAGATTGAACAAGAATTCAATGATTTAGAGGAAAGGATTAATGCCTCCGACTTTCCAGATAATAATTACCTTGACTTCTTTGACGGTGAGGAAATGGCAAAATATCTGATAGTTTATACCCTAACCTGTAACGAGGAAATAAACCATCCGAAAAGCACCTATATCCATAAGAAGTCAGGAGGAAAATTCACTATGGGACCTATTTGGGACTTTGACTGGGCCTTTTCTTATGAACAAAGCCGTGAGCATTACCTAAACCCTCGAAGACCTTTATTTTGGGAAAGAAACTCAAAGGGTAAGATTTTCTTTAAGCGAATAGCGTCTGACCCACAGATAAGAGCATTGATGAAAACGCAATGGCAAATCTTCAGAAGCAATAATTACAATAAGCTTCTAGAATTTGTAGATTCTTATGCAGCTAGTATTGAATCATCTAGAGAAGCTGATTTTAAAAAATGGGGACGTGGAGAAGCCGATTTCAATGTGGAAAAAGAAGCTCTGAAAAACTGGCTAGTTTTAAGAGCAACTTATATAGACGAGTTAGTGGAAGGCTATTGAACATTGCCCAGACAAGTCTGAAAAATTGAAAACAAAAATAAGCGTCTATCCGACACTTATAAAATTCTTTAATATTCTTAGCTTTGAGATTGAAACCTAGAACAACAAAACAATATGTACTTATTAGGACTGGACATCGGAACCTCCTCTATTAAAGCATCTGTGGTAGATGCCAACTCTAAAAAAGTAGTGGCCTCTGCTCAGTATCCAGATACAGAAGTGGCTATTGACTCGCCGAAGGCAGGCTGGGCAGAACAGTCTCCAGAAATGTGGTGGGAAAATTCTAAGAAAGCGATAGCCCGTGCCATTGAAAAAGGAGGTTTTGATGCTTCACAAATTGCCTCTATTGGTATTTCATATCAAATGCACGGCCTTGTTATTATAGATAAAGACAGAAACGTTTTACGCCCATCTATTATATGGTGTGATAGCCGTGCCGTAGAAATTGGAGATAAAGCATTCCAGGGTATTGGCGAGGAAAAAGCCTTAAGTCGCCTATTGAATTCTCCAGGAAACTTCACGGCCTCTAAACTCGCTTGGGTAAAGGCAAACGAACCAGTCATTTATGAGCAGGTTTATAAAATGATGCTGCCGGGAGATTATATAGGTATGATGCTGACAGACGAAATCACTACCTCCAACTCTGGTTTATCCGAAGGTGTTTTCTGGGATTTCTGTGACAATAAAGTCTCTGAGGATGTCATGAATCAATATGGATTCTCTATGGATTTGATTCCAGAAATAAAGCCTGTTTTCTCTAGTCACGGAGAGGTGACTACCGCCATTGCTGCCGACTTAGGCATTCCAGCGGGCATTCCTGTAGCTTACAAAGCGGGTGACCAGCCAAACAATGCTCTCTCTCTAAACGTAGTGAATCCTGGAGAAATAGCTGCCACAGCAGGTACTTCGGGCGTGGTATATGCGGTGAGCGATAAGGTATCTTATGACCCTAAATCAAGAATAAACTCTTTTGCACATGTTAATCATGAGCTTGATGAGCAAACCAGAATTGGAATTTTGCTATGCATCAATGGCACCGGAATTTTGAATTCCTGGGTAAAACATAATGTGGCCAAAGGCATAGACTATCCTGAAATGAATGATGCTGCTGCAAAAGTGGCCATTGGCTCTGATGGTTTAGCGGTGTTGCCATTTGGAAATGGAGCAGAAAGAATGCTTGAAAACAAGCAAGTGGGAGCTCAATTCATGAATTTGAATTTCAACCTCCATTCCGATGCTCATATTTACAGAGCTGCTCAGGAAGGAATTGCCTTTTCATTGAAGTATGGATTTGACATGATGCAGGCCAATGGTGTGGATCCAAAGGTTATTCGTGCTGGACAGGCCAATATGTTCCTAAGCAATGTCTTTTCTGAGGCCATTGTAAATGCTACGCAAACTCCTGTTGAATTATATGATACAGACGGAGCAAAAGGTGCTGCACTCGGTGGTGGCTTCGGTGCGGGTATTTACAATTCGCTGAAAGAAACAATGGAAGGGCTTACGCTTCTTAAAACCATTGAACCGAAAGCAAACTTGGCCGATAATTATGGTGAGGCATATTCTAATTGGACAGATGCTTTATCAAAGTGTCTTTAAACTCAATTTATTAAGGTTTTAGAGGCGAGTAATGAATTCGTGTTTTAGATAGGTATCTTTGCCTTATAGATAAGTAAGAATCCTCATAGATTCTTTCAAAACACGCCAAATGAAATTCTCTGAATACCGCATTTCACCCGAAATAAAGAAAAGTCTAGAACAGCTTAACTTCAAAAAGCCTACAGATATTCAATATAAGGCTATTCCACCTATTCTAAAAGGGGAAGATGTGCTGGCTATTGCCCAGACAGGAACAGGGAAAACAGCGGCCTTTGCCATTCCTATCATTCATTTAATAAACGAAGGCAAAAAAAGAAGTAGGAACAAAGGCATTAAATGTTTGGTGATGGCCCCCACACATGAGCTAGCTATTCAAATAAACGAAGTCTTTAAATCCATCGGAAAATATTCTAGAATTAAGTCTTTTGCCCTTTTTGGAGGAACAGACCAAGACCCTCAAATAGATACGTTAGCGGCAGGTATTGACATTTTAGTGACTACGCCAGGTAGGATGTTTGACCTAAGGAGTCAAGGACACTTAGACTTAAGCACCGTAGAAATACTGGTGCTTGATGAGGCAGATCATATGCTGGATCTAGGATTTATAGATGATATCAAAGATGTTTTAAGGTATCTATCAAAATACAGGCAAACCCTATTTTTCTCGGCCACCATTAATGAAAAGATAAAGAAACTGGCTTATTCTCTGGTAAACAATGCCATTAGAATCCAGATATCTCCTAAAGATCCTGTTTCTAAAAACATAGTCCACTCGCTAGTTTATGTAGAAATGGACGACAAACGCTTTTTCCTGGAAAGAATCATCAAGGAAAACCCAGATAAAAAGATGATAGTTTTTGTGCGTACCAAAGTCCGTGCAGAGCGTGTCATGCTAGCCATGAAAAGGGTGGAGCTGGAGTCTCGTACCATTCACAGCGGCAAAGAGCACAAAGAAAGAAAAGTAGTCATGGAAGCTTTTAAAAATGACGATGTAAAAGTGCTTATAGCCACTGACGTAAGTGCTCGAGGTATTGACATTCCTAATGTAGACCTAGTTGTAAACTATGATTTACCAGATGTAGCTGAAAACTATGTTCACCGCGTTGGAAGGACTGGCAGAGGTATGGCTAAGGGCCAAGCTCTCGCTTTTTGTGCTAAAGAAGAAAAGGAATACTTAGATGCCATTGAAGAATATTTAGGAGGTCATATAGAGGTTTTAGAAATGGATAAGGAAGTTTATAAAGACACTCTTGACTTCACTAAAACGGAAAGCAATACGACCTGGAAAGATATCCAGCGAGAGATAAGCATGCATGAGGAGGCCACTGCTAAGCATAAAAAAAAGAAGCAAAAGGCGAAATTGAAAAAGAGCAAGAAAAAGTAACTTATTCAATAAAACTTCAGTCTTTAACACATACCATTGTGTTTAGATAACTTTGCTTATTATCCATTACTATACAGATTTCACGCCGCCATAACTCCTACTTCTAAAGTAAGTTCAAGTACATAGGGGCATTGTCCTTCTTACCCGAGCTTCGTACATTCCGACTCCTACCGTAAAATAAAACATAAAGCCCAGAATTGGTTTTTGTTTGGATGAGCCTTAATTTAATTTTTGTTGAATACTAAAACTATCTTACTAAAATTAACCATGAAAAAAGCACTTTACATTTTGCTCGTTTTTGTCTCTCCGCTATCTATGTTTGGGCAAAACCTTGAAGTTGTAGGTAAACTAAAAGTTAAAACGGTAGAAGATGATATTTCTTCAGACAGTTTACTGGTATTACAGCAGGATGGAAATATTGGAAAACGTCATGCGTCAAGCCTTCCAAATTCTGCAGCCGGCTGGACAGCTGATGGAGATACTTCATCTACGCTAAAAAGCATTGGAATAGGTACAAACTCTCCTCTAACAAAATGAACATTGTGGGCGTGGCTGGAAGTCCTATTCTTTCTGGCAATAGCTCAAACGCAATGGTAAGAATTGAAGGCCCCTCTGTATTCGGGTACTTGGAAATCGGAAAGAAAGGGGGTGGGTCAAATGACGCGTGGCTGCAATCTGGATACAATAGTAATGCAGACGCCATAAGTCTCAATCCTTTGGGTGGAAACGTAGGTATCGGAATTTTAGGCCCAAGCGAAAAACTACATGTTAATGGTAATCTTAAAGTGGCTGGAATTATTAGTGGAGTTAGTGACCCTGTTTCCGACCAAGACGCTGCAACTAAGGGCTATGTTGATGCGGCAGGCACCTATTCTGTAGGAGATTTCGCCCAGGGTGGCATTGTCTTTTGGCTCGATGAAACTGGTCAACATGGGCTGGTTTGTGCCAAAAATGACCAAAGTGACAATATAAGATGGAATGCTGGAATCAATGGTAATACTCGTGCAAGAGGAGACGGACTATACTCCGGAGCAGCAAATTCAGTAATAATCATATCTTCTCAGGTAGCAATTGGGGATGATGGGGATCCCTATGCTGCTCAAATATGTAACGAATTACAGATCACCGAAGATGGCACAACCTACGGCGACTGGTACTTACATTCAGCATATGAATTGATTTTAATGCAGGCTAATAAGGTGACAATAGACTCTACAGCACTCTCAAATGATGGTGCTATTTTACAAACAAATAATTACTGGAGCTCTACAGAATATAGCAGCAATGTCGCTGTAACTGTTCAATTCTCCCTCGGCGTTCCAGTAACTATTTGGAATAAGAACAATAGCTTTGATATCCGTGCAGTTCGGTCCTTTTAACTCAAATATGATGCTAAAAATCTCCCTTAATTTATGAGGTTTTGAACTAAAAACTATCCTACTTCTGTTTCGTAAACAGTACAAATAAATTAAAACTATGGCTCAAATAACATTGGGAGGTAATCCAATTCATACAATAGGAAATTTGCCACAAAATGGTGAACAAGCTAAAGATTTCGAACTTATAGCTAAAGACATGTCAAGAGTTAGTCTTGATAAGTTTAAGGGCTCGAGAGTTATTTTGAATGTCTTCCCAAGTTTAGATACTAGTACGTGTGGTTTATCCGTAAAGCATTTCAATCAGGCAGCTAGCGATTTAGAAAACACTAAAATCTTATGTATTTCTAGGGACACCCCAATGGCTCAAGGTCGTTTTTGTGGAGCAGAAGGAATTGAAAATGTAGTTATGCTTTCTGATGTCGCTACTGGTGACTTCGGTAAAGACTACGGCTTACAAGTAATAGACGGTCCTTTGAAAGATTTCAATAGCCGAGTAGTGATCATTCTAGACGAAAGTCACAAAGTAATCTACTCTGAGCAAGTTCCAGAAATAGCTCAAGAGCCGAATTATGAGGCAGCCTTGAAAGTATTGTCCTAAGACAAACATTGATTTTGTGTAAAAAGGCGTTCCAGAAGTCTGGAATGCCTTTTATTTTTGCCAAGAAATAATGCCTTTAAACCGTTTTCTTCTTATAGAAAACATAAGAAACCGTCAACAAAAACAATCCTAAGATCGCTCCTATTTGCTCACCATCACCAATATTAATATGGGCAGACACAGCTAACAGGAAATTAAAGAAAAAGCCAGCATAAGCCCACTCTTTCAAAGTCTTAAAATTGCTCTAGATTGTTATCACACCTAATATTTTGGCTATGGCACACGGATAAATAATATATATTGAAAAGCCGAAGCCTGTAAAAGCCGTCAACATCTCAGTATGATTGAAAACATACATTCCGGCCGAAAATACCATCATCAGAGATAATAATGCCTTGGCAACTAAATGTGTTTACCTGGTAACTAAGGGACATAATTATAGTTTTAGTTCAGGAAGTTAGCACCACACAGCTTTTACGTCTCCTATCTGAAATATTATGGCTTCCAAAACTACCTTCGAATTAAGCTAGCTTCGCCCTCTGAAGGCAAAATATCATATACAACGTAGCTCCCTTTTTGGTCCATAAAAGTCTCCAAAGCTTCATTTTCATTATTTAAAGAAGCATTGACCCAACCATTTGGCAAATATGTTCTGAGTGTAAGTGGAACATTATACATATCAGAATCCAAATTAGAATTTAACCTAATCCTTAACTTATCCCCTTCCCTACTAATCTTCATTTCTGTTCCTTTTCTTTCTCTGATGTATTTGGTCACATCGGCGAAAGTAGCCACCCAAAGTTCAGTTTCTTTGCTTTTCATATAAGTGAAATATTCTCTAAGTTCTGCTCCTGTTCTGGGTTCCCAGCCTAAACCATCCACGCCATGAAAAACCAAAGTCAGCCAAATATTATCATGGGCCAAACAGGTATCTACCCATGCTTTCATACCAGCCATGTCAATGTTAGTTAAAGGCCCTCTTTGCCACTGCACATATTCCTTTTTTGAAATACCAGGTTCCAATTTACTCGAGCGATTTAATTCTTCTAAATAGTCGGCAGGCATTCTATTTCTTAAAGCTGGATAAATGGCATGAGCAAATTCCATCACTCGTTCATTCTCGGTACCATAAGGACACTCTGCAGAAAAGGTTTGTTCCACTCCCAAATACTTCGCAATGTCAGCCTTGCTTTGTTCTAGTTCATAAAGAAGATTCACCGAATCTAAAACCGCCAAACGAGCATGTGTTACCGTATGACTGGCTATTTCATGACCTTCGGAAGCATATTTCTTGTACTCTTGCCATGTGGTGGTATCTGCTTTATTATTATGAAAAACAACTTCATTCGTATTCTTTAAAAGACCCTCTCTAAGTTTCTCGTAGGCCTCATCCATTAGGCCATAGGCTTCATTTACCTTACCTGCTTCAAATCTGGATCCCGCTCTGGCATGATAATCTTCGGCCTCATCCGTTCCCGTAAAAGCTATTAAAGAGGCCCTTTCAAAAAAGTTGGTTTCATTGGTTTTCTCTGTGATGGTCTCCTTTATGACAAGCTCTGGACTTCGTCCAATAAACTTTCCTTCCCCAGAACCTTCCACCTTCCCCGTGATAATATAGAATGTGGCAGGTAAACCTAGTTCATTCATAATAGGTCTAGCCACCGTAAACTGATTAATGATGCCGTCATCGTAGGTTAAGGATATCGCAGATTTTTTATCCCCTTGCCATTTAGTTATTAACGTTTCACCTGTGTCAGGTTTGCTACACGAAGTAAATATGATCAGAAAAAATAAGATGTATTTCATTGAATAAAAATAATCAATTTGACTTGCTGGATAATAAAAAAGGTGAAATCTACGTATAGATTCCACCTTAAGCTAGGGAGTGTAAGCTAAACTCTGTCTAGGCACTCAGCCAGCCGGGGCTAGCCCC
>ERZ887942.2461-NODE-2461-length-11471-cov-7.418273_pt1 | contig 11471 bp, 8 predicted proteins | sample MGYA00521099_ERZ887942 | MGnify/ENA primary metagenome ERZ887942 (study PRJEB32303, sample SAMEA104408605) | aquatic metagenome | biome: Brackish water; feature: Pelagic; material: water | place: Baltic Sea | collected 2014-06-07T06:48:00 | depth 16,251 m ... | reverse complement strand
TCTCGAGAACCGGATCGTAGTAGTCGTTCCAGTGCCCCGCACAGAACCCGACAAACTCATCAAACCCTTGCGCATTTGGATGGTGCGGCCACTGCGATCCGTTGTGCCATTTCCCAAAACCTCCGGTCGCGTAGCCGGCCTCATCCCTGAGCAATTCAGCGATCGTAACCTCATCGCTCCGTAGGTTTTCCTCCCCTCGGGTTACTCCGAAAACTCCACCTCTTGATGGAGCTCGTCCCGTCAGCAAAGCGGCCCGGGTCGGAGCACAGGATGGCTCGACGAAAAATCGGTCGCATCGGGCTCCTTCGGCCGCCAAGCGATCGATGTTCGGGGTCTGAATCCAGGGGTTTCCGTGGCTGCCCAAATCTCCAAATCCCTGATCATCGGACACGATCAGGAGAATATTGGGCGGACTAGCCCCATGCACCTGAGTCAGGACTCCGGCTACGATTATACACAAGAAGCTTAATGCTGAAAGGAAGGATTTTATCTTCATAGTTTTTTCTGAAAGTTCACAGTCGTTCGAAGATCAATGCCTTGATGTCAGGCATTTCCATTCCAGGTTTCTTTACCGCTCTCAGTTCCAGCGAGTGAGTTCCTTTCGGTAATACCAGTTCGCCCGCATCCAGATCTCTCCACTCCCGAGATAAATAGGCGCCTTGAGTTTTAATCACCTGTTCCGCCGCGCCATGCGGCGCGCTCACCCAGGAATCCTGAATATGAATGTCAAGCGACGCGCTTCCCGCGCTGAGGCGAAACACCGAACCAACTCCGTCTTCGGGGCAGGCATACCGAAGTCGAACCCGATACCGTCCACCCGCTAGCACCTTGATCGGACGGGCAGCGTAGGCTTCGGGATCTGACCAACGCTCAATCCACTGATGGGCGAATCCCTTTTTCCCACTGTAATTAATCCCTTCGTCTATCCCCGGGAATATATCCATTTCGTGCGCCTTCAATATAACCGTAGGCCACTCCTCATAGCCAATCGGTAGCGGCAAAAGCACGGGCGCCTCGTCCGTCGCTTGCGCCTCCCAACCCCGGTAAGTTTCGATGAGCTCGGCGTGGATTTCGGGCTGCGCTTTCGCCAGATTATTCTTCTGGCCAGGATCCTCCATAAGATCGTGCAACATCGTTTCGGTCGCCCGGTAGCGGCTTGTCCGGATCGACCAACTCTCAGGCTTGCGCCAAACAAACAAGTTCCGGTCCGGCATCTCGAAATCATCCTGTCCGTAGAGAAGTGGCGTCACGTCCATCCCGTCCAACGGCAGCGTCTTGCTTTCCAGATTCTCCACCCCCGCGATCCGACAAAGCGTCGGCAGCAGATCGATATGGGCCACATTCGGCTTTACCACTGTGCCTGCCCGGATTCGTTCCGGCCAACGGACGAAAAGTGGCACACGCACGCCACCTTCGTGGACCGTGGCTTTCTGCCCCAGCATGCCGCCATTGAAGCGAGAGCCATTCGGGCCGTTGTCGGTCAGGAAGATGAATACCGTGTCGTCCAGAATCTCCAGCTCTTCCAGCTTCGCGAGCAAACGCCCCATATTGTCATCCACATTTTCGACCAGAGCATACATCGCCCGGTCGAAGGGATCTTCGACGTCCGTCCGATCTGCCCACTGCCTCCACGTGTCCACGGGCACACTCGCCGGTGTGTGCGGCGTGTTGTAAGGAACATAACAGAAGAAAGGGCGCTCGTCCGCTTCGTGCTCGCGTTCGATAAACTCAATCGCGTAGTCGGTAATGATATCGGCGATAAATCCATGCGCCTGGAAAGAGGTGCCGTTTCGCTCCAGGATCGGATCGAAATAATCGTTCCAATGCCCGCCGCAGAATCCCACGAATTCATCAAAGCCCTGCGCGTTGGGATGGTAAGGCCAGTTGCCACCGTTGTGCCACTTGCCAAAACATCCCGTGGCATATCCGGCATCTCGCAAGAGCTCGGCGATTGTCACTTCCTCGCCCCGCATAAATTCATAGCCGCGCGTTACACCTGTCACTCCGGTGCGAGTCGGGTAGCGACCGGACAATAATGCGGCCCGCGTTGGAGCGCACGACGGTTGCACGAAAAACCTATCGAACTGCGCTCCCTCATTCGCGATACGGTCCATGTTCGGGGTTTTGATCCAAGGGTTCCCGTGGAGTGATAAATCCCCATAACCCTGGTCGTCCGTCATCACCATTACGATGTTGGGACCCGCGGCAAACACCCTAGCCGTCAGGAGCAAATAGCAGAAAAAGTATTTATACATAGTGAAAGGCATTCGTCAGTTTTCAGTTAAATTGATTCAACATGCCTTTTAGCTGGGCCTTCATCTCTTTGAGCCGGGTTTCCTGCTCCGGGTGATTCACCAGGTTCTTCAACTCCTTCGGATCGGCCTCCAGATCATACAGCTCATCATAACCATAAGGATCACCCTGGTTGTCGGCTATGAGGTAGTGAATATATTTCCATCGATCCGTGCGAACCGCCTTCCAGGTCGGGGTTTTGGCAGCGACTTTTTCGAGATAGTATTCGGCCAGAAACGCCTTCCGCCAGCTCGCGTTATTATCCTGCAACAGGGGAACGAAGGATTCACCGTGCATGGGGATGACCGATTCCATTCCGGCGAGATCCAATAATGTTGGTGCCACATCGATGTTTAATATCAGTTCACCACGATTACTTCCCGGCGAGATCAGCTTGGGATATCGAATGAAAAACGGAACCCTCAATGCTTCGTCATAGGGCATGCGCTTGCCGTTGAAACTTCCGTGTTCTCCCATGAAGAAGCCATTATCGCTGGTGTAGATGAAGATCGTATTATCAAGTTCGCCCGTGCTCTCAAGGGCGGCTAAAAGCTGCCCGACGCCTTCATCGACCGCGGCCAGACAGCGTAGTTGGTCACGCACGATAGACTGAGGATCGCGTCCGCGTCCGCGTCTGGGTTCAGCGGGTTCCGGGCCGATGCCTTCCAGTTTCAGGCGATCGAGCCTGGGGCGGCTCCGCGTCAATACCGGCTTGCCGGCCAGATCCGCCTCGTTGGGTGGTGGCACTTGAAATTCATAGTCGGAATAGAGCTCCTCGTGTCGCTTAGAGGGAAGAAAGGGATTATGAACGGCTTTGTGTCCCAGGTATAAACAAAACGGCTTGTCATGAGGTTGGTTAACAAACTCAACCGCGCGACGGTTTAGGTAGTCGGTCATGTTGCCGCGCAACTGTCGGCGGGTGCCGTTGTCGTTGATGACACCATCGATATAGATGCCCTGGCCTTTGAAGCTGATCCAACTGTCGAATCCCGGTCGTCGCGAATCGTCCAACCCCATGTGCCATTTGCCGATGTATGCGGTCTCGTATCCCTGCTCACGAAGCTGTCTTGGAAAGGTCATCAGGGTGTGGCTGATGACGTCGATGCCCAGCTTGTCGTTGTTGAAGACCCGATGCGCGTGCGGATAAAGTCCCGTCAGAAAACTGGCCCGACTCGGCGAGCACAACGGGGTAGCCACAAAGAAATTATTGAAGGAAGCGCCTTCTTGGGCAATGCGGTCGATGTTAGGCGTTTTCAATACCGGATGTCCGGTATAACTGAGCTGATCCCAACGCTGGTCATCGGTGATCACGAACACGATGTTGGGCCTGTCCTGCGTGTCTCGTCGTAGCTCTTGAGCGGAGTCGGAAGCTTGTCGAATGGGTAGTGAGTCAGCCGCGTGGATCAGACAAGCAAGACCATTGAAACATAGTAGGGCTATAAGAAGGCGACGCATAAGAATAGGACTTGATTGTATCATACTTTTGGAGGAACGTGCGACAGTATCTATGCTAAATACGACAATTATTAGACCTAGAATCCTGCATCGTAAGCGTTCGAAGAAAACCCTACACAAACTCGCTTCTGAAAGAGATGCATGGCTCGCCCAGATACCTTCCTGGGGACTATTTCATCGAATTTTCGACGAGATCCCTGGGTATTACTTCTTCGCCAAGGACCGCAAGGGACGTACCATGATAACCAGTCAATCTGTCTTGGACCGCTACCAAATGGCCAATGAGGAAGAGATGCTCGGCTTTACGGATTACGACATAAATCCGCAATCCATGGCCGAACGATATGTTGAAGATGACGAACGTCTCCTCAAGGGCGAAGTCGATCGGATCGAGCATATGGAGCTCTGGTTTGACAAACAAGGCATGCCCGATTGGTACATCGTAACAAAGCTCCCCGTCCTAAATCGAAGGCGGCGCCCCATTGGCGTGATGGGCGTTCTCCGCCGAGCTGCGGAACAAGAGCGGAAATTGCCCGTTCTGGAAAGCGTAGCCAAGGCAGTCATCATTATCCGCAAGGAATTCCCGAGCAACATTTCTATGTTGGATCTGGCCGATGCTTGCGGACAATCGCTTCGCAGCTTGCAGCGCCGGTTTAACGAAGCGTTTGGAATTAGCCCACAAGAGTTCCTCATAAAGACTCGGGTGTCCGAAGCAATGAAACTCCTCCAAGAGACCAGTTTGACAGCGGCTCAAATAGCTACCCGATGTGGATTTGTGGATGCGAGCAACTTGTCCGACCATTTTAAGAAAAGGAGTGGATTAACTCCTACCGAGTATCGTTCGAGCCATCGTCAACCAACTCGTTAGTGTGGAGCCAGAAAAGATGACATGGGAGGATAGTCATCTTTTTTCTGCCGCGTACTTGAGTCTGGCGGAGAACTTGATAATTGACCCTTTTCCCTGTCGAATACTTCCTCTTTTTCGAAGCAGTAAACCATTTCTAATCCGTTCAACAGAGAATGCCCCATGCAAAGCCAACGATCTCCCTATAAACGTCTTCTTTCTATTTGTGCCTTTTGCTTGGTGCTGTCGGGTGCGAGTTGGGCGGAAGATCACGCCAAGCCGGATAACGGTTACAACTGCGTTCTTATGGGGCACAGCTTTTTTGTTCCGATGGCCAGGCAACTGGAGGAACATGCCAAACGTGCCGGTTTTGAGAATCATCAGCAGGTCGTGTCAGGAGCTGGAGGAGGAAAAGGATCTCCCGGAGAGCTCTGGAAGAATCTTGATAGAACGATTAATAGTCGTGAGGCCATCCGCTCCGGGTCGGTCAATCTTGTAGGGCTCACCGCTGCCAGCATAGGCAGTGAATTGGCCGATTACAAAAGGTGGGTTGATTTCGCTCTCGAGCATAATCCCAAAACCTCTTTTTTTATCATGGCACCCAGTTCTCGCTATCAGGATAAAAGCTTCGAGGAGTTCGAAGGTGCCTGGAAAAATACACACGCCAGGCTTCACAGCGGCATCGACGACTTGCGTAAGGCCTACCCGGAGACTACCTTTTTCTGCATCCCCCAAGGACAAATAAAGGTGGAACTCTGGCGCCTTTTCGACGAAGGAAAGTTACCAGAGGTCACCGAACTCAAGAGTCGGGACAACCCCAGTATCTTCAGAGACAACACCGGGCATGGAGGTCAAGTGGTCATTAAAACAGGAACGCTGCTCTGGCTTGCCTCCATATACCAGGCTGATCTAGATGAATATGATTGGGACCCCCAGACCAAGACCGACCTGAAAGCTCTGGCCCAGAAGATCGCTAAAGACGATCCCTATACCAAACATTGATCACTCTCTTGGGGGGCCAAGAGCGTAATAGATTATTTAACATGCTTCTCCCGTTGCCACCGCTACCTCCCACGATATAATAAGGAATTTCCCCGATGATTCGTCGAATGCTGTTCACCATGCCTGTCTTGCTGACTGGGTTATTGAGTTTGACCGTTGTCTTCAATGGTCTGCTTGCCGCTGATCGGCCCAACGTGCTTTTCGTCATCTGCGATGACCTCAACGACACGGTCGAGGGCCTGGGTGGTCATCCCCAGGCGCGTACGCCAAACATCGACCGGCTGACCCGGTCCGGTGTTCGCTTTGTGAACGCGCATTCCTCCAACCCGGTGTGCGGGCCTTCGCGAGCGAGCCTGTGGTCCGGTCTCTATCCGCACACGTCAGGGATGTACGGGTACAATCAGAACAGATACACCTGGCGGGACAGCCCCGTTCTAAAAGACGCCGTCACTCTGTTCGAGCACTTCAGTAAAAACGGTTACGAGACCTATGCGACCGGCAAGATCTTCCACAACAACCATCACACAGAATCGTTGTTTCGAGAACCAGGCCAGTACGACCGATTCGGCGTGGATGCTTCCTTCGGGCCGTTCCCCGCCAGAAACGGTGGCAGCATGTCCCACCCCTCCATGAAATCCCCCTGGGGCGCTAACGGATTCGAGGTGTTTGTTCCCTTGTCCGACGTGCCGCAGGTCCCGCCTGATCCGTCAAAGAACAAGCCCGGATTCGGCGGATGGATTGATAACGGCCAACCCTTTCGATATGAAGGCCCGAATAATCGCGACCTGATGACGGACGAACGTTCCGCGTTATGGGTAAGCGAGCAACTGGCTGCGAATCACCAGAAACCGTTTTTCATGACCGTCGGTTTTATGCGTCCCCACAGCCCATGGGTGGTGCCGCAGAAATATTTCGACCTGTTCCCGCTCGACCAGATCGAATTACCACCCTTTCTAGCGAATGACCTGGAGGATTGCGGCCAGCCCATCTGGCAAATGAAGGAAAAGGTAATTCATTACTCACGACTGGAAAGGCTTCGTGAAGCCTATCCCGGCACGGAGGGTTGGAAGCGGTGGATTCGCGCTTACCTGGCTTCGGTGGCCTTCGTCGACGACCAACTGGGTAAGGTGCTCGACGCTCTGGAAAATAGTCGTTACGCGGACAATACCATTATCGTATTCACATCCGACCACGGCTTCCACATGGGAGAGAAGGACCTCCTGTTCAAGAAGACCATTTGGGAGGAAAGCACTCGGGTGCCATTGGTCATCCACGCCCCTGGGATCGCCGAGCCGGGAGAAAAATGTGAACAGCCTGTATCACTGATCGACTTGTACCCGACCCTAATTGACCTCTGCGGGTTGCCTCGTGAACCCAACCAACATGGAAATGGGCGGGACCTGGATGGTCATAGCCTGCGTCCCCTGTTGACGAAGCCGGAAGCGGGCATTTGGGATGGCCCGCCTGTCGCCTTGAGTGTGATTGAAGGAGGAGTGCCAGTGGAGATCGGCGAAATCGCCCCGCTGAGCCAGCAGCATTTTACGGTTCGTTCCATTGACTGGCGATACAGCTTGTGGGCCAACGGCGAGGAGGAGTTATACGATCACCGCACGGACCCCCAGGAGTGGCACAACCTCGCAGCCGATCCCGACCATGCGACCATCAAGAATGGGCTTCGAGAGGAGCTCCGGAGGCTGACCGGGCGAGGAGAATAAACCAAGAGCAATTCCCAAAACTGAAAGTCCACCTGCTGATCATGCAGATAAAGGATTACATTGGGGTTAATTCGGCCGGCCTTGCAAGCGCCCAAGATACTCATACTGATCAAACGCATCCGCGCCGCCAATAACTCGTGGATCCTCGTATTTCTCCAGCTCGGAAAATAGTTTTTCTTTCAATCGCTTCAATGTACCCGCGTATTCGGTACGGTCGGCGACATTATACATCTGATAAGGATCCAGTCGAAGATCATAAAGTTCATCAGCAGGTCGAAGCCCAAAGGATAGTTGCCAATAAATTTGCATATCCGGCTCGTCCTTATGCTCGATGATATAACTCTTTGTGGGGCTCTCGTTGACTTCCGAATAAGTTGGCCCATAAATACTTCCGTCGGGGTGACCGGCCGGCCATCTTTCTGGTTTGAAACTGTGGATATATAAAAAATTATCGGTGCGAATAGCGCGCATGGGAGTCCCCCCCATATGATCTATTTGAGCCACGGTATGGCGTTCTTTTCCAGTGAGCACGTATTCACGATCCGATGACACACGTCCCTCTTTTTCGGAACGCAAAATAGGCAGCAGAGAACGACCGGTTGTTCCCGGCAGCATGTCGAGTCCCGTCGCTTCCAGAAAGGTAGGAGCCAGATCCGTCGTGCTTACAAAATCAGTTACGACCCGGTTCTGTGGAATTTGGGCATGCCACTTGATAGCCAGGGGAACACGCGCACCGTGATCATAAAGGCTGGCTTTTCCACGAGGAAACGGAAAGCCATGGTCCCCGGCCATGACCACGATGGTGTTATCGGAAAGTCCCTGAGTCTCAAGGAGAGCCAGCGCTTCACCCACCTGACGGTCAAAGCGTTCCACCTCCCAATAATAATCCAGAATGTCCCTTCGAACGGCGTCTACATTCGGAAAAAAGGGAGGAACCTGAACATCCTCCGGTTTCATTCCGGCGCGGATTCCCGAATCCAAAATATAGGGTCTATGAGGATCCGAAGCTCCAAACCAGAAACAAAACGGTTGATCTTTAGGGCGCTCTTTCAGGAATGCATCCAGACTTCCAAACTTTTTACCTGCTACTTCTTTTCCGCCATCCGAACCCGGACCGAAGCCCTTGCGATAGTGCCCCACAAAATAGCCGGTCTCCTTCAACACCTGCACATAGCTTGGGAATCCTTCCGGATAATTACCAAACAGGGCACTGCCAGATTTGAGTCTCCAGAAATGCTGTCCGGTAAGAATCGCATTGCGTGATGCGGTACAAGTCGGGGCAGAAATATAGGCATTGGTAAACAGTACCCCATTGGCGGCTATGCTGTCGAAAGCAGGAGTCTTGATCACCCTATCCCCGTATGAACTCGCGTGCGGCCAACCCCAATCATCGGCAATGGCAAAGAAGATATTGGGGCGTTCGCTTTCGTGATGATCGGCGAAGAGAAGTCCACCCACATTTACAGTCAGAAGAAGACAAAAGAAGAATATTCGTTTCATGGGTTACTTGTTTGTTCTGGTTACTAATTACCTGTTTCTTCCCGTGTTGAAGAGTATATAAGTTCCGCTTTTCCCGGCTACCGCTATATCGAGCTTGCCGTCATCATTTATATCGGCCGTGCGGATTTGCAGGCCTATGCCCACCGATCCTTCATCGATGATGTGGCGTGTGAATTTCAGTTGTTTCGGGTTCCAGGTGTAATAGTAGATGCAAGGCTGATCCTGGCCACCGGGGTCCCGGCCGTTATGCGCATGAAAGCGTTTGCCGGTAATCAGTTCGTCTTTGCCGTCCCCGTCGAGATCAGCCCAGTGGAGCGCATGGGGTTGAGAAAAACTGTCGTCGATCAAGTGCTCTTTCCATTGGGTCTTGCCATCTTTGGGCTCGAGCTGCTCCCACCAATGCAGGCCGTAGTCATGGCCGTGCCCGACAAGAATGTCCATTTTCCCATCCTTGTTCATGTCGCGACAGAGCATGGGAACGCTGCCATGAATGAACCAGTCATCATGGTATTTCCAGGGGGTTGTCATGGCATTCGATGCAGGACGTTCATACCAGCCGGCTTCAAATAATAAATCTTCACGCCCGTCGCCATTGATATCGCCAAAACCGAGACCATGACCGTTGTCGTCGGTGCCGATCATGATCTTTTGAAGGGCAGGCACCTCTTTGCGCACGGTGATGAATTTTTTGCCTTTCTTTTCCTGCACATTCCGTTCTTCCGTTGAAAACTTCCACGCAAGCAGCGGTTGCTTCTTGCCAAAGCTGTTGACGACCAGTTCCGCTATGCCGTCGCCGTCCAGGTCATGCATAAGCACGCCTTCGTTGCGGCTATTTTCCGTGTCTTGAAGCAAGTGCTTGGGCCACATCTTGCCCAGTTTCAGGGCATCGATTCCCGGGTTTTCATACCAGTGGGCTTCAGTGGGGAGGAAGGAGAAGGAAATGACGTCCATGAATCCGTCTCCGTTAACATCGTGAGCAAAGTCACAATTGCTTTGCACGTAACCATTCCAGTCTTCAATCGTGCGCACGGGGTGAGCAACAAAATCAGGCGCCGGATACCAATTGCGTCCTGCAATAACGTCCAGCTTCCCATCGTTGTTAAAGTCAGCGATGTCGATCCCTTCATTCCCATCGACCGTCAGAGTCTTGATCTCCCAATCGGGCGATGCCGCGTTGAGCGGAGTATGGAAAGTAAAGAGCAGCGTGAAGAGTGAAACAAGGGTTAGCCGATGGCCGATACCCGTTGCCAGGACCAACACAGGGACTGTTTGAGTAATGGTTCTTGTTTTCATATAACGATTTTAAATGGTGTACGGAGCACGTCGTTCGTAAGTGCGCAAGCCATTGGCCTCGGCATCGTTGACGAAACGTTCCTTCTTCGGATCAAAGGTAACTTTGCGACCCAGCTTCCAGCTGATGGCAGCTGCGAAGCAGGCCATGTGTCCGTAGCGAACGGCGGTCGAGTTACACACCGGTTGTTCACGGGTCTTCACACAATCGAGGAAGTTACGCACATGGTGAACCGGATCCGTGCCATAGATCTGGTCGGCAGGTTTGCTTGCTACGAGCTTGGAATTGCTGGCTTCGATACGATCGAAATCGCCGGCTTCCACCCAGCCTTCATCACCCACAAAACGTACGGGACAGGTACCCAGTCCGTCGATCCACTCCCCCACTCCATCGCGTGAAGAAAGACGCATAACCAGTTTGATGCCATTGGCATACTTTGCGTGTATCAGACTGTCTGATACGGTTTCAAATTCGATCGGTGTCGTTCCATCGGCATCCGCAGCCCACTGACAGAGGTCAATGGTATGCGATCCCCACTCGGGCAGTCGCCAGGCGGAGTACAGTCCCTTGTGGTTGCGCCACTTGCTTCGTACGCAATAGTCTTCGTTAAAATCAATCATGGGCGCAGGGCCAACCCACTTATCCCAATTGATAACCGATGGATCCGGCTCGGGTTGGGCGGGCAAGGGCTCCAGGTATTCCTGCAGCTGCAGGATGCCGGCATGCACTTCCTGGACCTGGCCCAGCTTACCGTTGCGGGCAAGATCGACCGCCAGTCTGAAATTGGGAACACTGCGTCGCTGCGTTCCAGCCTGGAAGACGCGCTGGTGCTTTTGAATGGTATCGTCCAGTTCCTGGCATTCCTGGATATTCATAGCACAAGGCTTTTCACAATAGATATCCTTGCCCGCACGTGCGGCGAGGATGGAGGCCGTGGTATGCCAGCGGTCGCCGGTGGCGATGACAACCGCGTCAATATCGTCCCGTGACAGGACGCCCGCCATGTCATTGTAAGACACGCAATCCGAGTTTCCGTAATGGCGGTCGGCCTTGCGCTTGATGATTTCGCGGCGCTCTTTTTGAGGATCGGCGATGGCAACGAACTGACAGTCCTTGTGCTTAAAGAAGCCATCCAGGACCTTGCGACCTCGCGGTCCCAGTCCAATGCCTCCAACGGTAATCCTGTTACTGGGCGCTACGTTTCCATCCTTACCGAGCGCACTGGCCGGTATAAGGGTGGGCATGCCGATTCCGGCAACCGCAGCGGTTTTTATAAAGGTACGACGGGTAGATTTGGTACTCATAGGTTTAATATTTAATTAGGGGCTGTCCTAGCTAAGGGTTAGTGTTTAGTTGATTTATACCAGTGTTT
>ERZ887942.2456-NODE-2456-length-11477-cov-5.405358_pt1 | contig 11477 bp, 8 predicted proteins | sample MGYA00521099_ERZ887942 | MGnify/ENA primary metagenome ERZ887942 (study PRJEB32303, sample SAMEA104408605) | aquatic metagenome | biome: Brackish water; feature: Pelagic; material: water | place: Baltic Sea | collected 2014-06-07T06:48:00 | depth 16,251 m ... | reverse complement strand
TGAGCCCGCACCCACAAACCCCAAGACCAAAGATGAATTTCCGAGCCAGCTTGCGGCAGAACTCATCAACATCTTGGACGAATGCGATACCAGCGTAACTTTCGTATCTGCTTATCTAATACCAACTCCCCATATGGAGGCTGCTGTCGAACGGGCTGAAAAACGCGGCGTATCGGTCAAAATCCTGACCAACTCGCTTCAATCCAACAATCACCTGGCAGCCCACAGCGCCTATCGCCACCATATCCACCAACTCGTTAAGCATGGAGCAGATATGCATGAAGTTCGCGCTCAAGCAAAAGACCGCAACTACTACATGCAAAAGCCCATCGACACCAAAGAACTCGGCCTCCATGCAAAACTCATTCTTTTTGATGACGATCGCACCTTTATAGGAAGTGCCAATATGGATCCTCGGTCTCTGCGTTTAAACACTGAAATGGGTTTCCTCATTGAGAGTAAGGAAATAAATCGGACAGTGAGGGAGCACCTTGAAATCGACTTTGATAAGCGAAACGCGTGGCATCTGGAACCTCAACCCGACGGAAATATTCATTGGGTCTCAGATGATGAGACCCGCACCGCACAACCTGTTGATTCTGCATTTCAGAGACTGGAAGACTGGTTCCTAAGTGTCCTCCCCGTCGAAGGTGAGTTGTAGTTCTTCGAGTCTTCAGAGCGAAACTCAGCTATTCTCCAATTCGCCTTGCTCCCTTCACGAAAAAGAGGGCGACCCACGTAGGACCGCCCTCTCATTTAAAGTCTTTTGGTAAAACTGCGCTACTTCACTGTGATCGGAACTGAAACAACCGTGGCGCCCCAACTGAGATTCAAGTGCGCTTGGGTATCGGAGAGCGTATCAAAACTTATAGTGAACCACTCGACATGAGGATTATCGCTAGAAACAGGAACCTGTATACGCGCTACATCCATAGATTCATCGTATTGAGTGCCCCACGACAATTTTGAGTTAATTATCAGATAGGCTGTGTCTTCATTCCCCATGCTATAAAGCGAATAAGTACCAGCACTAATCGCCTTGTCACCGATCATGACATCATCTGAAAACGTGATTGCGGTGGATTCATTAGCTCCGGTTCGCCAGACTTTATTTGCCGGAACCAGGTCTTCTAACTTTCGTCCCTTCAGGCCTGGACGACCATAGGTTATCGAAACAACCGTCGTCCCGATTGTTTGGCTAATCGAAGCATTCGGACTAGGCCGGGCCTTTTTGTTCCCACGGTCCTGAGCAAAAGAGAAAGAGCCGGTTGCAACCAGTAGGGCCAGAGCAACGACACTGAGTTTTATTAGTGATTTCATAGAGTATTAGGTTTGGTATAGATTAATGGTTCTTGGGCGGCGTGATCATGATGTGTGCCCGGTGAGTACCGGGATTCATAATCCAGGGTCCACCCGGTGAGGCGGGCGCCAAAGGAAGACCAGTTGTCTCGGAAGTCTCAAACGGAATGTAGAATACATAGCGCAGGTGATGTTTTTCTATTTCCTGAGTATCAGGATTAATTTCTCCGTTAAGAACAGCCAGCAATGCTTTGTCGGGCATTTCTAGTTTCCCTGATTTCGCTTCCTCTTCACGAATATCGAAAATCTCTGTTTCGGTCTTACCTTCTTTCTTCAATTCTCGTCCGCGGGCCATAAACGGCTCTAGTCCCTTATGGTAACAGGCCGCACTAAAGTTCTTCTTAGCCGGGTCATCCGCAAGACAGATATAATCGTTCGAACCTTCTCGAAGCACCGCCAGCGTCCCATCCGGTTTATAACCGAGCACGGTTGCTTGGTCCCTATGTAATTGGGGTGCTGCAAGCACCGCGGTTGTTATTTGCCAGTAAACTGACGGGACTTTTGTTTCAGCATGACTGACGAGGGAAACCAGCAGCATGATTAGAGTTAGGGGTAATATACGTTTCATGGAGCCTGATTGTGGGATTCTTATGCAACGAAGCAAGCGTGCTTCGGGGTTAATAGAAAGAATTAATGTCCGATCACATCGAGATAGGACTTCAAGTAGGATTGAACAACGGTATCTGCGGAAAACGTCTCAATCGCCCGCTTTTTGGCTTGGTTACCCATTGAGGAACGACGTTCTTCATCTTTCCCGAATATTGAGATTCGCTGACCCAGCGCTTCAACATCACCAAAGGGCACCAGAAAACCGGTTTCATTATCAACGACGACCTCAGATATGCCTCCCACATCAAAGGACGCACTGGGAAGCCCATACCGCATGCCTTCAAGGATTCCCAAACAAAAGCTTTCGTATTCCGACGAATAAACGGTGAAGTCCGCAGCGGCGTAGTAGTTGTCTACATCGTAAACATCGTCAACCACCACGACTCGATCCTGGAGGTCTCGCTGCGCAATTTCTGTCTCTAGCTTTAAAGTATCTGCTCCCGCAAGTATCAAGAGCTTCATTGCACGCCCAGCTGAACCGATCTTAAAGGCATCCAATAGCAGGTCCAGCCGCTTGATCGTTCGTAGATTGGAAGCATGAAGCGCGAGCGGTTCATCCCCGACTCCGAGCGAAGAACGAACCGCAGCCCTATTCTCAGTAACGGGTCTTGGCTCGTAGAAATTCGGTATGACCAAAATCTCTTTTTCCAAATCAAAAAGTTCCAAGGTGCGTTCCTTCAAGTTTTGCGAAACGCAGGTGACTAGATCGGAAGCCGCCAGCACGTGTTGCAAAAGCGCTCGGTATTCAGGCATAGCACCCAAGTAAATAATATCTGTGCCGTGCAGCGTTGTTATGATCGGAGGAGCCGCAGCGCCTATCAGTTCTTTGGCGATCCAAGCAGCAGCCGTATGAGGAATCGCGTAATGGGCGTGCACGACATCGATCCGGTGGTTCCTGCAAACTTCTGCGATTCGCGTAGCGAGCGGCAAGGTATGGTCAGGACTTTTAAACAATGGGAACTCCACCGGAGTAGACTCACAAAAATGAATCCGGGGATGATCATTCTTCAAACGATGCGGAGGACGTTCGGAAATCACGAATACCTCGTGCCCCAACTCCGCTAACTCATGCCCTAGTTCTGTAGCGAGAATCCCACTACCACCCACGGTAGGATGGCAAAGCAAGGCAATGTTTAACGAACGACTCATCCTAATCTTACTAAAATCGCTGACTCCTCAAAACGCTGAGATCAGTTACCGAAGACGCTAACAAAGGGCTTTCGGAATATAAACGTTGAGCTGAGTAAACCCCCACTTGAATACCGTTCACCCGAGCTCTTGAAAGTTGCAGATCTATGTAGTCCATATTCGCTACCTGAGTTGCATGGCATTTCATGAGCTCAGTCCACGCCTCCACTTGGCTGGAAATATCCACAAAAATCGAATAGGAATCGGCATTAGCGGCCCCACCACTGGAAATATCATAAAACAAAACCAACGAAGCCGCATGGGGGGTCGAATCTTCCAACCCCGGTGTATTTCCGTAACGAGCTAAACGAGTCGCATCTCGCACAATTTGATTTACCTCCCGATGGTCTGGATGTTGATTCAGATGCCCGGAAGGCGCCAGGACGATGTCCGGCTGATGCCGCCGAATACGAATGGCCATTCGCCGGGTCAATTCCAGGGTCGCTCGAATACAGGTATCACCCTCTGTTGGCAGGAACTCGAGCTTAGCATTCAGCATGTTAGCAGCAGCTTGTGCCTCCGACTTTCTTGTTGCTGGGTCACCATAAGTTCCCGCCTCTCCATGAGACAACACGGTCATCACGATTGCTGCACCCTGCGCAGCCGCATCTAGAAGAAACCCACCACACCCAAACTCGATATCATCAGGATGCGCCCCAACCGCTAATATTCGTTTACCATTCATGATTAAATTCTGCGTAAGCTTCTCCTGATCTTTCGATAAAGTCACGCTTAACGAATTCGATCTCAGGAGCATCCTCCTTATTCAGATACTGAATCTCGCCTTCACCAGCAATGTAGTGTGTACATTTGACTACCGACTGCATCCATCGGAGTCGAGTATCCCGTGTCGGACTGATCTGCCGTTTCTCAATATCAGACACCGGAATGTCCATGTATTTACCACCCCCCTTGTGTAGCGAAAAGCGATCTCCTCGAATCCGAGCACGAACGACCTCTCCTTCATAAGGAACATCCACGAAATAATCATCTACCGCAATAGCCAGTTCCCGGAACTGTGAATCACTGGAACGCACGAGTTCCACTCCCTCGAGCAATCCCATGCCACGATACATCGCGATACAAAACTCGGTTACATTGTCAGTCTCTACCGAATCAAACATGTCCACCAGCTCCTCAGATACCAGATTCGGTAAACAGCGGCGGGCCTTCTCCTTCCACTCCGGTTTGATCGTTTTGCAATAGAGTGGTGAATACAGCTTTTGTATCTTGTTTTTAACTTCAAAGTTAATGCGCTCTGGCTGTCCTGTGTGCTTGTTCGTCAATACGCTACAGGTCTCACGATAATCGTGGTCGCTGTCATGAAGGAAAAACACGATCTTCCCGCCCATCTCGGCTTGCATTCGCCGAACCGTCTTGATTTTCGCAAACACAAACCGGTTAGGAAAAATCCCACAGGGCTGCTGCCCAAAACAAAAGATAGGCTCACTCCCATGCATTTGTGTTTCTCTAGGGGCCTCCCCCTCTGCGCGAGTCATCATTTAACTTTCAGAATTATTTAAAGCTGCGTTCTTTCCCAAAAACAGTTGAAGAATGAGGCTAAGTAAAATTACGGAAACACAGGCAATCAAGTTATACCAAAGATAGCCAATTTGAACCAAGTTGGATAAGTAGAGACCTACGACCGAAACCTGAACAACCAGTCCTGCGAAAAAAGCGGCATGCCCACCAATGCGTTTAATAAAGAACGCTGCGAGGAAAAGACCGAGCACGGTTCCATAGAATAATGAACCGACAATATTCACGGCTTCGATCAGGCTCTCGACCATACTGGCAAACAAGGCGAACAGAATAGCCAGTCCTCCCCAGATGGCGGTAAAGATTCGAGACGCCAAGACATAGTGCTTTTCACCCCTCTCCTTTTGTATAAAGCGCTGATAAAAATCCACGGTAGAGATCGTTGCTAACGCACTCAGTTCGGATGCAGTGGACGACATCGCAGCACTCAGGATCACAGCCACCAGTAAACCGATCAGACCAACAGGAAGCTCATTCAGCACGAAGTGGATAAACACATAATCGGTCTCCTTCATACTCACTTCACCAGATACATCGGCGATGTGGTCTTTGAGGTTTGAACGCGCATCTCGAATAGATTGTCCTGCTTCTTGAACCGCCACTTTCGAAATCTCTTCCTGAACCTTATCACCGGTTCGCATCGCATCCACATATCCAGCTAAGGCCACCTGCTGAGTTTCAAAGGTCACCATAAATGCCTCTTCCAATTCCTTGTAAGCATCCGCTTCAAGGTCGGCAATTTTCTCAACGGTAGCATCGGGCAGAAATGTAGCGGGCGGTTTCTCCCATTGATAAAAAACAAACACAAGAACACCCAATAGCAGAATCATAAACTGCATAGGCACCTTCAAGAGCGCATTGAACATCAATCCCAAACGACTATCACGAGTCGAATTCCCCGACATATAGCGCTGCGCCTGTGACTGGTCGGTTCCGAAATACGCGAGCGAAAGAAAGAACCCACCAAGCAGGCCTGACCAAAGCGTATAACGCTTATCGAGGTCGAAGGAAAGATCGACCACATTCAGGTGCCCCAATGCACCCGCGATACTCAAATTCTCCGTGAAACTTGCGTGCCCGGATATTTTGTACACCACGATTCCAAACGCGACTGCCATCCCTGATAGAATGACAGTCATCTGATATTTGTGAGTCAGACTCACCGCATGGGAACCACCGGTAACGGTGTAAATAATAACCGCCAAGCCAACCCCAATAACCGTCGTATTCATATCCCAACCAAGCACGCTGGTAAGAATGATGGATGGCGCATAAATAGTTATCCCGGCTGAAAACCCTCGCTGAATAAGAAAGATAATACTTCCAAGCGTCCGGGTTTTGGAATCGAAACGATGTTCCAAAAACTCATAGACGGAGCACAGCTCCAGTTTATAATACATCGGCACAAACACGACAGCGATCAGTATCAATGCCAGCGGCATACCAAAGTAGTTTTGCACAAACGCCATACCACTGTCGTAGGCAAGACCCGGCGTAGAAAGAAATGTGATCGCACTGGCTTGAGTGGCCATTACCGACAAGCCAATCGTTCCCCAGTGATTGGAACTGCCTTTCAGAAAGTCGCTTAGGTTATGATCGTTGCGTGTCTTCCAAACGCCAAAGAAAACGATGGCGCACAGTGTTGAACCGAGAACGAGTATATCAAAGGTGCTCATGAAGGATGCGAGACGCTTAAGCGAAGGTTTTAGTCAGCCAGACGTAGAATGCGATTTGTACCACCAGGGCAACTACCACAGTTATATACAGGCGAGTCCAACCAGCTGATTGCTCGGCTTCGGCTGAGTGTTTTACTTCGTGCTTCGAATCAGTTTCCATGTCCTAAAGAAATCAGGTTCACAAAGAACCGTATGGCGCCAGGATTTCCCTCCGGCAATTGTCTAAAAAAGGAAAGCCCCGTGTAGGCGTACCAGCCTTTCCCATACTGAGCGACTAACAAGCCACCATCTCTGGGTGGTTCGCCACGATCGTTTGCGGATATCAAGGCTTCGTAATTGCTATCCCAGGAATCCGCAAAGTATAGACCGCGCTCCTGTATCCAATCCTCGAAGTCACTCGCCGTAATTTTATTGGGCAGATTGAAAACCGGATGTTTCGGATTGAGCATACGCATTTCAACGCTTTCTTCAGATACCCGATCTCTCGAAAGGCTTAAAGGATACGGCGCTTTGAATTGTGATTTGGTGCGTGAACTGGTGGTATTGAACTGAGAGATGAGCGTTCCTCCTGCTTCCACGTAGGCAATCAATTCATCAAACCGCTTATCCAAACCCTCCAGGGCATCAAATGCACGCGGACCCAGTATGACCGTATCAAAGGGCTTCAAGCGATCACGATCGATGTCACTCACTTGAATAAGGTCCACGTCATAGCCAATACGACTCAAGGTTTCAGGAACCGGGTCCCCCACTCCCTCGATACAAGCAATGCGATTTCCACCCCGTTTTAAATCCAGACGCGTAACCTTTGTCGCTGCCTTGGCCATAATCGGCTGTCGACCGATATGTTCATAATCGATCTGGTTCGACCTCTGCGCATAGACGTTTCCATCATTCGACTGAACACTAAACAAAATTGTCCCTTCAGAAGCACCTGCGGGTGGATAAATATTCGCAAGCAGGACTTGCTCCGCGCCACCTCCTTTGAGGGAGACCTCTGGATCGGGAATCTCAACGGACCAACCATCAGGTGCAGTTGCTTCCAATCTCCCGCTGATGGTTCCGGAGTTTCCAGTCACATGCACTTCCACCTGCTTTGCCTCCCCACTCTCAAATAGAAGGACCGAAGCATCCGGTTTTAAAACGATCGCCGGACGAATGGAAACGATATGGTGCACCTCCCCTTTCACAGGATCGCTCAGACGTTGAATAACGGGCGTCGACAATTCGATCGTGTAGCCATCGATTTCAATGCCTGCGGATACCGTCATCGGTGGAGGCACATCCATCAACTCGAGCAGTCGGGTATTATTGAAATGATAGATGCCCGTTTCGGGCTCGATATTGAGCCAGAAGGGCTGGGTCAATGGAGCATCATCAGGAAGCTGAAAGCCATACGATAGTATCTCCGAAGCATTTTCACTCAACGGTGCGGCCAGATTATCCTTATTCACTAACGAGATAGCTGCAGGCCAATTTTCACTGTCGAATAGGCTCACCTCCGACCGTTTTAGTTGTGCTTCGATGGGCGAACGATTCGTCAATTCTATGTCCAGATCGACCATATCTCCCGGAGTCAAATAAGCGGATTCTGAACGCGCTTCAAAATGTAATCCCATAGCAGCCGCGATCAATCCGTGGACCGTCTTCCGTTTCGCATGCAAATATCGGGTAGTTTGGAGCCCTGCCAAAACGTTATCTACCTTGATCAAGTTTGGAATGACTCCCCACGGTTGTGACGGATTGAAAGCTTTTATAGTCTCCTCCAATAAAGTCTCCACGGGTTCACCGCCCGGGATTCGATTCCAGGAAGTATCGACCCCCGCAAGAAAGTTACCGTTTGCCGGAGCTCCGTCCAACAGAACCAAATTCTCACGTTGGGGACCCCGACGCCCCGCCTGGCCAAATCCCTGGCTCTTGTGCATACTGCGACTTTTCGCAGCGATCTCAGTGTAAGAGCTCCCTAAGAGCGGATTGTACTTTCCAATCTCGAGAGACGTCACCTCACGTTTCTCATCGCTTAGACTCCCGCTCCCTCGACGACCATAGCCGTTCCAAAACACTCTTTTCGCCTGATGCACCCCGACTTGGTCAAGCTGCTCAGGGAATTGCGTAGGATCGGCCGCTAGCGTAAACGCTTTTACAGCCAATTGTGCCGAAACGGTATGATGACCATGAGTAGGCCCCTCGTCCGGGTTAAAGCGCGTAATGATCACATCCGGCTTAAAAAACCGAACCGCATAGACCACATCACCCAACACCATTTCCTCGTTCCAGTTTTCCAGCGTATCCTCAGGATTCTTCGAATAGCCAAAATCCCGCGCCCGGGTAAATAGTTGATGGGCACCGTCCAATTCACGCGCCTGCAACAGCTCATTCGCCCGAATAAGGCCTAAATTTTCTTTCAACTCCGGACCAATCAGGTTCTGGCCACCGCCGCCTCGGGTAAGCGATAAGTAAGCCGTTTCCAACTTCTCCTCCTGCGCGAGGTAGGTGAGCATGGCCGTATTTTCATCATCTGGATGAGCCGCCACATAGAGAATTGACCCAACCGTGTTGAGTTTATGCAGCTCGTTCAGGAGCTTTGAGGAATTCATGGATTGGCCGGATGCCACACTGATTGCGGACAAAGCTGCGGCTAGGAGAACCGTTCTTACAATGGGCATAGGATGTTAGTTCAATCAGGGTAAGAAAAGGAGTCTTTGGTTTTATTCCGGTGGCTACCAGTCAAAATCTCTAAATTATGCGGGTTTTCATTTTTTGAACGGACCGCTTGCCAGGCTTGGCGTCTCTCATAGGCTCCTCGAACTATCCCATGAAACTTACTTTCGATCACACACGTCGTTTTGCATTCCTGGCTTTCTTTTTCCTAACCGCAGGATTCGTCCACGCAGACTTCACTATTTCAGGCACCCTTCCCTCTTTGACACCCGGTACTACGCTTCGGCTTGACCGCGTTGACTTGGACAATCGTACCGAAACATCCTTGGGAGAAATAACCGTCGGGGATAACCACTCCTTCGAAGTCCATTTCGACACCGAGCCCGGTTTGTTTAACTTGGTAACATCCCGATACGGAACGATACAGCTCGCGGTTGATATTGGTCAGAAAATTCAGGTATCTGCCACTTCAGGCCTAGTTGTTAGAGGTTCTCCAGATACCGACATCCTCAACGACTATGAATTATTCCGCAAAAACTCGCTAGAGAGACTGGTCTACCCACCCAGAGCAAAACTGAACCAGGTAAAAGATCTTGGCCTACCCGCAGAACAGCTAGCTCCACTCGCTCAAGCAGAAGTCGACGGCTACGCGGCGCACAAACGTGAACTCAACGACTTTACCATCGAACGCGCTTCCAATTCAGTAGCGCTTTACGCAACTTCCCTTCGCTGGGATGGCGATTATCGACTGAACGAACTCCAGGCCCTGGTCGACGGATTCGCTGAAACACACCCTAAGCTAGCCATCACGCGCAGCATGCAGGAAAAACTAAGGCTTTTCAGTCTAACAGCTACCGGTGCCACCGCTTCACCGCTTTCCGGAACGGATCTCGATGGCGCAAACTACTCGCTTGAAGACTTCAGCGGCAAAACGGTGCTGGTCGATTTCTGGGCCTCTTGGTGTGTGCCCTGCCGTGTTGAAAACCGGCACTACCCTAAACTCTTGGAGAAATATGCCGACCAAGGTTTCGAAGTCCTGGCAGTCAACATGGATGACAGTCGCTCTGCCTGGGGTCGCGCATCCCAACAAGATAAAATCACATGGCCGCAGATCTCCGATGGTCTCGCACTCAAGTCACCCATGGGCACGGCCTACAACGTCACCGCTTTACCCATGAGCTTTCTGATCAGTCCTGAGGGAAAGATTCTTGGCCGCAATCTTCGCGGCGACGTGTTGGATAAAAAGCTGGAGTCGGTTTTCTCCAAGTAAATCGCCTCAAGCCGTCATTTCCCCTTCAAGGCCGAGCTTAATCATCCAGCGTCGCAATGCCAGCGAGGCTTTATCAGCCTTGGCATGTACCTCTTCAGCAATATCCATGGGGATCTCCTCTGGTTTCTGGAGTTCGACGATAGCTCGATCTTCGTAAATGATCTTCTTTTCCCAAGCCAGCAAGTCTTCCACGGGGACGTCGTGATCGAAGTTGCGGTGAAACACTGCGATAATCTGCGCCTTGCGGGCGGACACTGGAGCAATATTAAAATGAATAACGTGCTCCCGGTCTTCTGGGTAGCTGATCACCGTTCGAGTGCAGAATGGAAGGTAAAGTGTCCGGTGCATATGGCGGTTCAACTCCGCCGTATTAGCGATTGGTGAATCATCAGGGTTCGTAGCCTGATAATCGAACTCCATGGTCATGGTAAACTCATCTTGCGTGAACTCGTAGTCCGCTCCCATCGTGGCGCTGTCCTCTTTACCAAAACTACTTTGGTGAATGAACGAGAAATGCGCGTTGTCGATAAAGTTCTCTATGAGACGTCCTGCTGAGCAGTTCCACACCTCCGGTCCAAGGTGGAAGCGACGGTAGTTTCCATCGCTTTCTTCCGGTTCCCATACAGGAATCTGATTGGTCGGCTGACCACTCAGGCAGACCCAAATTAAACCATACCGCAATTCGTGACGCACCGTAAGCAACTTTAGTTTCGCTGGGATATTCCAATCCGGATGACTCGGAACAAGAACACATTGACCATCTGACTTAAACCGGTATCCGTGATACGGACACACGAGGCACCCATCCTTGATCCAACCTTCTGAAAGCGGCGCTCCCCGATGAATACAGATATCCCGCGCGACCACATATTCCCCTCCTAGCCGGGAAACCACCAGATCGACGTCCAGTAAGCGAAGTTTTTGCGGTTTATCTCCAATGTCAGATTCCAGAGCCAGCGGATACCACATATTCGATAAAATCTCCCAATCATTGTTGGAGAAAGTGCATTCCCGAGGGTATTCGATCGAAGTCCAATTTGATTCAGCAGTAGCGGTCATATCTAGATCCAAGCATGTGATGTTCCAAATTCTGGTCAATCGCCAATAAGGTATAGTCAAGGTTGCCAGACTGGTACAATTCAGGCTTAGTCGACTCCCATGACGGCATTTCAGCT
>ERZ887942.2455-NODE-2455-length-11481-cov-22.877910_pt1 | contig 11481 bp, 4 predicted proteins | sample MGYA00521099_ERZ887942 | MGnify/ENA primary metagenome ERZ887942 (study PRJEB32303, sample SAMEA104408605) | aquatic metagenome | biome: Brackish water; feature: Pelagic; material: water | place: Baltic Sea | collected 2014-06-07T06:48:00 | depth 16,251 m ... | reverse complement strand
GCCGAATGGATCAACCTCTTCGACGGCAAAACCACCAACGGCTGGACACCCCGCGACAAAGTCATCCAATTCGAGGCCAAAAACAAGGAACTCCACCTCCTCTCCAAAACCAACGTCTGGGTCACCACCAAAATCGAAATGGCCGACTTCGAAGCCGAGCTCGAAGTCTTCCTCCCCGAGGAACCCGGCTTCAACTCCGGCCTCGCCTTCCGCTGCCAGGGAGCCAAAGGAAAACCGAAAGGCTACCAAATCGAAATCGACCGCAAGATCCCCGGCGGCATCTACGGCATCGGACTCGGCGGCTGGCTCAGCCAGAAAAAAGGCCCCCTCAAGGAAGGACAATGGAACCATTTCCGCGTCATCGCCCAAGGCAACCACCTCCGCACCTTCGTCAACGGCCAGCCCGTCTCCGACATCCTTGAAAAGAAGCAGCTCAAAGGATACTTCGCCATCCAACACCACGGCAAAGGAGGCGTCGTCAAATTCCGCAAGATCCGCGCCCGCGAACTCCCCGCCAAAACCACCGCCCTTGAAAAACCCAACCTCCTCTGGATCGTGGCCGAGGACCTCAGCCCCGCCCTCGGTTGCTACGGCCACCCCAATGCCCGCACACCCAACCTCGACGCCTTCGCAAGGGAAAGCCTCCTTTTCACCCACGCCTTCGCCGCTTACCCCGTCTGCTCCCCCTCCCGCTCCTGCCTCATCACCGGGATGTATCCCACCACCACCGGCACCGGCCAAATGCGCTCCGCCTTCCCTCTCCCGGCCGGCACCAAAGGCTTTCCCGAATTCCTTCGCCAAGCCGGATACCACACCACCAACAACGTCAAAACCGATTACAATTCCGCCGACGCCCCCCGCCTCACCCGCGACTCCTGGGTCGAGTCCAGCCCCAAGGCCCATTGGCGCTCTCGTAAAAAAGGCCAACCCTTCTTCGCCGTCTTCAACGACATGACCACCCACCAGTCCCGCACCATGGTCTGGCCCCACAAAATCTTCAAACAGGAGGTCCAATCCAAACTCTCGCCCGGCGAAATCCACGACCCCGCCAAAGTACAAGTTCCTTCGTACTATCCCGATACCCCCCTCGTCCGCAAGGAACTCGCCCGCTTCCACGACTGCGTCACCGTCATGGACCAAAACGTCGGCCGCATCCTCGCCGAACTCGAAGCCGACGGACTCGACCAAGACACCATCGTCTTCTTCTACTCCGACCACGGCTCCGGCATGCCGCGCCACAAACGCCTCCTCACCGACACCGGGATGCGCGTCCCCCTCATGGTTCGCGTTCCTAAAAAATGGCACCACCTCGCCTCCGAACTTTCCCGGGCCGGAAGCAAATCCGACAAGCTCGTCTCCTTCATCGACTTCGCCCCCACCGTCCTCTCCCTCGCCGGCCTCGAAGCCCCCTCCAACATGCAGGGCCACAACTTCCTCGACGTTACCAAAACACACGACTGGATCTACGGCGCCCGCGACCGGGTCGACGAAGTCTTCGACTGCTCACGCTCCGTCCGCAACGGCCGCTGGCTCTTCATCCGCAACTACCACCCCCACCTCGGCTGGAACCAACCTTCCGTCTTTTCCGACCTCGGTGAAATCCGCCACGAAATCACCAATTACCCCATCAAAACCGGCATGCGTCTCAATTCGGGGCAAACCCACTATCTCTCCTCCCAACGCGCTCCCATCGAGTTCTACGACTGTCTCGTCGATCCCGAAAACCTCCGCAACCTTGCCCTCCAAAAGCTCACCAAAGAACAATCAAACGCTCTCACCTCGGCACAAAAATCCTTCAAAAAACTCCGCCGTGAAACCCACGACACCGGTTGCCTCCCCGAAGGCATCATGGCCGGTCTCGTCAAAAAACACGGTAAGCCCATCGCCGACCTCGTACGCGAAGGCACGATCGACCTCGAGCCCATCTGGAAAGTCGCCGACTCCATCGGCGGCGACCCCCTCCCCGCCATCAAAGCTCTCACATCCCCCGATCCAGCCCAACGCTTCCAGACCATCATCGCCCTGCGCTCCGCACCCTCCGACAAACCCCACCAATCCCGCCTCATTCCACTCCTGGTAGATCTCAACGCCGACGTCCGCATCGAAGCTGCCAGCTGGCTCGCTCAATTCGAACCCCAACCCCTCGACGCCCTCGCAGTCCTGATCAAGGAACTCGAAAACCCCAACTGGGCCGTCGCCCTCCGCGCCTGCCGCGCTCTCGAACTCCTTGGAGCCGAGATCGCCTTCGAGCCCATGAAAAAACTCTACGCCCGCACCCGCGACGAGAAAGGCGACGCCGCCCTTTTCCTCGCCTTCTCCTCCGGTGCCTTCCTCGAAGGCCGCGGCGAAAAAACCGAGCCTTGGAACTTTGCTCCGGCTCTTAAGAAGAAGGCAAAAGAGTGACCCTCAGGCGATAGAAAACCCTTCCCGCCAAAGTCGCTGGGATTGTCGTAACACGAGTCCGGACACCATTGGGATTATCTCGTAAATCCGAAATCTCAACCTGACCGGTCACCGCCTCCCAATTCAGGAGATCGTTCGATTTCTCCAGAACACTCACCAGCCCCCGGCCGGGCAAATCGAGTGACTCGACAAAGGTGAATTGATGGCTTCCATCCGAGAGGAGCGCAACCTCCAGGGGGCGAACGGCTGTGACGGGATCATTGGGATGAGACTCGGTCAGATACTCGTTTAGGTTGGAAAGTCCGTCCCCATCCGCATCATCACCAGCTCCCGTTTTTGTGGTAATTCCAAAGCCAGATAGCCAACTTCCAAACTTCCCAACATTCGTCTTTTCACCCCAATCAATCGCAGGGTCGATGATCGCCCGAATTGCCGTAGCGTTGCTACTCATCCGGGATCCATAGGTATGTGACTGCCGGTAAAATTCAATCTCTCCCAGGTCTCCGTCACCCTCGACCGGTATCACCTCCCACCCTTCGGAGTCCTTTCCATACCAAAGGCCACTCGCATCGTAAAACGCCCCCCGGAAACCGGTCCCATCAACCGGCATCGCCGCCTCCGAATACAAGGCATCCACCGAAAACGAAACCGCTGCAAGCTTCCAGACTTCCCCGTCCTTGATAAACCAACCACCACCCGAATCTCCCCCGGTCGCCATCACTTCATTCCGGCCCAAGACGTCATCAAAACTAAAATAAAGAAGATCATCCTCTCCGGATTTCGCCACGCCCTTCACGACATTTTGTCCCCAGCGGGATTCGCGCGTTCCCCAAGGCCCCCACTTCCATCCGCTCCCGCCCACCTCGCCACCACGGTCCACTCCGGAGCCATGAATCACCATTTCCTTTCCTGCCTCATTCCCTCCTTCGTAAATCCCGGCATATTCCGGAAAGGTCTCCCAAATCTCAAAAATCGAAAGATCGGTCTCACCGATCAAGACCCGTTCTCCTTTGATTGCATAAGTCACCTCCTCACCTCCTCGAAAGAAAACCGGTCGCGTAATCTTCTCCTCGCCTCCGCCCAAATGCCGTGCTGTCACAAAATGCTTCGGCGAAATCACGGTCCCATGAAAGTCCAAATAGTAGACCTGATGTTGCCAGCCGCTCCCCGCCAAATCCCCCGTCGGAGCCGTCCCGGTATTCGCCGGCGGACTGGCACCATCCCGAAAGATCAGCCCTGCCGCCGGCAGCCCCGCAAGCAACAAAAGTGACAGCACCTTTTTCATTCCCCAAACTAGGTGCCAAACCAGGGCTTGTCCTCCAAAAATTGCCCTCGCTCCTCCAAACATCCCCTCAACAGGAGAGCCGATGGCTTCTTTTTACTTCCCGTGTCCTGCCAATCTCGCGATGTTCTGCAGCTCAGTTCCCCCCCCCTCAATTTTGAAAAACATTCTATTCGGACTCCTTCTGGCAGCTGCCCCCTTGAGCGCCCAGATCATCATCTCGGAATTTATGGCCGACAACGACAGCTTCCTTGCTGACGACGATGGCGCTTTCAGTGATTGGATTGAAATTCAAAACTCGGGAACAACGATCATCCCATTAGACGGATATCACCTCACTGATGATGCCGCGAACCCCACCAAGTGGACCTTTCCTTCCCTCTCCCTCAATCCGGGAGCGGCTCTGGTGGTCTTTGCGTCCAATCAAGACCGGACCGATCCCGCCGCCACCCTGCACACCAATTTCAAACTCTCATCCAGTGGCGAATACCTTGCCTTAATCGCTCCGGATGGTGCGACCGTCGCGAGTGAATTTGCCCCCGCCTACCCGCCTCAGTTCCCCAATGAATCCTTCGGCTTCGGGACACCCGGTAGCAGCAATCAGATCAACATCACCCCCACCTGGAGCTCTCCCGCAAACTACCACAATGTGCAACTTAACGGAGTGAAATCCGCAACTCTCGGAGCAACCCCCGACAGTATCGATGCCGATCTCAATGGCTCCCGGCTGCAATACTACATGTGGTTTGATTTCTCCTCCGAACTGGGATCAATCGCCCCAGGCGACGTGATCGACTCGGCCACCATGACCTGGAGCGGAGCAGCCGTAGCCTCGATTTTTGGGACAAGTGGCGTCAATTCGGAACTCGGGATTTTCCCGGTCCCCGATGCCAACTACGGGATCGATACCGTCGCCGCGACCTACAATGACGATACCCTTGTTGACTACTACGCCGCGAACACCCCGGCGGCTTCCTTCACCGCCGTGCCCGGACAGACACCCACAACGACCTGGAATATCAAGAGCCTCATCGAGAATTGGCGCGATAACCCCGGCGCCCCGCAACGGGGCCAGCTCATGATCATCAATAACGCCCACCCCATGTTCATGGACTGGGACAACATCGACGGCATTCCCACTCTCTCGGCAATCGTCAACACGTCGTCCGATCCAAACGCGCCCGCCCCGCTGGTCTACTTTGACACGCCCACCCCCGGCACGACCAATTCGGGAGGTCAGGCCGCCGGTCCTGTTTTTGGTCCCGTCACGGAAAATCCGCCCCAACCGACCGGAGGGGGTCTTACCGTGACGGCCCAAATTTCCGGCTCGGTTGATCCTGTCTCGTCCATGACCGTCTTCCACCGTTTGGCTTTCAACGGAGAGACCTCCTCGACGATGTCAGATGATGGCATTTCCCCGGACACAATTGCGGGCGATGGCATCTACGCGGGCACCATTCCCGCCTCAGCTTTCCAGGCCGGGGAAATGACCCGCTGGCGCTTTGTCGCGATTGACACAAACGGAGCCCAAACCAAGAAACCCGCCTTTCGCGACCCAACGGACTCCCACCAATACTTTGGCACAGTCCAGGCTGATCCTTCGATCGAAACCAACCTCAATGTCCTCCACTGGTTCATTCAAAATCCCAACGGAGCCAACAACACCACCGGAACCACCGGAGCCGTCTACTATCAGGGCGAATTCTACGACAACGTGCACTTCAATCGTCACGGCCAATCAACCGGCGGTTTTGTGAAGAAGAGTTACAATCTCGACTTCAACAAAACCCAGCGATTCCAATGGAGCCCCGAAGCCCCGCGCGTCGCCGACATCGACCTCCTCACCAACTGGGCCGACAAGTCAAAGGTCCGCCACCCTCTCGCCTGGGAAATCATGCGTGAATCCGGCGTCAATGCCCATTTCGCTCACACCATTCGAGTGGAACAAAACGGCTCCTTCTTTAGTACAGCGGATCTCGTAGAAGATGGCGATGACATCTATCTCGAGCGCGCCGGTCTGAACCCGGATGGCGCACTCTACAAGGTTTACAGCAACCGGCTGAACAAAGACCTTGGGGATACCGCTACCAGCGGTGTCGAAAAGAAAAACCGACGCTCCGAGAACAACGACGACCTGCAAGCCCTCATCGACGGCCTCGATCTCACCGGCAACGCGCTCAGCAACTACATGCGCGACAACATCGATATCCCCAAAACCGTCAACATGCTCGCCGCAAATTCGGTGGTGCGGAACATCGATATGCACAGCAAGAATTGGTACATCTACCGGGACACCGGCAGGACCGATGAATGGGCCATTCTTCCGTGGGATCTCGATCTTTCCCAGGGACGCGTTTGGAACTCGGCCAACACCTACTTCGACAACAAGGTCTACACCAACGGACTGGTCGTCACCGGGAACTCCATTCGTCTCGTCTCCCATCTCTTCAACAATGCCGACACCCGCGCCATGATCATGCGGCGGATCCGGACTCTTTCGGATGAGTTCCTACAACCGGAGAGCACCCCTCTTGCGGAACGTTGGTATGAACGCCGCCTCGATGAACAGGCCGCCTTGATCGATGATCCCTTGATGACAAAGTCCGATGCTCAACGGGACTTTGAGAAGTGGGGATCGTGGCTTCAGGGCAATGGCAATCCGGTCCCTTACACAGATCCGGATCCGGCAGTCGAGTCGATGGCGGAATCAATCGTGCGTTGGAAAACCGAATATCTGCCCGGCCGCCGCAACGAAATTTACAACAATCAAACCATCGGCAACGGTGGCGAAATTCCCACCGAACAATCCGAAGGGAATCTCGTGATCTTGACCCCCCTCATTCAAGCCGGGGACAATGCCTTTTCCTTTGTCCCAAGCGACAACAACCTCGGAACGACCTGGAGGGGGTCGGCTGCCAACGAACCTTTTGATACCAGTGGCTGGATCAGCGGCCCGACCGGAATCGGATACGAAAACTCCAGCGGATACCAAACGCTCATTGGCACCGATGTAGGTGCTGCCATGGCGTCGAATACGAGTATCTATATTCGCATTCCCTTCAATGTCGATGACCCTGCCGCCTTCGAAAGCCTCGAACTCAGAATGCAGTGGGATGATGGCTTCGTGGCCTTCCTCAATGGAGACCTCCTCACCGCGGACAACAACCCGGCTTTGCTCACTTACAACTCTTCCTCGAATGGCAATGGCCCCGAAGCCAACGCGGGGAGCTTCAACATCTACAACGTCAGCGGTAAATTGACCTCTCTCAAAGCAGGTCAAAATATTCTCGCCATTCATGGTCTCAATCAATCCACCGGAAGCAGCGATTTTCTCATTCGCCCCGAGCTTTACGGTGGCTCCACCACAACGGGCACGGGAGGCCAACCCGCCCTTCAATTTGGTGCCATCGAGTTCAGTCCGGCAACAGGAAACCAGGATGAAGAATTTGTGGAAATCACCAATCCCTTTGGCTTCGCGGTCGACGTTTCAGAGTGGCAAATCACCGGAGGGATCAACCACACCTTTGCTCCCGGCACCGTCATTCCTTCCGGGAAAAGCCTCTATCTCAGCCCCGACGTAAACACCTTCCGGGCCCGGGGGACGAGCCCGACCGGCGGCGAGGGACTTTTCATTCAGGGAGAGTTCAAAGGCCACCTTTCAAGCTTCGGCGAAACCCTCAATTTGCTCGATGACGGTGGCAATCTCCTGACCACCACGACCTACCCCGGAAATCCATCGGATGCCCAGCTCTTCCTCGTCGTCTCCGAGATCATGTATCATCCCGATGGCGACGGTCTCGCCGAGTTCATCGAACTCACCAACATCAGTGACTCGATCACCCTTGACCTGACAGGCGTCAAATTTGTGCAAGGAATCGACTTCGACTTCACCGGCTCGGCTGTGACCAGCCTGGCTCCGGGAGCGCGCGTTTTGATTGTCCGGGATGCGGCCGCCTTTACCGCAGCACACGGATCGTCTCTTCCCGTCGCCGGGGTCTTTGCGAACGACAGCAGATTGAATAACGACGGTGAGACCCTGAAGCTGGAAGATGCCTTGAACGGCACCATTCACGAGTTCACCTTCAACGACAACCTCCCCTGGCCTCTCGCCGCCGACAACGGCTATAGCCTCGTCTTGATCAATCCCGCTTCAAATCCCGACCACGACGACGCGGCCAACTGGCGTTCGAGCGCCTTTCCCGAAGGCAATCCCGGAGGGAGCGATTCTCTTTCTCCTCCTGCCGATCCAACCGGCGACCTCGATGGGAATGGCATCCCCGACCTCGTCGATTTCGCCCTCGGAAATCATCTTGGAACCAGCCCCATACCGCCTGGCCTCAGCCGGCAGGCATACGATATCAACGGAATCCTTCAGGACTTTCTCACCATGAGCTATCCTGTGAACATTGGAGCTGACGGAGTGTCGATTGGGATCGACGTCTCAACTGACCTTGTCAATTGGCAGAATGCAGCGGCCAATACCGAAATAGTCAGTGAAGTGAATCTCGGCGACGGACGCGCCTTAAGAACGGTCCGGTTCAACCTTCCAATCGGCGGAGGCGACCGTCACTTCCTAAGACTCAAAATCACCCAAAACTGATCACTCAGTTCTTCTCCGGCATCAAACGACGAACGTGGGAAAGAGTCGGGACTCCTGCCATCACTTCCAAAACATTTCCTTCTTCATCCGTGATGATGGTGGAAGGAAGGGGGAGATTTTCGGTCTTCATCGTCTTTGAAAGAAATGCAGAAACAGAGTCCCTTTCAGCTATCCTGAGGGCAGAGAGCATCTCGTAGGGTGGATCATTCTTTGCAACGTAGTCCACAAGCATCTCTTGAGAATCCTTGGGATCGATGGGCACTCCGAAAAGAGCAAGATCGTCAGCCTTGAGATACGCGAGCGACGAAAGATGACTGAGGCAGGACGGACACCAGGTCGCCACCGTGGTATAGACTTGGATTTTCCCCGGAGTGCTTTTGGCAATGGGGAGCTTATATTTTGGTGGTGCCGGAGGGGTCGCGGGTTCCCGGGAGCTGCGATAAGGTTTCCGGGTAAAGGCTCCGTCTGGGCGATTTTCAAAGGCAGTGAGGAGTGTTCCTTCTGCAACGTCTGTGGTGGTGAAGGTTTTTCCCGAAGGCCAGCGAACGGTGACTTTGGCCACCTCTGAGCGATCTCCGATGCCGATGATCATGGTGGCGCTATTCTGAGAGGCGTAGCCATCGCCGCAACGGTGTTCCCGTTTTAGAAGAGTGCCATTTTTAAGAGTGACTTCGACGATGGTTCCGTAGCCGTCCCGGTTGCTTAATTTTGAGGCGGTATTTGGCGTGCTCCCTCCTTCGAAGCGGATCGCAATCATTCCGCCTTTCTTGTTCGGAAAGTTCCCAAGTTCGTTATGGAAAAGTTGGGTCAGCGGTTGGTTGGCATTCACCAAGGCAATGTCCTGCCAGCCATCCCGGTCGTAGTCCAAGAGGACAAACCCGCGGCTATCGGAACCGCTGTCCAGACCGGACAGCGCAGAATGATCATTGAAATGTTCTCCGGCATTTTCGTTTAGGAAAAGATGATTGCGTTCGTTGCCGGATAGCGAGTGAACGACAAGCTTTCCGTCGATGATCTCATCACCAGCCTCCAGCCTGGAATCGATTCCGGAATTTCTTTCTCCACCAATTTCGTCGGTTTTCCATTTTTTGGATTTGCGAACGGCTCCGTCGGCGAGGTCACTGTCAGTGCGCACGACCGTGCGCCAAAGGTTACTTCACAAGTCGACCTCCGAGGCCAGTTCTTTGGGCGCGGTGAAGTATCCACTGAGAGCGTGGATATCGAGATCCCCGTCGTTGTCGAAATCGACAAACTGACCTCCCCAGGACCAACCGGCTTCGGCGACGAGGAGAGATGGTGGCTCCAAGCCGGAAACACGTTCGAAGTTTTTGGCATCGAGACCTCTGTAGAGGACGTTTCCGTTCACCGAATGGAGGTAGTTGGGATTGATTCCGTCAAACCTGGAGAGAATGCGTCGGCCGGCCTTGCTGAACATGTTGGATACGTAGAGGTCCTGATGTCCGTTGTTGTCGTAATCCCCGAAGCTGGCCCCCATGCCAAATCCGTAGGTGGTGAGACCGGATTCTTTTGTGATGTCGACGAAGCCGTCCTTTCCGTCGTTGCGGTAGAGGTTATCGGATGAGAAATCGTTGGAGAGATAGAGATCGGGATCACCGTCTTCATCAATATCGGACCAGGTCGCCTGAACAGTGTTCTTCCAGACGTCGACTTGAGGTCCTTCCGGTGCGGGTGCGAATTTTCCATCGCCCTGGTTAATCATGAAAACATTAGGTGGGCCGACTTGATTGAGGAAATCAATGTTGCCGTCTTTTTTTGTTTCGATCCGATACCTGTTTCGGAATTCAGAAGCATCTTCGGCAGAGAGAAATCGTTCCGGCCATTTCGAACTATCGTCTTCCGGAGCCAGGCCGGAATTCCCACTTCCCAACTGGCTCAGTCGGTAGGTTGAGAAGTAGAGATCAAGAAGCCCGTCACGATTATAGTCCGCAGCAGAGATGGAAATGACGAGGGCAGGGAGCGCGGTCTCTTGTTTGACCTCCTCGAACCAGGAGCCGGTGTTTTCGAAATAGAGACTGCGTTCGACACTCCGGCCCAGAATGAGATCAGAGTCACCGTCGTTGTCAAAATCAGCGAAGATCCCGCAAGTGGAATTCCCTTTGATCCCGAGTTCCATGGTATCGGCGATTTCTTCGAAGGTGCCATCGCCTCGATTGCGGAGGAGGAGATTCTTCCCCATGCGAACCATAATGTAGAGGTCGTCGTATCCGTCCTGATCGATATCGACGACCGAGATGCCCGGCTTTTGGCTCATTGCGATAGGTGCGAAATCGAAAGAGCGGGCGCGGGTTTTTCCGCTTTTGTAATACTTGATGAGCTCTTCCTCGTGGATGGAGTGCCGGGCTTTTGCCCGATCGGAAAAATTGGGGAGAGCCTCATCAAGCCGGTCGGAGAAAAATCGATGAGTGCTGGTAGCGGTGGAAAATTTCTTGGTTTCCCATTTCGAGATCTTCCAGTCGCCCTGGGCTTGTTTGCTCCAGGTGAGTGATTGCTTTCCAGAGAGGCTGGACCAAGAACCGACTTTGTTTCGAGCGAGACCACTGAATTTAACGAGGCATTCAAATTCGTCATGTTGGTCTGATCGGAATGATCCCTTGACGATCTTGAGTTTGGCGTGCTCGAAATAGTCGATTTTCTCGAGGAGCGGGTTCCAGAGGGAAAGTTCCGCCCTTGGGACTTGTTGGGAGGATTCCGCCAAATCGAGCTCTTGTTCGGCGACGAAATGGCCAGCAGGCGGCTTGGCTTCAAAGCTGACTTCACCCTCAATGTCTCTGATCGTGACGGAATCGGCAAACTCTTCCTTCGATCCGGGTAATCTTAGATTTAGCAAGTCTCCTGAAATTCTACCCAGTTTAGGAGTGAGTTTGAGGATCAATTCCTCGCCGCCAACCACTTCGCTGATCAAGCTATCCGTTTCCTGGTGTTTTTGACGGGATTTGAGGAAGAAAAAGACTGCGATGCCTAAAATTGCGATGGCAAGGAGTGGGAGCTTGTATCTGCGCATGCTTTAAGAGGGTATTTGTCGACTGGAGGCCGATCGGCGCCGAGCATCTGCACTATTCATTCTTCAATACACCCTGAAAATCAAGCTCAAGGGGAGAGCATCCGATGGAAAGGGAATCCACCAAGGGCGATTGGCTTGAGGATGGTTAGATGGGGCGAGCTTGCTGGAGGAGTT
>ERZ887942.2454-NODE-2454-length-11488-cov-8.895216_pt1 | contig 11488 bp, 10 predicted proteins | sample MGYA00521099_ERZ887942 | MGnify/ENA primary metagenome ERZ887942 (study PRJEB32303, sample SAMEA104408605) | aquatic metagenome | biome: Brackish water; feature: Pelagic; material: water | place: Baltic Sea | collected 2014-06-07T06:48:00 | depth 16,251 m ... | reverse complement strand
TCATCCAAAATATCAATGGCTTCAGTACCGCTGTTACATGTTGTAACATGATAGTTCTTCTTTTCAAGAAATAAAATGTGTGGTTTTAACAGATCAATTTCATCATCAACCCAAAGTATTTTTATCATAGTATTATATTTATTGTCTTATTAAAATAACTAGAAATAATTCCCTTTTTTTGTTTAAAAAAACGTTTTTATTTCAAATACCCTTTATGGGCTCATATCCCTATATTTGTATATATTAAATGTAAAAAATTACAGATTGAACAAACTTAAAATATTAAACGACCCAATTTACGGATTTATTACTATTCCAAATTCGCTCATCTTCGATTTAATACAACATAAATATTTTCAACGCTTACGTAGAATCACACAAATGGGGATGTCTTATTTGGTATATCCAGGAGCACATCATACCAGGTTTCATCATGCTATTGGTTGCGTACATTTAATGCAACAAGCGGTTAATGTACTTCGTTTTAAAGGGGTTACAATTTCTGATGAGGAAGAAACAGGACTTTATGTTGCTATTTTATTGCATGATATTGGTCATGGTCCTTTTTCACATGCCATGGAACATTCTATAGTTAATAATGTCTCTCATGAGGATATTTCATTGCTATTTATGGAACGTTTAAATGAGGAATTTAACGGAAGTTTAACGCTTGCCATTCAAATCTTCAGAGGTGAATATCCAAGAAAATTTATGTGTCAGCTTATTTCTGGACAATTAGATATGGATAGGGCCGACTATTTAAAGCGTGATAGTTTTTACACAGGAGTTGCTGAAGGAAATATAAATAGCGAGCGTTTAATAACGATGCTGAATGTAGTTGATGATGAACTTGTTGTTGAGGAAAAAGGCATATATAGTGTTGAGAAATTTATTATAGCTAGACGCTTAATGTACTGGCAAGTGTATTTGCATAAAACGGGTTTAGTTGCAGAACAGTTGCTTATTAGAGTATTGAAACGCGCAAAAGAATTGCATGATTTAGGACATAAATTACAAGCAAGTGATGCTCTTATGTATTTTTTGAAAAATAAAATATCTATTATCAATTTTAAAAATGATACGCTTGAAGTCTTTTCACAATTGGATGATTATGATATTATATCGGCAATGAAACAATGGCAGCATCATGACGATTTTGTACTTAGTAATTTAAGTGAGATGATAATTAATAGAAACTTACTTAAAATCAAACTAAAAAATAAAAAAATTAAAGAAAGTAGTTTGAAGAAGCATATTGAAACTATAATGACTAAGTATCAGATTTCAGAAGATGAGGCAAGATATTTTGTGTTCACAGGAAGTATTTCGAATCAAGCGTACCAACTAAGTGCTAAACGCATAAACATATTACATAAGTCTGGAAAAATTCAAGATATTGTAAAAGCATCAGACCAATTGAATCTTAAGGCGTTATCAACACCAGTTACAAAATATTATATATGTTACCCTAAGGTTTAACTTTAACTAACATGGCACATTAGATGGATGTTATGAAGTTTAAGACTACAATAAAACATGGCTTTTAAAGTTTTAGCTTAGGCTTATTACGGTTCAACTTTTAAAAGTAGCGAAGCATTATATTTTGAAGTAATTTTAAGATGTAATAGATTTTCTAATGCGTAATGCGGGTTTAGTACATTTTTCCTATTTTTGCGTCAATCAAACAAAAAACAAAATCTAACTTTCAAAGTGTGAAATTTACAGCACAACAAATAGCAGGAATATTAGAAGGCGATGTCGTTGGAAATCCTGATATTGAAGTATCAAAACTTGCTAAAATTGAAGAAGGCTTTGAAGGTGCTCTAACTTTTTTAGCAAATCCTAAGTATACACCTCATATTTATACTACAGAAGCTTCTATTACTATTGTAAATAAAACTTTTGAACCTGAGAATGGCTTAAAAACTACGCTAATAAAAGTTGATGATGCTTATTTAGCGTTTTCAAAAATTCTAGAATATTACGATTCAGTTAAAGGTAATAAGGTTGGAGTAGAACAACCTTCATTTATTTCTGATTCTTCAAAATATGGTGAGGACGTATATATTGGAGCATTTAGTTATATAGGAGAGCATGTTGTTATAGGTAAAAATGTTAAAATATTTCCAAACGCTTATGTAGGAGATAATACTACAATAGATGATAATACCATAGTTTTTTCTGGTGCTAAGATTTATTCTGAAACTATAATAGGTAAAAATTGTGTTATTAATGCAGGAGCTATTATAGGAGCTGATGGTTTTGGTTTTGCTCCTAATGAAGATGGGAGCTACAGTAAAATACCTCAAATTGGCAATGTCATTATTGAAGACTTTGTTGATGTAGGTGCTGCCACAACTATTGATCGAGCTACTCTAGGATCTACAATTATTAGAGCTGGTGTAAAACTCGATAACCAAATACAGATAGCACATAACGTTGAAATTGGAAATAATACGGTGATAGCGGCACAAACTGGTGTTGCCGGCTCAACTAAAATTGGAAAAAATTGCCAGATAGGTGGTCAAGTTGGTATTGCTGGACATATAACAATTGGGAATAATGTTAGAATACAAGCACAATCAGGCATTGGTAGAAATGTGAAAGACAACGAAATCTTACAAGGGTCTCCAGCTATAAAATTAAGCGACTACAATAAGGCGTATGTTCATTTTAAAAACTTGCCGACTATTGTTAAAAATATTAATGACTTAGAGAAGTAATACATGGGAATAGTTAAAACGGATATCAAACAAAAAACTATAAAAGAGGAAATTTCTTTAACAGGAGTAGGTTTACATACAGGTAAAGACGTAACCTTAACTTTTAAGCCCTCGGCTAGTAATTCTGGATTTTCTTTTAAAAGAGTAGATTTAGAAGGAGAGCCTGTAATAGAAGCTGATGCAAATTATGTTACAAACACACAGCGAGGTACTTGTTTAGAAAAAAATGGAGTAACTATTCAAACATCTGAGCATGTACTTGCAGCATTGGTTGGATTAGGTATTGATAATGCTGTAATAGAACTTAATGCCGCTGAACCTCCTATAATGGATGGGTCTTCTAAGTTTTTTGTTGAAGCTATTGAAAAAGCAGGAGTTGTAGAACTTGATGCTTTTAGGGAAGAGTTTGTTATTACGGATATTGTATCCTATGTGGATGAAGAAACTGGAAGTGAAATTCTTGTAATGCCTTCTAAAGAGTACCAAATTACTACTATGGTAGATTTTGGAACTAAAGTTTTAGGAACACAAAATGCGACGCTAAATAAAATTTCAGATTTTAAAAAGAATATTTCAGATTCACGTACATTTAGTTTTTTACATGAAATTGAAATGTTATTAGAACATGGTTTAATAAAAGGTGGAGATTTAAATAATGCTATTGTTTATGTTGATAAGGCATTGTCTTCTCAAACCATGGAAAAGCTTAAAGTAGCTTTCAAAAAAGATTCTATTGCAGTTAAGCCAAATGGTATTTTAGACAATTTAACGTTGCATCATCCTAATGAAGCCGCAAGACATAAACTATTAGATGTTTTAGGCGATTTAGCACTTGTTGGAACTAGAATTAGAGGAAAGGTTATTGCAAATAAACCTGGCCATTTTGTGAATACACAATTTGCAAAAAAATTATCAAAAATAATAAAGAACGATCGTCGTAATAATGTCCCTAACATAGATTTAAACCAACCTCCTTTAATGGATGTTATGCAAATCATGGCTATGTTACCGCACAGGCAGCCGTTCTTGTTAATAGACAAAGTTTATGAGCTTACCGAAAATCATGTCATAGCTACAAAAAATGTGACTATGAATGAAGAGTTTTTTAAAGGTCATTTCCCAGGAGCTCCAGTAATGCCAGGAGTTTTAATTGTTGAAGCTATGGCGCAAACGGGCGGGGTTTTAGTTTTAAATACCGTTCCAGATCCAGAAAACTATTTAACATTTTTCATGAAAATGGATAAGGTTAAATTTAAGCAAAAAGTAATGCCTGGTGATACTTTAATATTTAAGTGTTCTTTAATTACTCCAATTCGTCGGGGTATATGTCATATGCAGGGTTATGCTTATACTAATGGAAAATTATGTGCCGAAGCTGAATTAATGGCTCAAATCTCAAAAGTAAAATAAATATGAACCAACCACTAGCTTATGTACATCCTGGTGCAAAAATCGCGAAAAATGTTGTTATTGAACCGTTTACAACCATTCATAACAATGTAAAAATTGGTGAAGGCACATGGATTGGCAGCAACGTTACTATCATGGAAGGTGCTCGAATTGGTAAGAATTGTAATATTTTTCCAGGTTCAGTTATTTCCGCTGTTCCACAGGATTTAAAATATAATGATGAAGATACAACTGTAGAAATAGGTGATAATGTCACGATAAGAGAATGTGTTACGATCAATAGAGGTACAACTGATAGAATGAAAACTATTATTGGCGATAATTGTCTAATTATGGCTTATTGCCACATTGCACACGATTGTATAGTAGGTAAAAATTGTATTTTTTCTAATAACAGCACTTTAGCTGGACACATTACTGTTGGCGATTATGTTGTTTTAGCAGGTATGACTGCGGTTCATCAATTTGTTTCAATAGGAAATCATGCTTTTGTAACTGGAGGTTCTTTAGTTCGAAAGGATGTACCACCATTTGTAAAAGCAGCTCGTGAACCTTTAAGTTACGTTGGAATTAATTCAGTAGGACTTAGACGTAGAGGGTTTTCAACAGAAAAAATTAGAGAAATTCAAGATATATACAGAATACTGTATCAAAAAAATTATAATAATACACAAGCTGCAGAAATTATTGAAGCTGAAATGCAGGCTACTCCTGAGCGTGATGAAATTCTTCAGTTTATTAAAAATTCTCATCGAGGTATCATGAAAGGATATTTCAAATCAAATTAATTATATGGCAACGACAAGCGACATTAGAAATGGATTATGCATACGGTACAACAATGATATTTACAAAGTAATAGAATTTTTACACGTAAAACCAGGTAAAGGACCTGCATTTGTGAGAACAAAAATGAAAAGTGTAACTAGTGGAAAAGTACTAGATAATACGTTTTCTGCAGGACATAAATTGGAGGATGTACGTGTAGAAACGCACAAATTTCAATATTTATATAATGATGGAGAGTTTTATCATTTTATGAATGAAGCTGATTATTCTCAAATCCGTTTGCTAGAAGCGGCTTTAGATAATCCTAAATTAATGAAAGAAGGTGAAGTCGTAACGGTTTTAATAAACACTGAAGATAATTCACCATTATCTGTTGATTTGCCAGCTAGTGTTATTTTAGAGGTAACGCATACTGAACCTGGCGTAAAAGGAAATACAGCTACAAATGCAACGAAACCTGCAACTATGGAAACAGGTGCAGAGGTTAATGTACCCTTATTTATAAATGAAGGTGATAAAATTAAAATCGAAACAGCAAAAGGAACTTATAAAGAACGTGTTAAATAGTCATTTTTGAAGTTCCCTAAACCACATACTTTAAAGCAAATAGCAGACTTAGTAGATTGTAAGTTTGTTGGTGATTCTGATTTTCAGGTTTTAGGCATGAACGAAATTCATGTTGTAGAACCAGGAGATATTGTTTTTGTTGATCATCCGAAATACTATGGAAAAGCTTTAGATTCCGCTGCTACCATTGTTCTTATAAATAAAGAAGTAGAATGTCCAGTGGGTAAAGCGTTACTTATTAGTGAAGATCCTTTTAGAGATTTCAATAAACTTACTGATTTTTTTAAACCCTTTCAATCTTCTAACGCTTCAATTTCTCTGTCAGCTAAAGTTGGAAAAAACACTGTAGTTCAGCCCAATTGTTTTATTGGCCATAATGTAACTATCGGTGATAATTGTACTATTCATTCTAATGTCAGCATTTATGATGATGCCGTAATTGGTAATCATGTTACTATTCATGCCGGAACTGTTTTAGGAGCTAATGCTTTTTATTATAAAAACAGACCAGAAGGTTTTGATAGATTGAAGTCTGGAGGTCGCGTTGTCATTGAAAACCATGTTGATATTGGTGCAGGATGTACTATTGATAGAGGTGTTACAGGAGACACCATTATTGGGGAAGGTTCAAAATTAGATAATCTTATTCAAGTTGGCCATGATACAGTGATTGGAAAAAAATGTTTGATTGCTTCACAAGTCGGTATTGCTGGTTGTGTTGTTATTGAAGATCAAGTTACCCTTTGGGGTCAAGTAGGTACAACGAGCGGAATAACCATTGGAAAGAAAGCTATAGTTCAAGGGCAGTCTGGAGTTACTAAATCTATTGATGGTGGCAAAACATATTGGGGAACGCCAATACAAGAAGTACGTGCTAAACTAAAAGAAATGGCATCAATCAAGCAGATTCCTAATATTTTAAAGCAATTAAAAAATTAAGAGTATTTAAGATAAATAAGTGCGTTCAAAAAATTACATTTGTACAACAATATTCAAATAAGAAAATATGAGTGTTTTAGTTAATAAAGATTCAAAAATAATAGTTCAAGGTTTTACTGGTAGTGAAGGTACTTTTCACGCCACTCAAATGATTGAATATGGCACTAACGTCGTTGGTGGTGTTACACCTGGAAAAGGTGGTCAAACACATTTAGATAAACCAGTTTTCAATACAGTTTTAGAGGCTGTTGAAAAAGTTGGAGCAGATACAACCATTATTTTTGTTCCACCAGCATTTGCTGCAGATGCCATTATGGAAGCTGCTGATGCCGGTATAAAGGTAATTATTACTATTACTGAAGGTATTCCTGTTGCTGATATGATTACGGCATCAAGCTATATAAAAAATAAAGACTGTCGATTAATTGGTCCTAACTGCCCAGGAGTAATTACGCCTGGTGAAGCAAAAGTTGGTATTATGCCAGGGTTTGTATTCAAAAAAGGTAAAGTAGGTATTGTTTCTAAATCTGGGACATTAACTTATGAAGCTGCAGACCAAGTTGTGAAACAAGGTTTAGGAATTACAACGGCTATTGGTATTGGTGGAGATCCCATTATTGGCACTACTACAAAAGAAGCTGTTGAGATGTTAATTAATGATCCTGAAACAGAAGCTGTAGTAATGATTGGTGAAATTGGAGGTCAGTTAGAAGCTGATGCTGCAAATTGGTATAAAGCAAGTGGAAGTAAAAAGCCCGTTGTTGGTTTTATAGCTGGTGAAACGGCACCTGCCGGACGTACTATGGGACACGCTGGCGCCATTGTTGGAGGTAGTGATGATACTGCTCAAGCTAAAAAGAAAATTATGAGAGCTTGTGGAATTCATGTTGTAGAATCACCTGCAGAAATCGGAAAAAAAATAGCTGAAGTCTTAAGCTAAAATGGATTACATATATAGTAAAACCTTGCAAATCTTGTAAGGTTTTTTTATTTGGTGCCATTTGTATTTGTTATATTTGAAATGCTAACATTAATAATAACTAACTGAACATAAAATGAAACTATTAGAAGGTAAAACGGCCATAATTACTGGTGCTAGTCGTGGAATTGGAAAAGGAATTGCACAAGTTTTTGCTGCGCACGGAGCAAATGTAGCATTTACATATAGCTCATCTGTTGATGCTGCAAACGCATTAGAACAAGAACTTAATGCTTTAGGAATTAAGGCAAAAGGCTATAAAAGTAATGCCGCTAGTTTTGAAGAAGCTCAAAAGTTAGCTGAAGAAGTAGTTGCAGAATTTGGTAGCATAGATATTCTAGTTAATAACGCAGGAATTACCAAGGATAATTTGTTGATGCGTATGAGAGAAGAAGATTTTGATACCGTTATTGAAGTGAATTTAAAGTCGGTTTTCAATATGACCAAAGCTGTGCAGCGAACTATGCTAAAACAACGAAAAGGCTCAATTATTAATATGAGTTCTGTAGTTGGAGTTAAAGGTAATGCAGGACAAGCCAATTATGCAGCATCAAAAGCTGGAATTATTGGATTTTCAAAGTCTGTAGCTTTAGAATTAGGTTCAAGAAATATAAGAAGTAACGTCGTGGCTCCAGGTTTTATTGAAACCGAAATGACTGCTAAATTAGACGAAGAAGTTGTCAAAGGATGGCGTGCTGGAATACCTTTAAAACGCGGAGGCACTCCTGAAGATATTGCCAATGTTTGTGTGTTCTTAGCAAGTGATATGAGCGCTTATATTACTGGACAAACCTTAAACGTTGACGGTGGAATGCTCACGTAATTGTCGTTCTTGCGAAGGCAGTAATCTCAACTATCAAACTTGTGAATTTTAATGAGTTCAGAAACTCTAATATATATTATACTTGCTGGAATAATAGCACTTGGTTTAGCGCTTTTTCAGTATTTCACTAAAAACAAAAGCATGTCTAAATTAGACTTGCTTTTTTCTTTTTTGAGATTTTTAAGTGTGTTTGCTGTTTTACTACTAATTATAAACCCTAGTTTTGATCAAATAAAAATAGTTATAGAAAAACCTAATCTGATTGTAGCTATCGATAATTCTAGCTCTGTTAGTCATTTAAAACAAGATAGAAGTGTACTTGAGTTTGTTGAAAATATTAAGAATAACAATGATCTTAAAAACAAGTTCAATATAAATTATTACACTTTTGGGGAAAGTCTAAATGTTTCAGATTCAATTACATTTTCAGATAAGCAAACCAATATTTCAAAAGCATTTACTCAATTAAATCAAGTATACAAGCAAACGACATCGCCAACACTTTTGGTCACGGATGGTAATCAAACCTATGGTAATGATTATCAATTTTCATCAAACAGCTATAAACAACCTGTTTACTCAATAATTTTAGGAGATACGATTACTTATACCGATTTAAAAATTCAACAGTTAAATGTTAATAAGTATGCCTATTTAAAAAATAAATTCCCAATTGAAGCCATTTTGGTATACAATGGAAATAGTGCTATCAGTTCTAAGTTTATTGTAAAAAATGGAAATACTACCATATATACTAAGGCGTTGACTTTTTCGGAAAACAACAATTCTGAGGTTATTAATTTTACGCTACCAGCAAATAGAGTAGGTGTTAACAATTACAAAGCTATTTTAGTTCCTTTAGAAAGTGAAAAAAATACCATAAATAACACAAAGAATTTTGCGGTTGAAGTTATCAATCAAAAAACAAAAATTGCAATTGTTAGTGATTTTTCTCATCCAGATTTAGGTGTTTTAAAGAAGAGTATCGAGAGTAATGAACAGCGATCTGTTTTTATTTTAAATTCAAAAAATATAATTAATCAAATAAATGATTTTCAATTAGTTATATTATATCAACCAAATAGTAAGTTCAATACTGTATTTAGTCAGTTAGAATTGCAAAATAAGAACAAATTTGTAATTGTCGGAACAAAAACTAGCTTAAGCTTTTTAAACAAAGTATCTGAAAATTATTCACATGCCATAACAAATCAAACTGAAAATTATCTTGCTGAATTAAATAGTAATTATTCACCATTTGTAATAGATGATTTGAATTTTGAATCTTTTCCACCGCTACTTTCAAATTATGGCGAGGTTAAGTTTAATATTCCTTTTCAGTCCATTTTAAATAAAACGGTAAGTGGTGTTTCAACGAATCAAACGCTTTTAGCAACGTTTGAAACTAATGGAAGACGAGAGGCTGTTTTATTTGGAGAGAATTTATGGCAATGGCGTGGGCGAAGCTATTTGAATGAAAAATCGTTTAATGCTTTTGATGAGTTTATAGGTAAATTGATTCAATATTTAGCTTCTAAAAAACAAAAAAGCAGACTAAAATTAGATTACGAATCGTTTTATAATGGAAGTAGAAACATTACAATTAAAGCAGCGTTTTTCGATAAAAATTATGTTTTTGATACTCGAGAAACTCTAAATATAACCGTAACAAATAAAGTTTCTGAGAAGCGAAAAACATTTCCTTTAATTTTGAAAAATAATAATTATCAAGTTGATTTAAATAGTTTGCCGCCTTCTGAATATAGCTTTACAGTAAGAACTTTAAAAGAAAACATCTCTAAAACTGGTAGTTTTCAAATTTTAGAATACAATGTAGAACAACAATTTTTGAATGCTAATGTAACAAAGTTACAACAGTTAGCTACTAACAGTTTAGGATCAAGTTATTTTATTGATAATACTCGAGGTTTAGTTAATGATTTATTAAATGATAATAGATATGTTCCCATTCAAAAAAGCAGTAAAAATATCTTACCTTTGATAGATTGGAAATATCTACTCGCTATTATAGCTTTAAGCTTAAGTTTGGAGTGGTTTATAAGAAAGTATAACGGATTAATTTAAATTAAAATAAAAAAATGGAAAAATTACCAAAAGTAGCATTGCCTTTTATAATTGGGGCGATTATATTAGTAGTCATATTAGCAAAATCTGCAGTAACTATAGATTCTGGTGAGGCTGGAGTGCTTTTTAAAACCTTTGGAGATGGTGTTGTTACTGATGAGCCACCAATGGGAGAAGGGTTTCATATTGTGGCACCTTGGAACAAGGTATTTGTTTACGAAGTAAGACAGCAAGAACTTTTTGAAAAAATGAAAGTGTTATCATCAAACGGATTAGAAATTCAAATTGATGCTTCGGCATGGTACGAGCCTGTTTATAACGAATTAGGTAATTTGCATCAGTCTCTTGGGCAAGGTTATTTGCAGCGCGTTATTCAACCTGCAATTCGTAGTGCAGCAAGGAGTGTTATTGGACGTTATACGCCAGATGATTTGTATTCAACTAAACGTGACGCCATTCAAGTTGAAATTTTTGAAGAAACCAAGAAAATACTTGATAAACAATATGTTCAATTAAATGAGGTATTAGTAAGAGATGTAACGTTACCTGCAACAATTAAAGAGGCTATTGAGCGTAAATTAAAGCAAGAGCAAGAATCATTAGAATATGAATTTAGACTTGAAAGTGCAAGAAAAGAAGCTGAGAAAGTAATTATTGAAGCAAAAGGTAAAGCAGAATCAAATAGAATTCTAAGTGCATCATTAACAGATAAAATTCTTCAAGATAAAGGTATAGAAGCTACAGTTAAGCTTTCAGAATCTCCAAATAGTAAAGTAATTGTTATAGGTTCCGGAGATAGCGGAATGCCAATTATTCTTGGAAATCAATAAAATTTTTTCTAGTTCTAATACATATTTAATAAAGCCCTTTAAGCTAATTGAAGGGTTTTAATGCTTTATTAATTATGAATAGTAAAATTTGTTTTGTTTCTGGTCATTATCCTAAAGGTGTTTTTTTTACAGATTTAACTAAAAGACTTTTGGTTAATTACTGTAATTTAAATGATTATGATTTATACTACGATGACTTTACAAAGGTAGATCATGTTATTTCAGAATTTCATTTTCGGCGATGCCTTATTATAAAAAAAGCGAGTGAAGCATTCCCTAATGCTGATTGGTATATTTGGTTAGATACAGATATTTATATTAAGACTCCAGAAAAGAGAATTGA
>ERZ887942.2453-NODE-2453-length-11492-cov-12.548221_pt1 | contig 11492 bp, 10 predicted proteins | sample MGYA00521099_ERZ887942 | MGnify/ENA primary metagenome ERZ887942 (study PRJEB32303, sample SAMEA104408605) | aquatic metagenome | biome: Brackish water; feature: Pelagic; material: water | place: Baltic Sea | collected 2014-06-07T06:48:00 | depth 16,251 m ... | reverse complement strand
TGTAGTTGCGGGGTTTGGGGGTTGCCCCTTGGACCCGTTTGCAGACCTCCCCGTAGGCCTCGATCACTCCGCCAAGGTCTTGACGGAAGCGATCCTTATCCAAAATGCGCTCCTTTTCATCCCGACTGTTCATGTCCCAAAGGCGGCAGGTGTCTGGGCTGATCTCGTCAGCAACAAGTAATTCACCCGCTGCATTGTGTCCCAGCTCGAGCTTGAAATCCACCAATTGCAGATTGAGAGCAGAGAAGAAAGGGATCAAAACAGTATTCACCCGCCTTGCCAACGTCTCGATTTCCTGACGACTTTCTGGACTGACTAAGTCAAGTAAAAAGAGGCGAGACTCTGTTAGCAGAGGATCACCAAGATCATCATCTTTGTAGTACAAATCCAGCAAAGCTGGATCCAAGCGAGTGCCTTGAGAAATAGGGGTTTGATGGCAGAGTGATCCGGTGGCCACATTGCGCAGCACCACTTCGATCGGGATCACCTTGACCCGTTGGACCACCATCCAATGATCCGACTCCAATCCGCAGTAATGGGTTGGTATCCCTTCCCGTTCAAGCAACTCAAACAGACACGCTGAGATCTGACAATTAAGTCGGCCTTTGTCTTCCAGTTGTGCACGCTTTTGGGCATTAAAAGCGGTGGCATCATTTTTGAATTCGACCAAAACCTCAGCCTCATTGTTTGAGGCATAAATGCGTTTGGCCTTGCCCTCATAGAGGAGCGGTCCATGGGAGCTGGTCATGGCGTGGCCAAAGGATTGGAAGCAGGAGCTTCAGATGAGTCCGATTCTCCCAGGGAGGCATGGCCACCGGCAGCGCGAGGTGAGCGCAGCTGATCCTCAAGGTCTTGCAAACGCTGTTGATCCCAGTCAGGGGAAATCTGTTCGAGCTCAAGCAGCGTTAAGCGGTCATCAACCCGGCTCGCCAAACGACGCAACCGTTCGCGAGGTCGCTCAGCATCGCCCCCCCGTTGCAACGCCAAACGCAACTGCAGGCGGAGCAGATCTTCCGCCAAACCCCAGGCTTGCTCAGCTGCCGCTTGATCCAAGGCCGCTTCCAACAACAGATCACTGCGCTCTGGATCAAGCGGCGCCAACAGTTCAGCAACTTGGCCAAGCCTGCGCGATGCCACTACCCCTGGAGTACGTCCCGCTAGAAGCACCGTGACGGCTTCCTCCGGCCGGCCAGCTGCCAGCTCATGGTTCGCCAGAAGATCAAGAGCTGAACGCGTAAGCGGCAAACCATCCTCCGATTGGCCCACGATCAACAGCTCGGTATCGAGACGCGTGAGATCTCCATTAGCCAAACGCCGCAGGGCCAGCACAGCGCGATCTTGATCGAGGGCCGCACTGGCGGCTTGCCACGACAGCAGCAACCACTCCCTGCGCTGTAATCCTGGTCCAGGGCCATATCGACTAAGCACAATCTGGGTGCTGTCGGGAGCCTTACAGGCCAGCAGCGCCCGGGCATTCGCCATCACAACAGCAAACGGTTGCGGGGAAGGCGCCACCAGCATCAAACGATTGCGCAGCAGACGCAGGCGCTCTTGCAGGCCAAAACGATCCGCATCAGCACAAGCCGCCGACAGCTGGGATATGTCACCTTCTTGGAGAACCGTTTCAAAGGTCTCAAGGGACATCGGCAAAGCAACAGGAGGCAGAGCAGTAGCGCCCAACGGCGTTGCTGACGCCAATAAAAACACCAGTGGCAGAGAGGAAAGCCCCATGGGCTGACAGTCGTTCAACAAAGATGGACAGATCAGGGCAATGCGTCGAGCATTGCGCCTGAACTCCAAACCTAGGAGTCACCCCCCGTTCCGCACCCGCCCATGTCCATCTCCAGCACCCGTCCCCTCTCGCTGCCACCGTTGCGCAATGTGCTCGTGGTCGGAGGTGGCGGACGAGAGCAGGCGTTGGCCTGGGCGTTCAGACGCTGCCCAGAGATCGAAGACATTTGGATCAGTCCTGGAAACGCTGGCACTAGCGATTTGGAAGGCTGCACTCCCCTGGCGATCGCAGAAACGGACCACGAAGGCATGGTTACGGCGTGCAGCAGGCACGCCATCGATCTCGTGGTGATCGGTCCAGAAGCACCCTTGGCCGCTGGTCTCGCAGACACGCTTCGTGGACAAGGCATCGCAGTCTTCGGCCCGAGTGCGGAGGGTGCACAGCTCGAAGCGAGCAAAGCCTGGGCAAAGCAACTCATGCAAGAAGCAGGGATTCCCACGGCTGGGTACTGGACCGTGACCAACGAACAGGAGGGGCTTGCCCTTCTCCAGCGACTGCAGCGCCCCTTGGTTGTGAAGGCGGATGGGCTCGCAGCTGGGAAAGGGGTAACGGTGGCGAACACCGTGGAGGAGACGGCCGCCGCCATTCAAGAGGCTTTTCAAGGGCGATTCGGACGAGCAGGCGAACAGCTTGTGCTGGAAGAACGCCTCACCGGTCCTGAAGTCTCCGTGTTTGCCCTATGCGATGGCGAGGACATGGTTTTGCTACCGCCCGCGCAGGATCACAAACGACTTTTAGATGGTGACCATGGACCGAATACCGGGGGAATGGGGGCCTATGCACCGGCCCCCCTCCTCGATCAAGCGGGCCTAGAGCAGGCGCGCGAACAAATCCTGAAACCAACCCTTGCGGCTTTGCGCAAGCGAGGAATCCACTACCGGGGGGTGATTTATGCGGGTCTCATGCTGACTGAGGAGGGGCCGCAGGTGATCGAATTCAATTGCCGCTTTGGCGATCCTGAATGTCAAACCCTGATGCCTCTCATGGGACCTGAACTCGCTCGCGTGCTCCAGGCTTGTGCGCTCGGACGTCTTGCAGATGCCCCAGCGCTCACACAGGTAGAGCTGTGCAGTGCCTGTGTTGTGGCAGCAGCAGCGGGCTATCCGGACAGCCCCCGGAAAGGTGATCCGATTGCGGTTGCATTCAGCCCCAACCCAACCAACACGGACCAACGTCAGTTGTTTCATGCAGGGACGCGACACAGCACTGAGGGGGTGCTGGAAACCTCCGGCGGCCGCGTTCTGGCGATGGTGGCTCAAGCAACAGATTTCGATCAGGCCTTCGCAAAGGCCTACGAAGGATTAAGGCAAGTCCGATACGACGGCATGCAATTCAGAACAGACATTGGCCATCAAGTGCGCACCTAAGCTTTGTTAAGCATTGATGCGCCATGAGTAGCGGTTCGGCACCAGCTTCTGCGAACTCGACTGCGTCCTCATGGGCAGGGTCAGCCTCTTCTGATACGGCCGCAGAGCAGGAGGGCCTTTGGAGTGGCATCCGCCTCTGGTGGGCCGAATTCAGCCTTCAGACCAAACTTCTGGCCATCGCCACGCTTGTGGTGAGCCTGATGATGACCAGCATCACCTTTTTCGCGCTCAACGGCATCCAACGTGATGCGGTGATGAATGACACGCGTTACGCCCGCGATTTAGGGCTCCTTCTAGCGGGCAATGTCACCGAGCTGGTTGCAGAAGGACACGACCGAGAACTGGCCAATGTGGCCGAACAGTTTTGGCGTTCAAGCCGCAGCCTGCGCTACATCTTTTTTGCTGATCCAGAAGGCGTTGTGTACCTCGGCATTCCCATCAGTGGGAATGACGCTGATACCAGGGGAGACCTACGTCTCAATCGACGCCTCGAACTCCCGAGTGAACTGAGATCGAGGCCTAAAAATCCCCTCGTCCGTCAACACCTCACCCCTGAGGGTCAGGTCACTGATGTTTTTGTGCCCTTGATTCAGGAGGGTCGCTATCTCGGCGTTCTCGCCCTCGGGGTGAATCCGAATGACTCGGCTCTTGCTAGTGCCTCCTTGACCCGAGAGGTCACCGTGGCCGTCTTTATTTCAATTTGGGTCCTGGTAATTCTTGGGGCTGTTTTCAACGCGCTAACCATCACCCGCCCCGTCAAGGAACTGCTACGCGGCGTTCGCTCGATTGCTTCTGGAGATTTCCAGGCCCGTATTGGCCTCCCTGTTGGAGGCGAACTTGGCGAGTTGTTGGATGGATTTAATGCGATGGCCTCGCAGCTCCAGGACTACGACGCAGCCAACATCGAAGAGTTGCAGGCTGCCCAGGTCAAGCAGGCCTCGCTGATCGCAACGATGGCGGATGGTGCGGTGTTGCTGGATGAGAAAGGTCAAATTGTGTTGGCCAATCCAACGGCTCGACGCTTATTTCGCTGGGAGGGACGCAATCTCGAAGGACAGGATTTTCTGAATGCAATCCCAGACTTGTTAGCCAATGAGCTCCATGAGCCTCTTGATGGAGTCCTGAACCAAGGCCGTGACAGCAATGACCTTCGAAGCAGCATCGGGGAGCCGCCTCGCACCCTGCGCTTCGTGCTTCAAGCCGTACGCGAACCCAGCGGCGAAAACCTAAAGGGAATCGCCGTAACCATGCAGGACCTCACCCGCGAAGTGGAGCTGAACGCGGCCCAGAGCCGCTTCATCAGCAACGTGTCCCATGAACTGCGCACTCCGCTGTTCAACATCAAGAGCTACGTCGAAACCCTGTACGAAATGGGGGATCAACTCAGCGAGAAAGACAAGCAAGAGTTTCTGGGCATTGCCAATGACGAAACAGATCGACTCACGCGACTCGTGAACGATGTACTGGATCTTTCAAGGCTCGAAGCCCATCCCAGCGTTCAGTTTTCTGAACTCGATCTCAGGCCTGGCCTAGAACAAACCCTGCGCAGCTACCAACTGAACGCATCAGACAAACAAGTGGAACTTGACCTGGAGGCATCAATCGATCTGCCAGACATTCTTGGCAATTGGGACCTGCTCCTCCAGGTGCTGGATAATCTCGTTGGGAATGCTCTCAAGTTCAGCCGGAGTGGCAGCCGCATCGTGATACGCGCCTACGCCTGGCCCGACAGCTGCTGGATGGGACCTCTTCCAGAAGATTCACTTCAAGCACCGCAATGCGAAATGATTTCACCACTGCCAAAATTACGCGTGGAAGTGGGTGACACAGGTTATGGAATCAGCGAAGACAAACAACAACGAATCTTTGAACGGTTTTATCGCGTAGAGAATGCAGTGCATACGGAAGTGGGGACGGGCTTAGGACTCTCCATCGTGAGGGGAATTTTAGAGAAACACAGCAGTGTGATTCGTATGGCAAGCGAACCGGATGTAGGAACAACATTCTGGTTTGACCTACCTCTAGCCCAATCAGACCAAGACGAAATCAAATTGCAAGCTGAGCGGCAAAGTCGCTATGAGCAAGAAGAATTTGAGGTTGACTAAAGAAAAGTCGCTTCAATTTAGCCTTGATATTTCAAGTGCTAATCATTCCTATTCTGGAGCCACTCCACGGGCGATACGTGATAGTTCGCTCCGTTCATCCATCGTCACGCGGTGAGGAACGCCGCTGATAATTCTCTCGAAATTGGAGAAAGAATCTTGAATTTGCGGTCCATTACCAGTGATCAAGAATTCTCGAATACCGCGATCATGCCAGGACCCACGCATCTTGAAAACATTGATCGCTCGAGCCATCTCACCACGTATCTCAACATACTGGAGCAATAAAATCGTGTCAGTGATGGTTGAGATATGGGAATCAGTGATCGAATGACTCCCCATGAATTCCTCTGATGTATTGGTAAAGAAGCCTGCAATTTCTTCTTGCTTTGCATATCCAGTCAATGCGATCACAAACTGCCTAAAGGCATTGCGGCTTACACCACGCGCCAACGCAGATAATGAGTCAATCGCCATTCGGGTTGGCTTGAATTGACTGATTTCAGTTTTAATAATCTGCAAATGGTCTTCCAGACCAGTGGACTCTGGGTAGGCGCAAATAATCTTCAGCAGGCCATCTTGCTCCATCTGCTCAAAATCAATACCCCAGCTTGTGCCATTACGCATTAATTGAGCACGTGATTCTTCATAGGCAAACAAAATTGCTCGCTCTTTATTACTGCAGGCATCCTCAATAAATTTCGAGACCAATAGGGTCTTGCCTGTACCAGTCGCTCCCGTCGCGAGAATGATTGAATCCTTGAAATAGCCGCCGCCACACATCTCATCGAGCCGTGGCACACCAGAACTCACGCGCACATTGGATGAGCGCTGCGTGAGCCTCATCGCACCAAGAGGGAAGATACTGATCCCATGGGCCCCCATCGTGAACGGGAACTCACCCTTCATATGGGTGGTGCCTCGCAATTTGAGAATCTCAACGGTCCTTCTTCGGCGCTCGCCCTCAAGCACATTACGGAGAATCACAACATTGTCAGAGACAAACTCTTCAACGCCGTAACGCGCGATTGGCCCGTATTCATCGATTCGTTCAGTGGTCATCACAGTTGTGACACCGATCTCCTTCAGGCGTGCGATGAGACGGAAGATCTCCCGGCGCACAACAAACACCGCATCATATTGTTGAAATACAGCCGTAATCGAATCGATTGCCACCCTTTTGGCTTTGTACTTTCGGATGGCGTAATTAATTCTTTCAATCAGGCCAGACAGATCGAAACTGCCCGCCACATCCTGACCATCTGGATCCGGTGAAGCATCAAGAATAAAGAGCTTATCTTGCTCCACCATCTCCTGCAAGTTCCAGCCGAAACTTGCAGCGTTACGCAGAATATCGAGTGGCGACTCTTCAAACGTGACAAAAATTCCGGGCTCATCGTAATGAGCAATTCCATTGTGGAGAAAGTGCAAGGAAAAAACAGTTTTACCCGTTCCGGACGTTCCGCTAATCAGGGTGCTGCGTCCAATTGGCAAGCCACCATGACACACATCATCGAAGCCCTCAATTCCAGTGGGGAGCTTCTGGACCTGCATCTGAGGAGAACCGCTTGAGCTAGAAATCTGCATAACCGCGACCTTGCTCTCCAACGTTAATAAGGAAAATCCTCAGTACCCTCTAGATCACCCCGTGACTTAAGAATCTGCCTCTTCGATGTCCGGAACTTCCAACGCATCCATCAGGGAAGAGCTGAGGTCGTTGTCAACAAGCTCGTCGTAAAGAAGATCAAGCCCGATCAGCACTCGTTCACGATCAGAAAGGTCACCAATAATCCGACGCACAGGAGGGGGGAGAATTTTGGACAACGTGGGAGTTGCCAGAATTTTGTCTTCTTCTGCAAGCTGAGGATTTTTCAAGACATCAATGACCTTCAAGGCATAGACACCCTTGAATTCCGTTTCAAGAATATTGCGAAGCGTTTTGAGTGCACGCATCGAATTCGGAGTATTCCCAGCTACATAAAGCTTGAGGATATAAGTCTTGCGCGGGCTCATAAGATCACTTCCGAATCCTGAAGCTGACGGCGCTTAGATCCAGCAGAAGCCAAGGGAATATCTCCAGGGACTGACCGTCGGTACATTTCGCAAAGGTGAGCCATGACATCCAACAGTGCAAGGCGGTAATCCTGAAGGAAGTCGTCTTTATGCCCTTCAAGTCTGAGTTGTTTCCAAAAGTCGTCAATCAGATTCATGTGAATCTCAACGGTTTGAGTAATGGGCAGGTCGCCAAAAAAAGCGGTATTTACAAAACTCTCTAACGCCTGGTTGGCAGCAGCAGGGTCACGGAAGTAACCAATCAACAGATCTCGATAGGTGCGCTGCAGCGACTGCAGCAGCTCACGCTGTTCATGGGGAGGAAGATTGGCCAAGAATCGCGAGGGATCTCGCTTGTAGAACACCCCGAGGTAACCAAGCCTCTCCTGCAAGCGGCTCGACAACTTCCAAGCACGTCCCTCAGGCTGCCCACCAACCTGATCCGATTCGGTGGATCCATCTTCAGGGCGAATATCTTTCTGACCGTGGCGAAGAAAGCGTGAGATCGCTGCGTCAACGTTGTAACCAAGCTGCTCAAGCTGATCGTCTGGCAGATGAACCTCTTCAGGGTGGTAATCGACACGGCCCATCAATTCGCCCACCACAACGGCAGGGAAGAGCAAACCACGAGCTAGTAGGTCTTCACGTGTCTTGTCTTGCAGGAGAGATTGCTCAATCACTACAGCATCGACAGCCTCGCGTTGTCGTTCCAACGCGGAGACGACATCGACCGCTGAGTCCTCAAGGCCTAGATCCACCTGGGTGTAGCGATTGCCAGGCAACCACTGACAGCAAGCCGATTCGAGCTCAGGCGACCTCAATAACAAGGCGATCGTGAGGGCCGGCCTGGTCATCCAAAACGAAAAGTGTTCAAGTGAATCTTGACGAAAGAGAGCACGAAGGTCGAAGATCTTTGTTTGTCTTTCGATTGCGGCACAGGCCAAATCGGCGGCTTCCAAGTCTCCGAGCCTGTTCGCGTCCCGTAGCCCATGGCAGAAACCAGCAGCAGCAGCTCACAAACCACTCCAGAGACAGGCTCGTACGCCATCGTCGAGGCCTCTGGACAGCAATTTTGGGTACAACCCAACCGTTATTACGACCTCGACCGGCTGCATGCCGACGTCGACGCCAAGATCACCCTCGAGAAAGTACTTCTGGTCAAAAACGGTGACGTCGCCACCGTTGGCAAGCCCTATGTCCAGGGCGCCAGTGTGGAACTCAAAGTGATGGCTCACCGTCGCGGTCAAAAAGTGATCGTTTACAAAATGCGCCCTAAAAAGAAAACACGCCGTAAGAATGGTCATAGACAGGAGCTCACCCGAGTGATGGTCGAATCCATTTCCGTCGGCGGCAAAGCCATCAGCTGATTGCCTCAACCAGCTTCCCTCTCTCCATCTCTTTGATTTTCCATGGCCCACAAGAAAGGCACAGGCTCAACCCGCAACGGACGCGACTCCAATTCCAAACGCCTCGGCGTGAAGGCCTACGGCGGTGAAACAGTAACGGCTGGTTCCATTCTGATCCGCCAACGTGGCACCTCCGTTATGCCAGGCGTCAATGTTGGTCGCGGCAAGGATGACACCTTGTTTGCCTTGACCGACGGGATCGTCAAATTTGAGTCGATCCGCCGCGGGCTTCGCAATCGCAAGCGCATCACGGTTGCAGCAGCAGCTCAGTAATCCAGACTGATCAAGCGACTGACAAAAGACAGAGTCCTCAGCAAAGAGCAATGATCGAAAGATTGTTGCTCTTTTTTTGTTCGACCCATCATGAAAATAGTTTGTGTGCTTGCACTTCCGAACCACTCATCATGAACACCGTCAATGCAAATAGTGCAGGGCTACTTTCATCTTGTTAGCAAAGTTCGAATGAATAAGCAATTCAACTCCATTCATATCTACCGCGGCTGAAGTATCTCAAAGCGGAGTGCTGAGAAGAGTAATCAGCAGACAATGTTCAGCAGATTGGAATCTAAAGAGACGAAGGGGAGAGGCGAAAGAGAAGGTGACAACCGAAAGCGCTCGTCAACAAGACGTTCCGTTCCAAGACGGGAACAACTGCAAAGAGAGATTTTCAACTTGTGCGTTGAGCTGATCGAGAAAGCATTACTGGCACCCCTTGCCCTTCTCAGAGGCACAAACCTAGACATCTGAAGTAAACGGAGCGGTAGGAGGTGGAAGAAAGCTTGAGGCCAATGCCCATGATCAACTGAGCTGATTGGTCTTAGCGCATTCCTTTTCTCAATCAAGACGATATTGATACCGCTGAAGCCACAGGCACTCCCAAAAGGCTTTAAGTTTTATAAACCATTCGTTTTCAAATCTCAAAGATGTCTACCGAAATCCGCAACTGGGATCTTGTCGCCAAGGCGATGGAAGCAGCTGGATCAACGTCAAGCCAAATGTATATTCGCGCCAAAGCGTTGGCAGAAGGAAAGCCTGATCCAATGCCAACAAGCTTTCCTCAAGCACCCCACAGCATCTCAGCCGTGGCTGGATGACATGAGCACCGAACAGACAAATCATAAACTCTCATTTTTACCAAGCACGACTGATACACAACGTTCCAATTCGGCTTTATAAAATTTTCCGGAACCTGGAACGAAAGGCAGCCCAAAACATTCAAAGCCAACCAGGCAAATAGATCATCTTCAACCCTAAGCACACTAAAGCAATCACAAAACAGCTTAAAACAATAGTAGCTAATTATTTTATATTCTCACCAATCTCATTCAAGTAATCCATACAAGTAAAATTTAAACTAAAGTTCTTCGGGAAAGATCTTTCGTTCTTGCCACTCCAATGCGCAATCAGCCAATCATCTATATACAATTTATCATCGAATTCAATCTTCCTAAGGTTGATAATTAAACTGCTGCTTCTCAACTAGCCGTGCCATCACCTGTTGACAAGTCCAGCGAAGCGGCCTCCAAAAAGCAGAATTAGAAAGTTCGTAGATCAGCTCCATTTGATCAAAGAGTTCTAGCTCGAGACAAGCCCAAGCTGCCGCTATCCTTGATTTTGTGTATTGAGGAGTTGTTTCTGAAAGAGCAGCTCGAACCAAATCACTTTTTTGGTGGAATCTGCGCAAACCAATAATGCATGTAAGGTAATAGTGAGTAACGTAATCAGACCAAAGCCTTTCTTGCATACTATCAACTATTTCAAGACAACTCTGAGAATCGATAGTCATGAGGCTCAATGCCGCACCATATTGACGCGCTTCGTCTCTATGACTGAGATTCCTCTCTATTTCATTAGGATTCATATCACACTGCCACTCAGATTTTAAATCAAGATATTGAGGATTGTCAGTTAAAAGCTGTTCTAACAGAGTGTGATTTTTAGAAGTAAGAATTGAATGATTAACATCAACGATATCAAAAAAACTTTTTGCCCTAAGAGACATAGAGACTGGTGCTCGCACCAAATCTGCAAGTCTGCTTTCATCACCAGCATCACCTAAATCAATCACGGCCGAGCGTCTTTTTCCAGCCACTAAATCAGTAAGCTGTGGAATCAAAGGGCCTAAGAGATCAACTCTTCCATATATCCTTGCCTGATACGCGCGTGCTGCACCAGAAACCAAGACACTCTCATGAGAACAAAGATTGTAGATGACAGAATGAGATTTTGGATTCATAATTTTTAGTCTGGTATGAGCTTGAATAACAGCACGCATCTGCGTAACTTCGCCATTCAAGAGTGAAAGGAGTAGATCTATGTCATCGGAGAGTGGCTGCCAACCAATGCGAACCAAGGAAGTAATTGCATTAATGACAGCCTCGCTATCAGTACAATTCAAAACACCAACTAAAGTTGGTATGGCTCGCACATCTTTTCTCCTTCCAAGAGCTTCAATAGATTTTCTACGCGTAATCCTGTCGTACAATTCATCGACGGAAAGCTTCTCAACAGCATGAAGAAGTAACTCAAATGATGCATCTGTTGTGCTCAAGCCAAGCCTAGTGGCAGCAAAATAACGATCTGCGGGTCTCTTAACATTTAAAGTATTCTCAAACAAGAGCCTTGAGGCATCACTTTCGCTCATCCCGTGAACAAGAATATCAAACCTTTCAGCCATAAGAATAAAACGAATAAATAATTCTATCTAAATAATCCATTGCAAACGGTAAAAACACATTTAATATGCATCATGTTGACAATTTTTATTTACACA
>ERZ887942.2452-NODE-2452-length-11495-cov-5.814685_pt1 | contig 11495 bp, 5 predicted proteins | sample MGYA00521099_ERZ887942 | MGnify/ENA primary metagenome ERZ887942 (study PRJEB32303, sample SAMEA104408605) | aquatic metagenome | biome: Brackish water; feature: Pelagic; material: water | place: Baltic Sea | collected 2014-06-07T06:48:00 | depth 16,251 m ... | reverse complement strand
CCAACGGAGTCGAAACCTCGCCAGTGACACGCGGTGTCTGGATTTCCGAAAACATTCTTGGCGTGACGCCCCCTCCCCCGCCAGATGAAGTTCCGCCGATCGATTCCGATGTCCGCGGTGCGAAAACCATTCGCGAGCGACTCGAAAAACATCGCTCACAAAAAACGTGCGCTGAATGTCACCGAAAAATCGACTTCCTCGGATTCCCTCTCGAAACCTTTGATCCCATTGGCCGCTGGCGCTCCTCCTACCCGAAGCCCAAAGGTGATGCGCCTGCTCAGAAAGTCGATACCAGCGGCGAGTTTTCATCCGGGGAAAAGTTTGAGGATTTCAATCAATTTAAAAAACAACTCATTGCGACCCGAAAAGACGCCTTCACTCGACATCTCATTTCCGAATTTCTCACCTACGCCTGCGGTCGCCACATGGAGCCCGTCGACCAATTCGTGATTGATGACATCCTCGCCAAAGTTCAAAAAGAGAAATACGGCCTGCGGACCTTGATCCTCGAATCGCTCTCCAGCAAGATTTTTCGGAGTCGGTGAGTTGGTTGAGCCAATATAGAGTTCTCTCCCCTGCAGCGAGCATGAGCGAGCAGCCCTTTGACCCCCAGACAGCTCGCTCACGCTTGCTGCTACGTTTTGCCCGCGCTACGCGGCAATCCCGTGGATGAACGTCTCGACGTAGTCGATGACTTTGTCGTAAACGCGCTGTTTGGTGGGACCGCGCTCTAGGATGCCTAGCGGCTTTTGGATCACCTCGATAATATCGGGATCGGGTAACGGCTTCTCGCCGGTGTAGATGAACCGATCGATTACTTTCTTTAGCTTGTCGGCGTCGAGCTGCTCTTCTTTTACGAGCTGATCAAAAGCGGTCATGCGCTCCTGCTCCCAGAGGTCTTCGAAGCCGTCGGGGATCTCGGCGGCTTTGGTCAGGTTGGGCAGGGTGCTGTCGATGAATTTCTGGATCAGCTCGCGTTTGCTGCGCAGTTCGAGGTCTCCGGCGACGGAGTCGAGAATGAGATTGCGGATCTTGGTCTGCTCGGGGGCGTCGGCATCATACAGTTGGGCGAGCAACGAGAGAATGTATTTCACGTTGACCACGTCGCGATGGATCAACTCCAATTCGAAATCGATGTCTTCGAGGATGGATGCCTTTTCTTTCTGGGTGTTGGTCTTGACCTTGTCGTAAAGATCGAGATAGGCGCTCCGGTAATCGGCAAATTGCTGGGCGGGAAGGGCGAGGTCTTCATCTTCGAAGTTTGAAAAAGATTCGAGAATGTTTTTCAAACGCATCAGCTCACGAAAGACTTTAACAAAGGCCATCTCGGCGTCTTCGTCGGGCAAGTCTTTCACGCTGCCGACGGTGGCTGAGCCCCTTTATTTCCGGCTTGTCGCGCATTTGCCGTCACGAACCAACCCTATCGATTCCAAAGGCCCGAGTTTACGCAACTTTACATCAAAATTTTGGAATTCGAAAACGGGCTGAAAGCTCGTTCGCACAAAGTCCCGCCTTTCCAGCTTCGCAGCGAAGCGATAGGGTAGAGATTTTATTTTATCGGACCATACGGCTCAGCGGAACGCTTCGCCCCACCTCTAAACACTTTTTGCCTTCTCATCCCACAAACTATCAGAGTATGGTTCTCGAACGTACCCTATTGATTCGATGAACAGACCCTATTGCTTTGTTTTAACCGCCGTTTTCTCCGCGCTATTTTTCGCCTCCGCTTCCGCTGATGAGCGCCCCAATGTCCTCTGGATTTATGTCGATGACATGAGCGACTGGATCGGCTGTTACGGCTACGAGTTGGCTGAATCACCTAACATTGATCAATTGGCGCTTGAAGGGACTCGATTTGAAAATGCGTTCATGCCAGCGCCGGTTTGCTCCGCGACTCGGTCGGCGTTGATCACGGGGACCATGCAAACCTCCCATGGTCTGCATCATCACCGGACCATGGTGAAAAAGCCATTGCCTGAATCGATTTCGACAATCCCGGAACTGTTTCGTGCGGCGGGTTACGTGACGTTCAACGAACAAAAAGAAGACTACAATTTCACGCGGGATCGCGATCGACTTTACTCACGGGATTTTAAACGCCCGAAGATGAAAGGCCATTTGGTAGGTCGAGATGTCTCGTGGCTAAAGCAGCTTCAGGGCAAAAAGTTCTTCGGGCAGATTCAATTAAAGGGCGGGAAATTCGGTGGTGAGACCGGTTCGAAATTCCCTGCGGAAAGCCGCCTCGATCCCAGCAAAGTGACGGTGCCTCCCTACTACCCCGATGATCCAGTCATTCGAAATGCGATTGCGCGGCACTATGAACAAGTCGCCGAAACAGATGAACAAGTCGGGGCAATCATCGCCGCGTTGAAGGAATACGGACTCTACGAAAACACGGTCATTTTCTTTTTCACCGACCACGGCGTTCCCCTTCCCCGCGCAAAACAATTCATCTACGAAGACGGTGCGAAGGTTCCACTGATTGTTTCCGGGCCGAAGATTGCGCGCGGAAAAGTCCGCGATGACCTCGTGAATGGCATCGATATTTCGGCAGCAACACTCAGCGTCGCGGGGATTGAAATTCCCGATACGGTTGAGGGCAAAGACTTCCTATCCGATAACTATCAGAAGCAGAAATATATCATCGCAGCGCGTGATCGTTGCGGAATCGCGGTTGATCGAATTCGTGCGGTGCGGAGTCAAAAATTCCGTTACGTCCAAAATTTCCAAACGGACAGACCGCTTTATCAACCGCAATACCGAGACAAATTTGCTTCGATCATGCGGCTTCGCGAATTGTTCGCGGAAGGAAAACTCACGCCGGTTCAAGCAAGTTATCACAGTCACGCGGCACGTCCGAAAGAAGAGCTTTACGAATTGGAGAGCGATCCTCATCAGGTCAATAATCTCGCCAAGAATCCAAAATTCGCTTCCGTCATGACCGAGCATCGCGATGCACTGACGAGTTGGATCAAAGCTACCGACGACAAAGGACAATACCCTGCGAGCGAGGCGGAGTTGAAAGCGGTCTTCGATTACGCCAAAGGTAAGGTCGCTTCTCCCGAATTCGATTTTCTTAAATTGGCTGAGGAGAAATGACGTGCCTTTCTGTTAGAACATTCCAAAAGTTCCGGTTCAACTCCCGATTTCCAGCCAACAAAGATCTGGTGACAACCGAAAAAATGTTCTTTAGTCACAAACCCGCTTTTGTAATATTTTTAATCACGAATGATCAGACAATTGTTATCTCGCACCCTCGTGCTCACCCTCACTTTCGGCGCGTCTCAAATTTCAAGCAACGCTCAGGACGAATCACCGACACAGCCCAATCTCGTTCTCATCATCGCCGATGATATGAACTGGGATGATTGCGGTGCCTACGGCCATCCGGCTATCCGCACTCCCAATATCGATGGCCTTGCCGCAAACGGACTTCTGTTTCAGCACGCTTACCTCACCACAAATTCATGCAGCCCATCGCGCTCTAGTATTCTCACCGGAAATTACCCACACAACACCGGCGCCGAGCAGCTGCACTGGCCGCTTCCAGCGGGTAGCAAGACGTTTGCTCAGGAACTCGGAAAGCTTGGCTACTACACCGCCGCCGCTGGAAAATGGCACTTGGGCGATGCGACACGCGATCATTTTGACAAAGTTTACGAAGCCTCCACCGCAGGTTTTGTGCTGCCGTCAGGAAAAGATGGCGAGCCTCCGCGCATGGTGGCAGCTCAGCCAAGTGGATGTGAAGATTGGGAAAAGGCGCTCGATGAACGGACGATGGACAAGCCGTTTTTCATGTGGCTGGCCGCTCTCGATCCTCACCGGGAATACACCGAAGGCGCGCTCGATCCACCGCACAAAGCGCAAGATGTCATCGTGCCGCCTCACCTTCCGGATACTGCCGACGTTCGCGAAGACCTACGTCTTTACTATGATGAAATCGGACGGCTCGACGAATACGTCGGCAAAGTCGTTGCAAAACTTGAAGAACAAAAAGTCGCAGACAACACCCTGATTCTTTTCATCAGCGACAACGGTCGACCTTTCCCTCGGGATAAAACCACGCTCTACGACGGCGGAATTCGCACGCCGTGGATTGTGAAATGGCCTGCAAAAATCAAGCAACCCGCGACAACATCGGCGCTGGTTAGCTCGGTCGATATCGCGACCACATTTCTCGAATTGGCGGGTGGCAAAGACGCCCTCGATACTGAGGGAAAGAGTTTTGTAAACGTGCTGAACGACCCGGCCGAAGCACACCGCGAGTTCGCTTTTGCCGAAGACCACTGGCATGACTACGAAGACCATGCGCGCAGCATCATGACTCAGCGCTTCAAACTGATTCGCAACGACTACCCAGATCTTCCAGCAACGCCATCCGCCGATGCAGGCCGTGGATTGACTTGGCAAAACATGTTGGTTTTGCAGAAAGAAGGAAAACTTCCGCCTCATCAACAAGGCAATTTCATCTCTCCACGCCCCGAGTGGGAACTGTTCGATTTACAGCGAGATCCTGCCGAACTGAATAATCTCATCAACGACCCAGCTTACGCTTCAACAAAAACCGAGCTGATGAATGCATTGGATGCTTGGACCAAAGAGACCGGTGATTATCTTCCAACAAAACGCACGCCAGATGAGTTTGATCGCGTCACAGGCGAGCCCGATCACAGCGTCCGCGTTCGTCCTCGCCTTTCGAAAAAGAAAATGTTTGGGACGAACGGGAAATATTGAGACGGCCGGAGTTTTCACAGGAAAATTGCGATCACGGAAACGGGCTGAAAGTCCGACCGCACAAAGCCCAGTCCTTTAGGGCCGTGATCATGAAGAAATCTCCCCCGGCCTGAAAGGTCGGCCGCAAACTTGATTGGCGGAGTTTGCGGGCGACCTTTCACGCCGCTACGAAGAATTTACGCGTTTGTAGGCCTTAAGGCCTACACTTTGTGCGGTTGGGCTTTCAGCCCATTTCCCCCTCCAAAAACTTTGATGAAAACTGGGGGCGAAATGTCTGGACCTGATCTTCCAATCTTTGACCGCGTCATGCCAACAGCGCCCCAACCTCACCGGTACTATCAGCAAAGCGCTCGCTTTCAACGCCCATCAGTTTTGCCTGAGTCAGCCACAGGTTCGCCAAAGGCGTGCCCTCGGGAAGATTGATGTGCTGCCCTCCATTGATCCGTTTTCCGCCACCGCCCACAATGATCGGCAGGTCGTTGTATTGATGAGTGGAACCATCGCCCAATCCAGAGCCGTAGGTGAATAACGTATTGTCCAACATCGTCGTGCCGTCGGCTTCTTTGATGCCTTCCATTTTTTCTAACAAATACACATATTGCTCCATGTGAAAACGATCCACCTGAAGTAGATCATCAATCATCTTGGTTTGGTTGTGCGACATACCGTGATGACTTCGCGGCTTATCGAAAAGGCCATCGAACATGTAAGGCGTGTCCCAACGCTCCGGACCAACCATAAAAGTCGCCACATTTGTGAGTCCCGTTTGCAGAGCCACGACCATGAGATCACCCATCAACTGCATGTATTCGCCGCGAGGCAAATACGCTTCCGCTGGCTCATCAAACGTCACCTTCGCAAGTTCGCCTTTCATTTTTTCAAGACGGTTCATCTGCGTTTCGATGGTGCGAACCGAATCAAAATACTCAGCGAATTTCTGGCCGTCGGAATAACCCAGCTCTCGTTTCATCGAATTCGCATCTTCCAAAACCAAATCGGTGATGTCGCGATAGCGATCGATTTCCTGCGTCGAAAACAAGCGACGATACATCTTGCGCGGATCACGAACCGACGGCGCGAGATGCCCCGTGCCATACCACGAGATGTTATCAAAGTAGATCGATTCCTTGTTATCCTTGTGGCTGTTGCAACTGAACTCCAGCGTCTTGAACGGAGTTTTTGTCCCCACTTGATCGCCCACAATGTGATCCAGCGTGCGATCCAACGGCCACGCCGAACCTTTGATCGTGTAGGGCTCAGCACTGCTCAGATAACACGACGCACACTGCGCATGAACATCTGTCCCCGTCTGAAAAGTCCGATCCATCCCCGTGATCAGCGAGACCTTGTCCTTCATTCCCGCGAGCGGCTCCATCGTCGGCGTCAGGGTCTCAAGCGGCTTGGCAAAGAAATTCGGGTCCTGCTTTCCGAGCGATTTCATGACGTTGCCAAGATTCCCTTTCGGAATCACATCTTCGCCTTCCCCCGGAAAAAATCCGCGTCGCACCACTCCGATCGGAACATAAAAATGAGCCATCCGCTGAGCAATTTTCGCAGGAGCCGCCGCCGAAGCAACACTCTCCAGCCACGGCAGAGAAAGTGCAGCACCGCCGATTCCGCGGAGAAATTTTCGTCGTGAAGGTGATTTCATTTTTCTGAATTTTTGGTTTCTACGAAGCAACAGGGTCTGTTCGATGAGCCTAGCCTGTTGGTTCGTTTTGGCTTTTCGAAACAATAGGGTTCATTGAACGCACCCTAATGCTTCGCGGCGACAGTTTCGGCTGCGGCTTTTGGATTGGTCTTCGTTTGAAAAGGATCGCTCAAAATCACTTGTTTGAGCAAAGACTGAATTTTGTAATCATCGGCCGCAACCGCCTCGGAAATTTCGTCGAGCGCGATTTGATCTTCCGGACCCAACTCGCGAGCCAAACCGAAGGAAAGCAGATGCCCAGCGAGCCCGCGTGCGAAACGATCTTTCTCGGCAAGAATCGCATCTTTGAATTCGATCACGTTGTTGAAATCGTGCTTTCGAAAAAGCGTTCCTTCCATGTCGACATCCCGGTCGTTCTCGTATTTTTCGCGCCAATTCCCAATCACATCGTAATTTTCCAACGCGAAACCGAGGGGATCAATTTGCTCGTGGCAGCCTTTGCAATCGGCTCGCTCGCGGTGCATTGAAAGCCGCTCGCGAAGGGTGAGGTGCTCTTCGCCTTCAGCAGGTTTTTCGCCCAACGCCGGCACGTCGGCAGGCGGCGGCTCGGGCGGGTTGTTGAAAATCACCGAAGCAATCCATGCCCCACGCGTGATTGGCTGAGTGCGCTCGGGGCCCGACGTCATCGTCATCACGGCGGCATTGGTGATTAACCCGCCGTTGCGACGATCCGTCACCGGACTGCGTTCAAACCCCATCACGACCGGACCGTTTTTTTTCTTAATTGTCGATTCCGGTTCAGTTTTCAACTCCTTGTAAACCTTTTCCAGCATGATTGATCGATAGGTAAAATCAGAGTCAATGAACTGGGTGATCGGCTGGTTTTCGATGAGCACGGTTTCAAAAAGCAGCAACGGTTCCATCATCATGTGCATGCTCGCTTTGTATTTTGAAAAATAAAATTCAGGAAAATGATTCTTATCAGGCACCGACGAAATAATACGTTCCAGCTGCAACCACTGGGCAGGAAAACTGTCGCAAAAACGCTTCAACTTTTTGTCTTTCAGCATCCGGTTGAATTGCTGATCCAAAACCTCCGACGACCTCAAGGTTCCCGCCTCAGCCACATCGAGCAGTTCTTGATCAGGAATGCTGCCCCACAGGAAAAATGAGAGTCGCGAAGCCAACTCGAAATCGTCGAGCGATTCAGCCTCAGCTGATTTCCCCGATTGGTCGTGGAGGTAAATAAATTTCGGGGAAGCAATCGTCGCGGCCGCAACCGCCTTCATCGCCTCCGTAAAATCGACTTCTAAATCCAGCTGTTTGTGAACATAACCCACGTATCGGTTGAGCAATTCCTCATCGACTGGTCGACGAAATGCTTTGGTGAGAAATGAACTCAACCGCTCTTTCACAACCGATTTAGGATCCACTTCTTTCTCGGGTGGCAGAAAAAACGTCTCCCAAACCCCAACATTTTTCGGATCAAAATCTTTGCTCTGAGTGATTGACTGGCTCAAGGTCAAAAACGCTTCCATCAGCAATGGCGACAGAGATAGATGATCCGCTTGGTTATCGTAGCCATGCTCGGCCCGCAAATCCTGGGGAAATGCTGCAACTCCGGCAAGCCGCGGTTCGATCATTTGAGATTTCCCGAGCGGCCGGCTTCCAACCGAAACGATATCCTCCATCTTTCCGGACTCTGGTTTAAAATAGCCGCCGTGCTCGCGCATCATCCGCTCAGGCAAAGTGAAAACAATGCACTTCAGATCGAACAAATCGACCACGGCATTGTTATACTGAAACCGGTTCATCCGACGAATCGGAGCGTGGGAAAATACTTTCTTTCCGCTGACTGATTTTTCGAGAATGGCCTCGAGTTCGGCAAGAAGCTGCTTGCGAAGTTCCGGCTCGATCTGCAATTCGTCTTCGGGAGGCATTTCCTCAAAATCAATCACATCCACGAGGTCGGACACCAATTCGAGATCATGAGACAAGGCGCTCAAACTATCGATTTCCAGCAAATTCACCCTCCCTTTAACCTTGTCATTCTCGCCGTGACACTGAACACAGTTTTTTTCAAAAATTGGTTGAATCACTTTCGTGAAAGCATCATCGGCCAGCGTCATTCCCGCAGTCGTGCAAAGCATCGCTGCAGCAACAATAGATATGGCTAAAATTAATCTCATCACCGCTATTCTGCCACGTTTACGAACGGTTCAAAACCCCTATTCATGTTAGAAACCGCTTGTAACACACCCTTACGAAACGTATACACAGCCTGTTCTGATACTCTTTTCCTACCTTCTGATACTCTTTTCCTTTTTGATGAAAACCGCCCCTAAACTTCTCCTCGCAGTGCTTTTTTCTGCGTTGACTTTTTCCGCTACGTTAGCGGCTGAAAAAACCAAGATTCTGTTCCTCGCTGGCCCGCGAAGTCATGCTTCGGGAGATCACGAATTCAATGCCGGTTGCCGCCTTTTAGCGAAGGCATTGAATGAACAAAGTGGACTCGATGTTGAAGCATCCGTGATCAATGGATGGCCGAAAGACGACTCGGCTTTTGAAGGTGTCGATGCCGTGATCATCTATTCCGACTCGACCAAAGTCGTGGGTCAAGGCTGGGAAAAAACTGACGAATTGGCGAAAGCGGGTGTCGGCCTGATGTTCATGCACTACGCGGTTCACCCGAGCAAGGAGCAGGGAGAAAAGTATTTTCAGCCTTGGATAGGCGGCGCGTTTGAAACCGGTTGGTCGGTGAATCCGCACTGGGTGGCTGATTTAAAAACGCTTCCTGATCACCCGATTTCGAACGGCGTCACCGATCTCATCCGCGCCTATGACGAATTTTATTACTCGATGCGTTTCCCAGAGGATCGCAGTCAGGTTCTCGATCTCGTCACTGCCACTCCTTCGAAAGAGCGGCTCAAACGAATCATCAATTTGTGGAATGAAAACGGCATCAAAGGAATCGGGAAACCGCAGACGTTGATGTGGGGAATCGAGCGTGAAGACGGCGGACGCGGCGTTGGATTTACCGGCGGGCATTATCACCGCAACTGGGCGATCGATGGCTTTCGCCAAATTGCACTGAATGCGATTGTCTGGGTGGCAGGAATGGATGTGCCTGCTGATGGGGTTCCATCAAAGCCGCTTATCGAAGACGAATTGAACGAAAACCTCGACGACTACGGCAAGCCGAATCCACGAATTCCGTTGCCTAAGGTGGTTGAGTTTATGGCGATGGAACCTGCACCTTTCGTGACAATGGAAGATCTCAAAAAACGTGAGGAAGAAAAGAAAGCGAAAGATGCCAAGAAGAAAAATCAGAAAAAGAAGGCTCCTCAAAAGGCAGCTAAGCCCGGAACTAAAACTGCAGCGGCGTATGAAAGCCCTGTAATGAAAAGCGGCGCGAAAGATCGAATCGTGGCCCTCGATGTGGATTTGAAGAAATCGAAAGAACTTTATTTGGTGGTTTCGAATGAAGGCAGCACCTCACACGACTGGGCTGACTGGCTGGACACGGTCGTTGAGTTTGAAGACGGAACCAAAATGCCTCTCACTGAATTGGAATGGGGTTCCGCAAATTCAACCGGGGAGACACGGAAGAACAAAAATTACGACAACAAGAAACTGATTGTAGGCGGCAAAGAATTCGCCAATGGAATCGGAACACACGCGCCATCGGTGATTCACTATAAACTTACGAAAGCAGCGGTTCGTCTGACTGGAAAAGTTGCCCTCGACGACGGTGGTGCGATTCGCGGTGGAAAATCAACGCCAGCCGAAGTGCGATTCATGGTCTACACAACCGCCCCTCCTTCCGACGCGGCCAGCCCTGCGGCAGCCACTGCTGATTTTGACCCAAGCAGCCTTGAACCTCAAAAAGTGTCGCTCGAGCATTTTGTGCTTCCCGATGATTTGGAAATCTCGGTCTGGGCAACCACACCAATGTTATTCAACCCAACCAACATGGACACGGATTCCGAAGGACGAATCTGGGTGACTGAGGGCGTCAACTATCGCCGCCACGCCGGACGCCGCCCCGAAGGTGATCGCGTCGTTATTTTGGAAGACACAAATGGCGACGGAAAAGCCGACAGCACCCATACTTTTGTTCAGGATTCTGAACTTGAAGCCCCTCTCGGAATCGCCGTGATGGATAATCAGATCATCGTTTCGCAGCCGCCCAGCCTGATCGTTTACACCGACGTGAATCGCGACTTGAAATTCGATCCCGCAGTTGATACACGCCGTGATCTACTGACTGGCTTCAATGGACGTCAGCATGATCACAGTTTGCACGCAGTCACCGCCGGGCCTAACGGAAAGTGGTATATCAATCAAGGAAACACTGGCGCGCAGTTTACCAGTGCGGATGGAAAGACATTCTCGATCGGGGGCCCTTATCAAGGTGGCGGCGGAAAATTCTATCACAACAATTACGACCTCGGCGGCATGGTCAGCGATAACGGCCGTGTTTGGACCGGCGGCTTCGCTGCGCGAATGAATCGAGATGCGACCGACCTGACAATCATCGGTCACGGCTTTCGAAATTCCTACGAGCACACCGTCACTTCGTTGGGTGATGTTTTCCAAAACGACAACGATGATCCGCCAGCCTGCCGAGTCAGTTGGATGATGGAGGGCGCGTTCTTCGGTTTCTTTTCCCGCGATGGAAAACGCACCTGGCAGGCTGACCAACGCCCCGGCCAAACCATTCCCGAAGCTCACTGGCGTCAAGATTCTCCGGGCACCACGCCTCCGGGCGACGTTTACGGAAGCGGATCTCCCACCGGCATCACTTTTTACGAAAACGGTGCGTTACCCGAAAAATACAATGGCATGCTCCTGAGTTGTGAAGCTCGCGGTCAGGTCATTTTCGGCTATCACCCAAAACCTGAAGGTTCAACATTCGCACTTGAACGTTTCGATTTTCTAAAAGCCAATCCAGGTACGCTGTTTCGTCCTTCCGATGTATTGGTTGGTGCTGATGGTGCTCTCTATGTAAGTGATTGGTTTGATCCAGGCGTGGGTGGTCACGCTGACCGCGATGAAAGTGTTTCAGGAACAATCTACAGGATCGCGCCGAAAGAGTTCAAGCCTGCGA
>ERZ887942.2450-NODE-2450-length-11500-cov-11.895413_pt1 | contig 11500 bp, 10 predicted proteins | sample MGYA00521099_ERZ887942 | MGnify/ENA primary metagenome ERZ887942 (study PRJEB32303, sample SAMEA104408605) | aquatic metagenome | biome: Brackish water; feature: Pelagic; material: water | place: Baltic Sea | collected 2014-06-07T06:48:00 | depth 16,251 m ... | reverse complement strand
TTTTATTTATGAGAGTGCTTGGCAAAACAGAAAGCCCTACGACAGTTGTCTTTTACTATATGGCGATCAGTGTTTTAGTCACTGGTTTGGCCCAACCTTTTGTTTGGAAGAGTCTTTCTTATGATTTTTTATGGTTAATGTTGGGAGTTGGTGTATCTGCAGCTATTGGTCAAATGTTAATGAGCTACTCTTTAAAAAATGCAGAAGCTTCTATCATTACTCCCTTTAAATATTCAGGCATCCTTTGGGCTATTATTTTTGATTTAGTGATTTGGAATTTGTCTCCTATTTTTAGCACTTTATTAGGAGGTTTTATTATTACTTTATCTGGAATTTATATTTTTCAAAGAGAAACTAAAAAAAAATCTAAATAAGTTTATTGTTAAATTTGTAATGCCAAATAATTTTAAAAAGAATAATTCCCAGCAGGGGCATAACAATCATAGCGGTTCTTAAAGGTATAAACTCTCCTGCATATCCCAAGCTTAACCCCCCCAAGGTTAAAAAACCAAAGGACATGGTCGACCACCAAGTTAGCACTCTAGCCCTGTAAGAATCTTGCACCTCTAATTGAATGAGAGTTTGACTACCAATGCCCACCGTTGTTGCAGTAAATCCTGCCACCACAAATAAAAAAGAGATAATGTACAAATTGTCAAAAAATACAATCAGGGCACTGACGACAAATCCAAAATACAGCATAGGAAGAATTACTTTTTCTGCTTTGAATCCTGTTTTTTCACCGAGACCCACCCAGATACTACCAAGCAAGGCTCCAAGCCCGGTGGCTGCGGTGATTAACGAGAGACCTGAACTTCCACTTTCCAATATCTCACCGGCGATTGTTGGCTGAATCTCAAGCATTCCCCTTACAAAAAAACCATTCATCAAAACTAAAAACAAGCATTTAAATATAATGGGAGTTTGTACCGCAACCTTACCACCTTCTACCAAGCGATTAAAAAAATTTTTAGTTTCTAAAATTGATTTTTTACGATTATTTAATTTCATAAAAATTAAAATAGGAATTAAAGGTAGGTAGGCTAACAGAGCAATAAAAAAAGTAGTTTCTAAATCAAAGAAAAGAATTAAAAGACCGGCAATACTAGGTCCGATCACCCGAGATGCATTAAAAGAAGCCGCGTTCAAACCTACAGCGCTAGATAACATTTCTCTTGGCACTACTTCCGATATAAAAACCAATCGAACAGGATGATAACAAGCTTGTACCATTCCTTGCGTTATAGATAAAAAAGCCAGAGAGAAAAGGGTGTGATGATTCAAATGCTCCATGTACCAAATGCAGGCACCCACTAAAAATATTAATATTTTCAAATAGAGGCTTGCTTTTCGCATATCCCATCTTTCTGCAAATACAGCAAACAGGGGTCCAAAAATTCCAGCTGGAGCCATTAATGAAAGTGTCACAAAACTAGTCCAGAAAGTAGAATGGGTTATTTCCCAAGTAAGCCAACCCACTCCTATCTTTTGAATCCAGGTTCCCAAAAGAGAAAGGGTATTAGTAATAAAATATAATAAAAAAGTTTTATTTTTGAGCGCGTTCATTTCAATTAATATAATTCAGATTTATACGGATATAGATTTGCCAAGCTATTTTACATAAAAATCTAGATGAATTATTTTTTTTTAAAATTAACTCCCAGATTTGAATTCATAAAAATCAAGAGATAAGTCAAAATATAAAGTGATTAAGAACTTATTTTCAATACAGTCAGAAGTTGTACATATTTTTTTTGACTTTGTCCGCTTAATGCTCTTATCTCAGTTAATTTAATCAAAGTGGAGAATAAAAATGAAAATTTTAAAACAATTGATTGCATTGATGGTAATTTGCTTTGTCCCATCGATCGCATTTTCAGAAAATCTAAAAATAGGAATCAAGGGAGAACCAAGCTCGATAGATCCGCATTATCACAATGTAGGTCCTAATAATATGTTCGGAAATAATATTTTCTCACATTTAGTTGGGCAGGATGAGAATCAGCAAGCGATTCCTGATTTGGCTACTTCTTGGAAACCCATCAATGACACAACATGGGAATTTAAATTAAGAAAAGATGTGAAATGGCACGACGGAAGTAAATTTACAGCCGACGATGTTATTTTTACTGCAAGTAGAGCTCTCAATGTTCCTAAGTCTCCAGCTAGCTTTGGAATATATTTAAAAGGAAAAACCTTTGTAAAAATCGATGACTACACTGTTCATGTAAAAACTGAAAAACCTTATCCATTAATGCCGAATGATTTAGGTGTTGTAAAAATTGTTTCCAAAAAGTACGGAACCAATGCAACAACAGAAGATTACAATAGTGGAAAAGCAACTATTGGAACGGGTCCTTACAAGTTCAAGGAATATATCAAGGGTGACAAAATAGTTTTAGTAAAAAATAGTGATTATTTTGGAAAAAAACCTGAATTTGATGTTGTGGAATTTAAACCAATAAAATCTGGACCTGCTAGAGTTGCAGCTTTGCTTTCGGGAGATGTAGATCTTATTGATAGTGTTCCACCAGTAGATGTCGCTAAGTTAAAGAAAAATAAAAAAATTCAACTTAGTAGCGGTCCTTCTAATAGGGTTATTTATTTGCACATCGATCAATTTAGAGAAGACTCTCCTTACATAAAAGCTATTGGAGGAGGAAAAATTAAAAATCCTCTTTTAAATGTTAAAGTGAGAAAAGCTATTTCTCTTGCAATTAATCGTGACGCAATGGTTTCCAAGGTGATGGAAGGTCTTGCAATTCCTGCAGGACAATTGTTACCAAAAGGTTTCCATGGTGTTTCTCCTAATATGAAGCCAGATCCTTACGATATCAAAACTGCTAAAATGTTAATGAAAGAAGCAGGATATGGAAAAGGATTTGAGCTAACCATACACGGACCGAATGATCGGTACATTAACGATGCTAAGATTGCAGAAGCTCTTGGACAAATGTTATCTAAAATTGGAATCAAGTGTAAAATTGAAGTGATGCCTAAAGCGGTTTACTTTAAGCGCGCTTCCGCAGGTGCTCCAGACAAAACTCCAGAATTTAGTATGATGGTTTTGGGTTGGGGTGCTGGATCTGGAGAAGCTTCTTCTCCTTTAAAATCTTTGCTAGCTACTCATGACAAAACAAAAGGAATGGGTGGTGCTAACCGAGGAAGACATTCTGATCCTAAAGTTGATGCTTTGATTGATAAAGCTTTAGCAACAGTTGATTCTGACGCAAGAGGAAAAGTTCTTGCGGAAGCAACTGAATTAGCGGTTGGTAAAAACTACGGTATCATTCCTATCCATTATCAAGTGAATACATGGGCAGCAAAAGCAGGTTATACTTATCTGCCTAGAACGGATGAATACACGGTTGTTGCTGGTTTACAAAAAAAATAGAAATCCAATAACAATTAACTGTATATAAAATAAAAATCCAGGAACGAATTTCCTGGATTTTTATTAACTGAAACAAAAGTAACTTTAGTTTTAAATAAAATGACAGCATTCATACTTCAAAGGTCTACCCAAAGTATTGTAGTGCTATTTGTCATGTCCCTCATTGTTTTTTGTGGAGTGAATTTAATTGGCGATCCTATTTATATGATGATCAGCCCAGAATCGACCCAAGCAGAAATAGAGCGAACCATTAAAGAGTTTGGTTTAGATAAGCCGGTTCTTGAACAATACTGGTATTTTTTAAAAAATGTACTTAACGGTGATTTTGGTCTTTCTTTTGTCCAGGGAATTCCTGCGCTTTCATTGATTTTAGAACGTTTTCCCGCAACCATCGAACTTGCACTTTTTTCACTTTTTATCTCTTTGGTGTTTGCTTTGCCACTTGGAATTTATGCAGGATTAAAACCGGATCGAAAAATTAGTAAATTTATTATGGCAGGATCTATCTTGGGATTTTCTATGCCAACTTTTTGGGTTGGAATTATGTTAATCATGCTTTTCGCAGTTCATCTGGGCTGGCTCCCTTCCACAGGCAGAGGAGAGTTGGGGACTTTTCTTGGAATTGAAAGTTCTTTATTTACTCTGGATGGATTATCTCATATTTTTTTACCAGCCTTGAACCTGGCTCTATTTAAACTCTCTTCTGTTTTGCGATTAACTAGAGCGGGAACAAGAGAAGTCGCTTTGCAAGATTACATTAAGTTTGCAAGAGCTAAGGGACTCTCAGAATCAAGAGTAGTAAATGTTCATTTGTTAAAAAATATTTTAATACCAGTGGTGACGGTGATTGGACTAGAATTTGGATCTCTAGTTGCCTTTTCTACCGTAACCGAAACAGTTTTTGCATGGCCAGGCGCTGGAAAACTAATTATCGACGCAGTTTACAATTTAGATAGGCCTGTTATCGTTGCCTATTTAATTATTATTGTCGCCTTTTTTGTCTTTCTAAACTTGATAGTCGATATTCTTTATAGCTTTTTAGATCCAAGAGTTAGAATTAAGGGTTCCGACTAATGAGCAATAACAATAAACATGAATTGCTTTCTAAAATTTGGAGCGATTTTTCAGAAAATAAACTTGCGGTTGGTGCTTTATTCTTTTTTATTATCATTCTCTTCGTTGCGATCTTTGCATCGGTAATATCACCAACGGATCCTTACGATTTATCAACGGTTACCATTATGAACTCTAGACTGGCTCCCATGGAGGAAGATTTTTCTGGAAATGTTTATTGGCTGGGTACGGATGGAGCCGGCAGAGATATGCTGTCTGCTATTTTTTATGGTTTAAGAATTAGTCTTAGTGTTGGTGTTTTGTCTGGAATATTTGCTCTTATCGTGGGAGCGTTTTTTGGAATTTCAGCTGCTTATTTTGGTGGCAGATATGAAAGTTTAATAATGAGAATTGTTGATATTCAGCTTAGTTTTCCTTCTATTTTAGTAGCCCTCATTATTTTAGCTGCTTTTGGAAAGGGAGTTGAAAAAACAATTTTAGCCCTTGTCTTGGTACAGTGGGCCTACTACGCAAGAACTGCCAGAGCTTCTGCCTTGGTGGAGAGTAGAAAAGAATATGTGGATGCAGCAAGATGTTTGTCCCTTGGTAATTTAAGAATTATGCTCAGCCATATTCTTCCAAACTGCATACCTCCTTTAATTGTGGTGGCTACTTTACAAACTGCACACGCCATTTCTTTAGAAGCAACACTAAGCTTTCTTGGACTGGGCCTCCCGCAAACCGAACCCTCTTTGGGATTGTTGATCGGAAATGGATTTGAATATGTTCATACAGGAGATTACTGGATCAGTATTTTTCCTGGCATAGCTTTATTGTTTACGATTGTGTCTATTAATTTAGTAGGGGATCAACTGAGAGATATGTTCAATCCTCGCTTAAAAAAATAAACTATGAAACCAATTTTAGAAATTAAAAATCTGAAAACTCATTTTTTTAAGAAAGAGGGAATCGTAAAGGCAGTAGACGATATTAGCTTCCATATTAATGCCGGAGAAATTGTAGGCCTAGTAGGCGAATCTGGTTCGGGAAAAACTATTACTGGTTTTTCTATTATGGGACTAGTGGATGCCCCGGGAAAAATAGTTTCTGGAAATATTGTTTTTAAAGATATAGATCTTAGAAATATCTCACCTAAGCAAATGCAGGATGTTAGGGGCAACAGAATTGCCATGATTTTCCAAGACCCTATGATGACGTTAAATCCAGTGTTGCGTATTCAAACTCAAATGATGGAAACAATTAAAGCACATGATAAAAAAATTTCCAATCAAGAAGCCTACGACAAGTGCAGAGATGCTCTTGGCCTTGTCGGTATCTCTTCACCGGACGAAAGAATGAAAGCATATCCCCACCAGTTTTCTGGGGGAATGCGCCAAAGAGTTTCTATTGCGATAGCTTTATTAAACAAACCAGACTTAATAATTGCTGATGAACCTACGACCGCCCTGGATGTTACCATTCAAGGCCAGGTAATCTTTGAAATGCAAAAGTTATGCAAAGAATCAGGAACTGCATTATTGTGGGTGACCCATGATCTTGCAGTAGTAGCGGGGATCACAGATAGAATTTGCGTTATGTATGCGGGACGAATTATTGAGCAAGGATCTACAGATAAAATAATTAACAATCCTATGCATCCTTACACTCAAGGATTAATCAAAAGTGTTCCGAGCAGAAATAAAAAGGGTGAGAAACTTCATCAAATTGACGGTATGGTTCCTGCTATGTTTTGCCTTCCCGAAGGATGTGCTTTTGAAGAGCGTTGCCATCAAAGAATTGAAAAGTGCAAACACGAACAGCCTGCCGAATTAAAACAAGCAGATGGTCGTTACTTACGCTGTTGGAACGTGGGAGAATCTCATGAAAGATAAAATCCTCGAAGTAAAAAATATTTCTAAAAAATTTATCAAATCCCTTGATAAAACTACAAAATTTATCAACTTATTAGGTGGCTCTTATAAAGAAGAGGTTGTTCATGCTGTAGACAACGTGTCCTTTGATATTTTGTCCGGAGAAGTTGTGGGAGTCGTAGGGGAGTCGGGATGTGGAAAATCTACTTTGGGAAGAATGATAGCAGGCATTATGCCCATCACTTCAGGTAGCGTTTCTTTTAAAGAGAAGCATTATGCAGGTTTTGAAAATGAAAAGTATAAGCAGGATCATAATATAGATCTCAAAATACAAATGATTTTCCAAGATCCTTTCTCATCTTTAAATCCAAGAAAAAAAGTCTTAGATATTATTTCTGAAGCACCTATTTATCACCAGTTAATTTCTAAGAAAGATAAGAAAAGTTTTGTCGCTGAAATGTTAGCCAAGGTAGGTTTAAACAATGATGCGATGCCAAGATACCCACATCAATTTTCTGGAGGACAAAGACAGAGAGTGGGAATTGCAAGAGCTCTTGCTGTTTCTCCAGAACTGGTAGTCTGCGATGAATCGGTTGCAGCGCTAGATGTTTCTATACAAGCGCAAATCATTAATCTTTTTTTAGATCTAAGAGAGAAGATGAACCTGACTTATCTTTTTATCAGTCATGATATGGGAGTGATTGAGCATATTGCGGACCGCATTGTTGTTATGTATTTAGGACAAATTGTAGAGATTGCTTCTACGGACGAAGTGATCAATCACACTAATCATCCTTATACCAAAGCTCTGTTGAGCGGAGTTCCTACTTTAGATACAACGAGAAAAGTGTACGAACCTATTAAAGGAGAAATTCCATCTCCCTTGAATCCACCAAGTGGATGCTACTTTCACCCAAGATGTAAGTTTGCTACGGAAAAATGCAAAGTAGAAAAACCAGTATTTAAAGAAGTGGCGCCCCATCATTTTTCAGCATGTCACCTCAACGACTAAAAAAAGCCCTTTTAGTCTAGATTAAATAGGAAAAGCCAAACGAACAGCTGTCAAACCTGGAAAAAGTCTTTTCGTGGGCATGATCAAAACAGTAGGTTCGTAAGGAGCAACAATAGATTCTTCTCCATCTTTGCCAATCAATGTTCCCTTTGTAAGGTGGTCAAACCCTTGCCAATCTTTATCAAAAACAAACCGATCTGTTTTAATAGTGATAGCTGTTCCTACTTTAAAGAATCTCATTTGTTCTTTATTTTTGGAACTACTTAAATATTCCGCTCCAAATCCCTTTTTCATAATGCCTGCATAATTTAAAAATCTAATTGTCGTTTCAATAGCTATCTCCTCAGAAGATTGTTCCCAATGCTGACCACATTCTACCAATAAAGAATTTTTTTTACTGTTTGGATCTGAAAACCCATCATAATCTCTCATTCTCATACCTTCGGCATGTCCTGAGTCTGTAATAGTGGACATGTTCATGCCAACCGCTTTTGCAAGTTCTCTTCCTTTATCTACCGTACCGGCCATCATCAAAGGCACGCATGGCTTTTGCATAGAATGGATATCCAACAACAAGTCGGCATCTGCTACCGCAGGCAACACTTCGTTTGCTCTTATAAATTCAGAAGTTTTTTTTCTGCTACTATCTTGCAAAACTCCAGGTCCCCACAATCTATTAAAATCTTCCTCCACCCATCTAGTACGGTTTGGATTTTTAGGATCAAAAGCCAAATAGGCTTCAACATTCATAAAGGCAATGGATAATTTTCCTTGAATAGGTCTTTCAGATTGTTTGAAAAACCAATCCGCCGCAAGGGCTCCACACGGTTCATTACCATGCGCAAGAGCACTGATTAATACATGGGGTCCAGGTTTTCCAGAATCAAATGTGTGAACATAATCAATTCCTACATTTCCTTTTTTGTAAGCACTAATATCAGGTCCGGTAATTTCTACAGGATACTCGTTTGCATAATTTAATCTACTGTCTGTCATGATCAACTCCCTTGTTTTTTTATAATCCAGTTTCTTAACTCTTGTAACAATTCTTTTAAATTTTTTTTAACGGAAGAAAAGCCATTATTTTTTTCCCTTGTAACTTCATCCATATATAATCGACGATTAATTTCTATTTGTATAGAATTTTTGTGTATTTGTGGATTACTATAAGCAGATACTAACTCTACTCCTTTGTAAGGATCGTTAACCGAAACGTCATAATCTAAGCTTTTTAAGCAACTAACAATCACATCTCTAAACTCTTTCTCAGAGCTTGTGCCATCTCTATCGCCAATAACAAAGTCTGGACGGCTAGTTCCTTTGGGTTGTTCCGACATCGCAGAAGCATGATTTTGCATAGAGTGGCAATTTAGGTGATAAAATTTTCCATGCTGCTTATACGTTTTATCCATGATTCTTTGAAGTGCTTGATGATAAGGTCGATGACAAGTATTCACACGGTGCATTAAAACACTTGGATGAATTTTGCCAGCATACATTGGCTCCCCATCAGGGGGAACTCTTAACCATATTAAACCAATACCTAATTTGCTTTTTACGGAAGGTGAAAATTGTATGTCACAAATACCATTGGAATCTGCCTCAAGATCTTCAGGAGAAAAATCCTTTTCAGAGCGATTGGCATCAATATAAGACCTCGGAAACTCTGCACGAAGAAAAGTAGCCCCAATTTTTTCTATATTTTCAAAATCAAACAATTCATCCACATATGTATCTTCTGCTTGTCTTAATTTCATAAAGTCTGCTTGATGATGAAAGTCATCAGGGTAGTAAGTTCCGCTATGTGGCGAATCTAAAATAAGAGGAATGGACTGACTGTCTTCACCTAGGATTGTTATAGCTTTTTTGTCCATTTAAAGGAGTAAATAATAATTGTAAGTTTACATTAGAGTGTTTAGATGTGAAATCAATGACTATAAAAAAAGAAATTCAATTACTGATTCCGGAAATGGAAGAGTGGAGACAACACATTCATCAGTATCCAGAGATTGCTTATGAAGAAAAAGAAACCTCAGACTTTATTGCAAAAAAACTAGAGTCTTTTGGAATCGAAGTTCACCGAGGTTTTGGCGGAACAGGTTTGGTCGGAGTGATCCACGGAAAAGATGGAGGCGCTAGCAAAAAATCTATCGGTATTAGGGCAGATATTGATGCTTTGCCCATGACTGAAAAAACAAACCTTGCTTATTCTTCGAAAAACGAAGGAAGAATGCATGCATGCGGTCATGATGGTCACACAACCATGTTGTTAGGTGCAGCGCATTATTTATCCAAAACAAGAAATTTTTATGGAACGGTTTATTGTATTTTTCAGCCTGCAGAAGAAGGTGGTAACGCAGGAGCCAAAGCCATGATCAAGGACGGTCTTTTTGAAAAATTTGAAATAGATAGTGTATGGGGAATTCATAATTGGCCTGGTTTGCCTACCGGTCATTTAGTTGCTCACAAAGGTCTCGTGCAAGCGGGAGGAGATATTTTTATTTTAAAAATACAAGGCAAGGGTGGTCATGCAGCGATGCCTCACGGTAATAATGATCCTGTGGTTTCTGCTGGTTTGGTTATTACTAGCTTACAAACCATTATTTCAAGACAGCTCGATCCTTTCGATCAAACGGTGATATCCCTTACGAAAATTGAAGGAGGGTCTGCTTTTAACGTGATACCAGATTTGGTTACGATCGGAGGTACGGTAAGGACTACAAATAATACCACCAGAGACCGTATGCTAAAGCAAATTAAAAAGGTGGCCTCTGATGCTGCAGCGATCAATGATTGTACAGTAGACATGGAAATTATACCTGGCTATCCACCAACCATCAATGACGAATCCAAAGCAGAGATTGCATCTAATATTTTTGCAGACGCTTTTGGAAAAGATTTGATAAGGGACGATTTTACACCCAGCATGGGCTCAGAAGATTTTTCTTATATGTTACAAGAAAGACCAGGTGCTTATATTTGGTTAGGATCGGGAGAAGATTCTGAAAATCTTCATAGCGTTCATTATAATTTTAATGACAAATTATTACCTATTGGCGCTCATTATTGGGCAACACTTTCAGAAACTTTGTTAGCCAAAAATTAAGTTTATTAAGAATATATTTTAACCAACACACAGCCAAAAAAAATAAGAACAGCAGATACAATTCTGATCCATCCTAATTTTTCTTTTAAAATAAAAACGCCATATAGAGAGGCCAACAAAATACTGGACTCCCGGAGCGCTGCTACGGATGCAATTTTAGTTAGGCTAAAAGCATACACCGCAGGATAATAAGAATATAAACTTAAAATACCAGCGCCGACAATAGGTTTAATTTCTTTGCGAACGATAGAAAAATCAAATTTTTCTTTGCGAAAGAAAATCATAAAAGCTAAATTGAAGACAATTCCATCTAAAGCAAAGTAGTAAGTAATGTACATCAGAGGTTCAGATACACGAACACCTTTGGCATCATTAATGGTATATGCTGCAATAGTAAGCGCTACTAGCACAGCATATCCCAATCCTTTAAAATTAATTTCTTTAAATTTTTGATTGGCAAATACTAATAATAAAATTCCAACACAAATCGTCAGAACTGCAATTTCATTTTTTAACGTTAGCTCTTCATTGAACACAAAAGGAGTGGCAAATAAAATAATTAAGGACGGAAGACCTCGTGCAACTGGATAGGCATAAGATAAATCTGAACGTTCGTGCATACTGCATAAGAACAGTTTGTACAAAACGTGGATCACCAAAGTCCCTGCAAAATAGGGATAAGCGACTGCTGGCAAAGGATCCAAAAAAAAAGTGACTGGGATGAGCAGAATACTACCGACCAAAGTTAAAGCCCTGGTAAAAAGAATTTTGTTATGGGAACGTTTAATTAAAATATTCCAAGCAACGTGGCTAAAGGCAGAAATTAGAATCAGAAAAAAAACAAAATTAGACAATCTCTTCTTTTATTATCCTAATGTAAGCAATCTAGAAATGATTTTGTGAAAGGAGCCATTGATTTCGAAGGGAGAAATCTCTAAAATTTGATCTTTTAAATATCAATCTCTAGTTGTTTTTTTCTATGCAAATCTAAACTTTTCATCTGCAGTTTATGCATAGACTTATCTCAATTAAAATGAGAAATTATAATTAACAATTAAATTAAC
>ERZ887942.2448-NODE-2448-length-11503-cov-5.654001_pt1 | contig 11503 bp, 9 predicted proteins | sample MGYA00521099_ERZ887942 | MGnify/ENA primary metagenome ERZ887942 (study PRJEB32303, sample SAMEA104408605) | aquatic metagenome | biome: Brackish water; feature: Pelagic; material: water | place: Baltic Sea | collected 2014-06-07T06:48:00 | depth 16,251 m ... | reverse complement strand
CTCTCACTCCAAATTTTTAATCTCTTGCTCAACATCGCCAAAATCACACTTCAACATCGATGGAGCAATGATCGGCTTTGAGGGGAGTAATTGTTTAGACATAGAGTGTAATTTCAGATGAACACCTGTTGATGTGTGAATTGTGAGTTAGTAAAGGCGTTTCGTAAAGAGCATTTCTAAAATACCGCTTCACCGGTCTCTCTTGAGGCATTCTGCAATAGCCTTGCTCACACAAGACTTTCAGCCGTGACATTCTTAGAACGTCACGGCTGAATAGGTCTTACATCAGGACGTAAGTCCTTACATATTCGCAAGTTTTGCGATTAAGTCGGCTGTTCGGTTGGAGTAGCCGAATTCGTTATCGTACCAGCTCAAAACCTTGACAAGATTCCCGCCGATGACTTGAGTCCAGCTAGCATCAAAGATACTGCTGTGTGGATTGCCGATAATGTCCGAAGAAACGATTGGGTCTTCTGTGTACTCCAGAATTCCCTTCAATGCTCCTTCAGAAGCTTCTTTCATCGCTGCATTGACGTCTTCAATCGTGACATCTTTGCCAAGAACTGCAACAAGATCGGTGACGGAACCGGTCGGAACTGGCACGCGAAGTGAGATGCCAGTCAGTTTTCCGTTCAACTCAGGCAGAACCTGACCAACGGCTTTGGCTGCCCCTGTTGATGTTGGGATAATGTTGACAGCTGCCGCACGAGCACGGCGAATGTCGCTGTGAATTTGATCCGAGAGGCGTTGATCATTTGTGTAGGCGTGACAAGTGGTCATCAGACCTTTTTCCAAGCCAAACTTTTGATTGAGAACCATCGCCATCGGAGCGAGGCAGTTAGTTGTACAACTGGCGTTAGACACAGTTGTGTGTTCCGGCTTCAGTTGATCGTCATTAACACCCATGACGCATGTCAAATCGGGTGCATCTTTAGCTGGTGCTGAAATAACAACTTTCTTAGCTCCGGCTGCGATATGGCTGTCGTAACCAGGTTTTCCGTCTTTTGCTCGGCTTGTGAAAAATCCTGTTGATTCCAAAGCTACCTGAACCCCCATGTCTCCCCAAGGAAGATCAGCCGGATTTCGTTCAGCGAGAACTTTGATTTTCTTGCCGTTGACGATGATCGTGTCGCCTTCGACAGAGACAGTTCCAGGGAAGCGTCCTTGCGCACTATCGTATTTCAGGAGCATTCCCAACATTTTTGGATCGCTCAAGTCGTTAATTGCGACGATGTCGAATTCGTCGGGGCGAGCAGCCATTGCTCTGAGTGAGATTCGTCCGATACGACCAAAACCGTTAATACCAACTTTAACTGCCACAGTTTTTCCTTACTATATAGACTGGAAGATACGCTTGTTGTTCTTTATTTCGTTTGCGTCTTTGAAAATAGATTGTAACTAGAGCCGAAAGCAGCCTCAAGCAATTGAAGTCTCCTTGAATCGCTCATGCCAAAGTTGAGAAGCAAGCATCGCTCAACATTGATGTAAGTGCTCTCTTTGACTCATTTTTCGACCAGAGATGGAAAATTTGCCAACACTTACTATTTAGAGCAGAAATTTGAGCTTGCAGCACTGGCGAAACAGGGGGAGTTTCCTCTACACTCGTCGCTTCGCAATTTTTCGCGGAAATTTCATGGTGAGATCATGCCCAAAGCAAAAACACATAAAGGTATTGCCAAACGGTTCAAAGTGACCGGTTCTGGCAAGAAAGCGAAGCACCGTAGTGCGAATCGCGGACACATCCTCGGAAAGAAATCGGGAAAACGCAAACGACACCTGCGAAATGGCGGGATTGTCGATGGTGCGAATGCCCGAATGATTGTCGAAGCTGTCCGTCCGAGTCTGTAGTTTCGACACGGTCCCCCGCTTCAATACCTTTCATAATTGAATACAACTGACGTTTTCAGGAACAAGTGTCCAGCAGTTCATGCCTAGCAGACTGCTTGATCAGGTGAAATGCGATGAGAGTTAAATACGGTAAGGCGAGACGTAAGAAGAAGAAACGTATCTTCAAAGAAGCCAAAGGTAACTTTGGTGGTCGCAGCAAGTTGTGGCGAACAGTTCAGGAAACTGTGCTGCGTTCACGTGCCTATGCGTATCGTGACCGTCGCGTTCGCAAACGTGATTTCCGTTCTCTCTGGATCACACGTATTACCGCAGCGGCTCGTGCTCGTGGGTTACGTTATTCGGAACTTATGTACGGTTTACGACTTGCTGAAATCGAAGTGAATCGCAAAATGCTCAGCGAGATTGCAATTCACAACCCAGAAGTCTTCGACGAACTTGTCGCTAAAGCAAAAGACGCAATTAGCAAGAAGTAATTGCTGGTTGAGATACAAATAAAAAACAGATCATTTCGTGATTTACGAAATGATCTGTTTTTTTGTAGACACGAATGACATCAAATGTTTTGCCGGGACACTTAAAGGGTGTGAGATTTTCAATCGTTGGAATTTAGAAAGATTTGATTCTTCAATAAGCTCAAATTGGCGGCACTCGTCTTGATGTTCATGAAATTCTAACAAGTTTCGTGAAATGCTACTTTCCTGGTGTCGTCGGCTTGATTGCGCCTGGCTGTCGCGAAATAATACTCAATTGAAAAATTGCGCAGTCAGTTTAATGTGACGCCCAGAGGAGTTAGGGAGAGATGTCAAACGAGGATTCACAATGGATGTCATGGGTAGAAGTTCCATGGCTTCAGCGATCCGCGGAGTATTCTTCGCTAATCAGGTTCTGTGAACGTCTCGTTCAGAACGATAATTTACCTGAAATGATGACTGAACTGGCGGGTGAGTTCGGTGTTCCTCGCTGCTCTTTAGTGGCACGTGATCCAGCTTGGAAGACGATCGTCTCACGAGGCGAAGACCTTTCATCATTACCAGGTGCAATCCTGGCAGACGTTATTGACCGAGATGCGGGCGTCTGGACGAAATCGGTCGACGATCAACCAGTCATGCTGTTACCGACTGCTTCAAAGGATCAGCATATTTTAGTCTTATCTGGTCCAAGACTCGATGCCTCTCAACTCGCCGAAGGGTTGGGAGTGGCACGTGTTCTCGGTCAGCGGTTAAATGAAATTGGACGACTCAATCGAGCCGAGCAGCATGTCGAGCGAATCCGCACGATGATCGGCATCGCCCATTCGTTTGCGGGCGAAACAGATACACAGGCATTGCTCGAAAAGATCGCTGAGGAAGTTTCTCGAATCCTCGGATCAGACCGTGCGAGTATCTTCATCTGGGACAAAGAAAACAGCCAACTGATAGCCTGTCCGGCATTGGGAGTCGAAGGGGGCAAGCTATTCCTGCCTGACAATAAAGGGATCATCGGCGATACGATCCGAAACGAAAAACCGCTCATTGTTGATGACGCCTATGCCGATTCGCGATTTGATCAAAGCGTTGATAAGAAGAGTGGATACACGACGCGGAACCTGCTTTGTGTTCCTCTCTTTGATGCTGATGGTGAGTGCATTGGTGCTTTCGAGTTAATCAATAAACTTGACGGCGATTTCAATGACGATGATCTCGAATCTTTGAAAGACTTTGGCGTCCAGACGTCCATTGCCATCAAGAACACCCGTGAACTCGAAAACCTGGTTCGCAGCAATCAAAATCTGACAGAACGGGTCGCCAACGGTGTCTCGATCATTGGTGAGAGCGAATCGATACAAGCATTACGAGGAACGATTGAAAGACTCGCTGCCACAGACCTTCCGGTATTAGTGCTTGGCGAAAGCGGAACCGGAAAAGAAGTCGCAGCTCAGGCACTGCATCATCAGGGACCACGGGCAGCGAGACCATTTGTGGCAGTCAACTGTGCTGCCTTGACGGAAACACTCCTCGAGAGCGAACTCTTCGGTCACGAAAAGGGAGCGTTTACAGATGCCCAAGCGACGCATATAGGAAAATTCGAACTTGCCGAAGGAGGAACACTCTTCCTCGATGAGATTGGAGACATGAGTGTCGGCGGACAAGCCAAGTTGTTGCGGGTTCTCGAACAGAAAGTGATCACCCGTGTTGGCGGCACACAAACGATCCCGGTGAATGTTCGAGTCTTGGCAGCAACTAATGCGAATCTGGCTGAAATGGTCCGGGAAAAAAGATTCCGGCAAGACCTTTACTATCGACTCAGCGTCGTGACAATTGAACTCCCCGCACTACGAGAGCGACCGAAAGACATCATGCCCTTGGCGGATTTCTTTCTCAAACGCTTCTGTGCCGATGCCAGTCGTAAAACATTAGACGTTTCATCCGATGCAGAAAAACGACTGCAAATGCACGGCTGGCCCGGTAATGTGCGTGAACTTCGCAATTTGATGGAACGTGTCGCCTTTCTCACGAATGGTGAACGAGTCGAAGTTGAAGATCTGGCGTTTATTCTCAGTCCCCAACGAGACGCTTTTGACGATCTCTCCGATGGAATTGGACTTGCTGAGGCGACAAATAAGTTTCAACGAGAATACATTAAGCGTGCAGTAAAACGGATGCAGGGCAACATGAGCGACGCCGCCGAATTTCTGGACTTGCACCGATCCAACCTGTACCGGAAAATGCGACAACTCGGCATGGAAGTCGACGACGTTAAGCCGTAAAGAACATCAATACAATTAGCCCCCGGTGATCCACCGGGGGGACAACACACTTCAATCCAACTACTAACTAATTTTGTCCCATGCAACACAACGGGAAACTTTACATCGAAACTGTCGGCTGCCAGATGAATGTTCTGGACAGTGAACTTGTCGTCGCTGCTCTGAAGCAGCAGGGATACGAACTCTCTGACGATCCAAAGACCGCCGATACGATCCTGTTCAACACTTGCAGCGTGCGCGAACATGCCGAGCACAAAACTTACAGTTCGGTCGGACGTTTCAAGTACGGAAAACGTCAGCGACCGAATCTTGTGATCGGCGTCATCGGTTGTATGGCTCAGCAAGATCAGCAAGTCGTTTTCGATAAAGCGCCGCATGTCGATCTTGTTGTCGGAACCGGTCAATTGGCTGAGATTCCTACGCTCGTGGACGAAGTTCGAAAGACTCGTAAGAAGACGCTCGCAGTTTCTTTGAACCGTAAAGAAGGCTCGCGCTCGCAAGTTGCTGGGAGTTTTGAAAGTTACGATCCGCTCCGCGATCCGACGATGCGTCCTTCTCCGTGGCAGGCTTTTGCACGGATCATGATTGGGTGCGACAAGTTTTGTACCTATTGCGTTGTGCCGAATACTCGCGGACCGGAGCAGTCACGAGCTCCTAGCGAGATCGCTTCCGAGGTTCGCATTCTCGCTGACCAAGGCGTGAAGGAAATTACATTCCTGGGGCAAACCGTCAATTCCTACAAGCATACTGAAAACGGAAAACTCCACCGGCTCAGCGACTTACTCGAACTCGTCCATGATACTCCAGGCATCGAGCGACTCAAATTTGTCACCAGTTATCCCAAGGACATGACTAACGATTTACTGGAAGCGATTCGGGATTTACCGAAGGCGGCTCGGTATCTGCATGTGCCGTTACAGCATGGTTGTGATGAACAACTCAAGCTCATGAAGCGTGGTTACACAGTCGAAGACTACCGTGAAATGGTTGGGCGAATTCGCGAGTATCTGCCGGATTGTGCCATCTCCAGTGACTTCATTGTCGGTTTTTGTCAGGAGACTGACGCTTCATTTGAGAAGTGCCTGGATGCTGTAAGAGAATTCCGTTTCAAGAACAGCTTCATCTTCAAATATAGCCCACGCCCTAACACGAAAGCTTTCAATCTTTACGAGGATGATGTTCCCGAAAAAGTAAAGAAGCAGCGAAACAACGAGTTACTAAGACTTCAAAATGAAATCAGTGGCGAAGACAACGCCGAGTTCATTGGTCGTAAGGTTGAGGTTCTTGTCGAAGGACCGAGTAAACACGCGGTCAAGCTGAACCGAGAAAAAGAAGAAGCGGAAACCCTCGAACAGGCTGAGCTCCCCGGTTGGCATGGCGGAGCCGAACCGGTTGGTTATCCACAATCGCATCCTGAAGAGAATGACCTCGTGCAGCTAGGCGGGAATAACGCTCAACCAGAACCTCTAGTCTCCCCGAAACAACAACTCGTTGGTCGCACAAAGTGTGACCGCATTGTTGTCTTCGATGGCAACGAACGCCTCGCGGGATCACTGGCGGAGATCTCAGTCTACGATGTCACGCAAACGACATTGCTCGGCGAGATTGTGACGAAGCACGTTCAACCGGGATCAACGCAGTTGCTACCGATTATTATGTAAGCACCTTAGCTGCACACTTTAAGTGTGCAGCTAAACATTCGTTTTGCACCCGCTGTCATCACAACGACCGGTCAATCGCAGACGGTTTTTTGCGAAGATGCGGTAGCCGAAGTCCATAACATGTGAGATCCCAGGCAATCGCGTCGGAGCAACAATCCATGAGAAACCGACAGCGGAGTAGAGCCTGCGGAAGACTTCGACTCCATTGACGAAGGTTCCATCTGGCAAACGTCCATAAATTTCTGCCATCAGTTGATCGTAAGTAATTCCAATAGATTCGGCAGAGAAATCGTCGGCAGCGATATCGGTGAACTGAATTTTATCCTGCTTGTCCCAGCGGCTGAGCAAATTAATTTCACGTTTACACAACGGACATGCTCCGTCGTAGAAAACTTCGAATTCTTTATGCTTAGTTGAGGTCATCTTTCTTAGCCGGACACGTTAAGTGCCCGGCAAAACCTTTAACTTGTTCAAGCAAGAGTCCCGGTGAATGCTTCTTCGTTGAAGCCGACGTACAAAGTCTTTCCCTTACGTATCACTGGTGACCGCAAATTGCCGGTCGGACCAACAAGATGTTTTCTTAAAAGTTCTTCATCAGCATCTTTTGTCTTGAATTCAACAACAGATTTTCCGCGGGCAGCGACGATTTTGCTGACTTCTTTAGCGAGGTCCATGGCTGCATCTGGTCCCAGCTTTTCCTTGTTGGCACTGACAGTTTCCTTCGCTGAGACTGAATGCTCTTCGAGGAAGGCATCCATCTTCTTGCAGGTATTACAGCCAGATCGTCGGTAGTACCAATCTACTTTTTTCGTTGCCATTGTTGTCGTACTTGTGTTTTTTGAATGATTAATGATGCTGCCAGACACTTTAAGTGTCTGGCAAAACATCGTCGTTGATTATTTGAATGAAATTCTAATACTCGTTTTCAGCTTCGTCTGATCCGCCGGCGAAGCCTTTGAAGTCGCTTTTGATGACTTGTCGAATTGTGCGACTGTCTCGCTCTTCGCTAAGTTTGGCGATTGAATCATCGACTGTCATGAATCCAAGATCACCATCAATTCGATCTCGGACAGCGACTCCGCCTTTGTCTTTATCTTTAGGACCGATGACGAGCATGTACGGGATCAAATCCAACTGAGCGTCGCGAATTTTCTTCTTCACGTTCGCTGACTGCCGATCAATAGTTGTTCTGAAACCAGCATTGCGGAACTGTTGCTGCACTTCTTCACAATACGGCAGCATGTCGTCATTCAGGTTGAGTATTCGAATTTGCTCAGGCGCTAACCACAATGGAAACGCCGCTGCAAAGTGTTCGATGAGCATGCCCACGAACCGTTCCATCGAACCGAATGGAGCACGGTGAATCATGACTGGACGGTGAGTAGCATTATCCGCTCCGACATATTCAAGTTTGAAACGCTCTGGCAGATTGTAATCGAGTTGAACGGTTCCGAGTTGCCATTCACGACCGATTGCATCGCTGACCATGAAGTCCGCTTTCGGACCATAAAACGCCGCTTCGCCTTCGCATTCACTGAACTCCAATCCTGACTCTTGAAGAACCTTACGTAGTGTATTCTCTGCGACATCCCAGAGTTCTTCCGAGCCAACATATTTATCGGAGTTTGGATCACGGATTGAAAGCTGAACCCGGTAATTCTCCAGTCCAACTGATGCCAGTACGAACTTCACAAGGTCGAGAGTATCCTTGAACTCCTGTTCAACTTGTTCGGGTGTACAGAACAGATGAGCATCATCTTGGGTGAGTCCCCGCACACGCAGCATTCCGTTTAATTCACCAGATTGTTCGTGACGATAAACCGTTCCGAATTCAGCGAGTCGCACTGGCAAATCGCGGTACGAACGTGGCTGCGCTTTGTACATTTGCACGTGGTGCGGACAGTTCATCGGCTTCAGCAAATAGCGTTCTGTCTGCTTCTCCCACTTTGAGAGATACGCTGCTTTCTCTTCGTTAGTCGCTGACTTTGGGAAGTCTTCAAACGGGCAACCAATATCCTTGGCAGTCGCGAGGAAATCGCTTTCGATCTTCTCGTTGATCTCATCGGAAACCAAACATTGTTTCCAATAATCGATCAGTTGCCCCGCTGCATGTCCGAAGATCGGTGCGAATTGCGAATCGCGGTAATATGGGAAGTGTCCACTTGTTTCGTAAAGTTCGGCACGTCCAATGTGTGGCGAATAAACAGGCTCGTACCCTCGGCGGAGTAACTCCTGCTTAATGAAGTCTTCCAGCAAAGCACGAACGGTTGCCCCTTTAGGAAGCCACAAACAAAGACCAGAACCAACTTCTGGTGAGATCGCAAAGAGTCCATGCTGTTTGCCGAGTGCGCGGTGGTCGCGTCGTTTTGCCTCTTCGACTTGTTCGAGATACGCCTTCATCTGTTTCTTGTCAAAGAAAGCAGTCCCGTAGAGTCGTTGTAAGCCTTTGTTGTTGGCATCACCTTTCCAATAGGAACCGGCAACACTGACGAGTTTGAAGGCTTTAATCTTTCCGGCATCAGGAATATGTGGTCCCCGACAAAGATCAACAAACTCTCCCTGTCGATAGAAGCTCAGTTGCTCATGATCCGCCAATCCGGTTTCGATATGTTCAGCTTTGAGCTCTTGATCGAGCTCGCTGACAAATTCGACAGCTTCTTCGCGATTCATATTGAATCGCTCAAACGGTTCCGCTTCTTTAATGATCGCCTGCATCTCGGCTTCGATACGCGGAAAATCTTCGTCGCTGATCGGTGTGTCGAGATCGAAGTCGTAGTAGAACCCGTTGCCGGTTGTCGGTCCAAATGCGAGACCGACTCCTTCGTAAAGTCGCATGACCGCACGAGCCATCACGTGAGCACATGAGTGTCTTAACACGCCGAGTGAATCAGCATCTTTTGTCGTCAGCAGTTTTAAAGGGATCGGATCGGAAGCAGAGATCTCTTCTAGTGGTCGCATGGCGTCAACAATGGTTCCATCGACCTCGGCAGCAATAGTCGCATTCGCGAGTCGTTCTCCAATACTGAGTGCGACATCAATCGCAGAAGAACCAGCAGGGAAATCTTTAGTTGTCCCATCGGGAAGTTGAATAGTCGGCATGGATTCTTCCATGTTGCGGAGAGGCTGGTTTGTTAAGAATTTTACCAGGTCTGAGATGCAGCTATGCTGGCAAACGGCTCACCAGGAATATATGTAGGGTGGGTGAAGTCCATTATCCATGCTGGTGCGTTTCGCAAGTTCAATTGAGTCAAGGGAGATAGATTTGTGGATAAGAGCTCCACGGACGTAACCCACCATTAATCAGCAACTTGCTTCACACACCCTACAAACTGGCAAACGATTTATGTTTGCACTCTCAGTGTCTTTCTCCATCTGTTGTCGAGCAATATGGCCGCCGGTACGAAGGGCGACAAATCACATATTGATCCGTCAGGTCAGGTTCTAATTGAGAGAGTGAATTGCGTCAACCAAAGTCTTGGACTGAGCTGTAGTAAAGTCTCACATTCGCGAAACTGGAAATTTCGTGTCTTTTCAGCCATCTGAGCTAATCAAATCCCAACCTAAGGATTGCGGTTGTTTCTTACTCTGGAAAGAAATGCCACAGAGATCACCGAGAACACAGAGAAGGAAATTGAATTCGTTTTGAAAAGAATTCATTACTGCGATGATCGCCTGATGAGAGATTTTAGAATTCGGGTTCTCGCTGATCATGCGGATTTCCACGGATTAAAAAGAACGATCATTCGTCTTTCTCTGATCTGTGCGAATCCGTTTCATCAGTGACGATCAGTGTTCTCCTTATTCCCTAAGCCCATTGATATCAATTCACTCTCCGTGATCTCTGAGTCCTCTGTGGCTCTTCAATTTGTTTCAGCCAATGCTCAATTCTTGACAACCTCAGACGGCTGATTTGTTACCAAATGTCGAAGCCAAATCCTTAGATAACGCTGGCAGTTGCTACTTCTGGCGTTTGTTCTTTGTTCGATACTTGGGGTTGGGAAGCGTCGGAATTGGAGCCTGTACTTTTTCTCTCCAGGTTTCCAGCGATTCATACAGTTCTTCAGCGATGATCGGTTTCGCTGCCAGAAGGTTTTTTGATTCTCCGAGATCGTTTTTGAGATTGTAGAGCTCACGGTGACCAGTCTCGAACCATTCAATCAGTTTCCAGTCACCTTTGCGGATTGCCCCTGCTGGAGTTGTGCGAAATGGACCTCCCTGTGGATCGCCTTTTCCCTGTAAGTAACAAGGAAAGTGCCAGAAAATCGCGTCTCTGTCTAAGTTAGCTTCAGAGTTCTTGAGGAGCGGAACAATGCTGAGTCCATCAAGTTCGTAACCTGACGGAGGCGTTGTCCCTGTCATTTCTAGAAATGTCGGGTAGAGATCGATTCCAATAATAGGTTCAGAACATTCAGTGCCTGCCTTGGTGACACCGGGCCAACGACAGAGAAACGGTTCTCGAATTCCGCCTTCGTAGAGCATTCCTTTTGCACCACGTAGCGGAAAGTTTGAAGTCGCACCCGAATGACCTCCATTATCGGAATAGAAAACAACGATGGTATTCTCTTGAAGTTTTAATTCATCGAGTTTCGCAAGAACTTTACCGACACTCTGGTCGACACTTTCGACCATGGCTGCGTATTTGGCATTCTTTTGATGCTCCCCCGCAGGCTTTTTTTGATACTTCGCTGTCAGTTCTTCTTTCGCCTGAATTGGAGTGTGTACTGCGTAGTGAGTTAGATAAAGAAAAAACGGGTCTTCCTGATGAGCTTCGAGAAACTTGCAAGCTTCGTCTGTGAGTTCGTCTGTGAGATAAGTTCCGGGCTTCTGATTGACGAGATTTGGATACTTATAAGGACTGTGATATCCCCCGCCGCTAGGACTTCCCCATTCTCGACCAGCGACATTCACATCGAACCCTTGCGTCGTTGGGTCGGACCCGAGATGCCATTTGCCCATGGTTGCGGTCGTATAACCATTCGTTTTAAGGGCTTCTGCGATTGTGATAAAGTCATCGTTAAGCACTGTCTCATTCTCGATGGGTTCTAGCTTTCGATGTTGGTCATTGCCCCGTCTGGGATCACCGACAGTGTAGATTCCATGTCGAGGAGGATACTTTCCCGACATCAAGCATGCTCGACTGGGAGCACAATTCGGGGCATTGGCATAAGCATCGGTGAAGATCATTGAACCGGCAGCGAGTCGATCGATGTTTGGAGTTTCGTGAAATTCACTCCCCATATATCCCAGA
>ERZ887942.2447-NODE-2447-length-11503-cov-20.797694_pt1 | contig 11503 bp, 15 predicted proteins | sample MGYA00521099_ERZ887942 | MGnify/ENA primary metagenome ERZ887942 (study PRJEB32303, sample SAMEA104408605) | aquatic metagenome | biome: Brackish water; feature: Pelagic; material: water | place: Baltic Sea | collected 2014-06-07T06:48:00 | depth 16,251 m ... | reverse complement strand
CAAACGCTCTATAAATACACTTGTAAAACCGCTATTCGATATTGTTTCATTTGATAAATTATAATTAGCAGCCAATGAACCTGCACCGTTATAAACCTCTAATCGTGTTGTTGTTGTGCTTGTGGAAGTGTCTAATTTTGCATAAATTGAAACAGTATATGCAACGCCCGAAGAAGCTGTAAAAGAAGAAGATTTACGCCAATTATTAGCAGTAGAAACTAATTTAGACGCATTAAGCGTACCGTTAGGAGATATGATTGCGTTTGGAGTTATTGTAGTACCTACATCGCCCCAATTATTAAAATCTTCACTATAAGGCGCATAATTAGTCCTTTGAGGCTCTAAAAGTAAATGAGGGCAGTCTTGTACTACTCCGTCAATAAAAGGATAGTCTAAACGTGGTACGTTTGCGTTTACGGTTTCAATTAAACCCTGTGAGTTTACTCTTGTAGCATCGCCCTCTGCATCGCCTGTAACTGTAAAATCCCCTGCTCCACTATTAGGAATAACTGAATATAACTTACCTGCTTTGTATCCGCTTGGTATCTGAATTAAACTTGCTTTGTCGTATATGCTCATTAATAATAGGGATTAATATTATTTTTAAATAACACTTCTAACCATTCGTCTTCATCTATATATGTAATTAAATTATCTGTATATAAAATTTCAAATGTTTGGTCAGTATTTACAAACCCTTGCGCTTCAATATTTTCTTGAAATTCGCTATCCCATAAAATCCAATAAGTTTTTACTTCGGGTTTGCTTATTTTTATGTTTTCTTTACTCATAACTTTTAAATTATATTTGCCCTCCGTCTGTTATATTATAATTATTTGCTATTAAAGTAGCTCTTGAAATTGCGCCTGTTTCACTATATTGTACACTTCCACAGTTTACAGTAACTCTAATTCCGTTTAAAGGCGCTGTTGAGGCTAAAGCCAATAAAAAACTATCGTATTGCTCTGTTGTCATTTGAGCAGTAGGGCTTAAATGATAATTAGATAAATAAATAAACCCTTGTCCCTCCAATCCTATACTTGAAAAGTTTTGGTTTGGGTCAAAAGTAATAGACGTTACATTTGCATCTCTAAAAGGGTTAATAATTCCAACAACTCTTGAAGAATCAAACCCTGTGAAATCAATAGAGGTTAATCCTGTTGAATATCTTGCAAAAGTATCAAATCTAACTTTATTCCCTGTTTGTTCCGATATTGGGGCTAACTTTAAAGATGCAAACGGTATGGATGTAATCAACGGTGCTTGATACAACGCTCCCCTGTTAAAACTTCCACCCTCTAATGCTTTCCATTCTATAGAAGTGCCAAAAGAATTAATTGAAGATATTTGCGACCTAAAATCATAAAGACATCCTCCCAAATTAGATAAATCCCCCGACATCTTTATGTTAATTGAAGAATTTGAAGAACTCGAAGTGTATGTATGGGTAGCATTTCCCGACAAATTTGTGTCGATTGTTCCATCTCCCCAATCAACAGTATAATTTGTTGCTCCGTAGCTTTGTACCGTTCTATTTAAAGAACCTGAAATAGTAGGGGCTTCCCAAACAAAATCTAACTCCTCTGAATAAGAAATGCCACCGCCACCGCTACCGTTTGAAAGGTTAAAGTAAGCACCACCCCAACCGTTAATTATTAGGCTTCCCCACCAAGTCGATTCGTAAATTTTTCCCCAACCCATTTATATATTTTTTTAGTTTAACTATGTTCTTAGTTTTTGGTTTGTATCTCATAGAACCCAACCGTTAAATGTTGCATCTTTTGAGGGGTCTATATCTTCATTGCTATTCGAGTTATATTCGGGATATTTCTCTTGGTTGAAACACATAAAATCAATAAACCGTCTTGTGTAGTAATCAGCAAACTCCCTTTCTTTGTTTACTAAATAATCAATCTCATTTTTTGATACCGTTTCGCTATTTTCTGAATTGTGTTTTAATACACCTCCGTTTTTTAATTGATAAGCTGCAAAAGGAAGATAGTCAACCATTGCAAAATGTATAAGCATAGGTTGAACGTATGTATTAACCAAAGTCAAATAGTCGCCTGTTAAGGTATCGTTTATAATGTCAGTACTAATTCTATTGTATAAATCAGAACCTAAATAATTACGAACGTGTATCTCTTGGGCTATTTTAATAAACTGGATAAATTTATCAGTATCAACATTTCCGTCAATTATACTGTTTCTTATTAAATCCGTTCTTGATATAAATAATGCTACTGCCATTTTTTTATTTATTTACAAATCCATTGTTAGGCATATCAGTAGGTCTTTGCGCTACCTTTTTGTCGTTCTTTTCTGGAGTGAAACCTTTCTTTTTAGCTTGGTTTACACTTACCTCTGCATTGGGGTTTCCTACATCGGGCTTAACATTGGGGTTTTTAGCTTTGTATGTTTTACGCATCCAAAAATGATGACAATCTCCACCACCTTTGTAAAACCAAATTGAATAGCCTTTTGATTGCTCCCCTTTTTTAGCCCAACCATAATTAACGGTAACGCTATCCATTGATATAATGTCTTCCTTTCGGTATATCTTTTTAGCAGCTACCATTTTTTTACAAAATTCTCGACTATTGGTTGAAGCCTTTAAAGGTGCGTATTGGTATCGTACTTTAAACTGTACGCCCTCTTGGTTTTCTCCGTCTTGTTTGCTTTTTGCGTTTGGTCTTGCAGTTCCTGTTGTAGCTAACCCAATCATTTTATCAAGTGCTTCCTCTTGGTCGTAGTCAACTGGTCTTTCATCTACAAGCTCCCATTCATCAAGGTTTTCATCTTCGCCTAGTTGTTCCAATTCCTCAAACATTTCTGTTTCTTGTTGACTTGATAACTTTACGCCTGTTTCTTCCTCTCTTGTTTCTTCATCATCTACATTCTCTAAGTCTGTAAATTCTAAAGGCTGAAGCGTTTTAAAGTACAAATTAAGGCTTATATTATTAAAAGCAAGTATTGTATCAAAGGCATCAATTAAAAGGTCTTGAAACGGACGTATTACAGTATTATCCATTAATAAGGTAGCCGTTTTTAATTCATCTGCATTGTTTCCTAGTCCACTTGAATCTTTAATGCCTAAAAGCATAGGAGAAACAACCCTGTGTGCAACCATTATTTTTTTAGTACTTTCATCTGAAAGGAATTGATATTGATTGTGTGCATCAGACAATTGTACAGGCGTTATTTCTGCTTGACTTTCTTTATTGTCGTTAAATGCAAGTATAAATTTTCCTGCGTTTGATGAACCGCTAAATTTTTGGGCTATACGTTGTTCGATTAATCTTCTATCTTCCTCGCTTGGCGTTCCGTTGTTAAAGTTAATTAACATACTTGGGGCAAGCCCATTAAGGATATTGTTTAAATGATAGTTTGATATTTCTTCTTCAAGTTCGCTATATTGCAAACCACCTTGATAATCTACAGGGGAGTAATAATAAAACCCTGCTTTGTAAGGTTTAACGTACAAAATTTCAATAGCTTCTTTACTACATCCATACGCTGGTATTCTCAAAGGCTTGTCGTTTGGTTTTGCATTAGCCCAATCAGAATGATAATAATAAGCCTCAATTTTTCCGTCTTCGTTACATTTTTCAGCCCTTAAAGTTTCAACTGGCAAATGTTCAACTTGTGCAATCTTCGTTCTGTCTTTAGAATAAATAACTTGTATAGCACATTGACCCATTAGTTTAAGGTCATACGCTAATCTTCGTACTGCGTCTTTTTTAAATAAAGATACCGCTTGTGCGTATTGGTCTGGTTTTCTATTGGAATCGGTTGCATCTAACCCTTTTCCAAAAATCATTTGACTAATACCGTTTATTACTGCGTTGTTCGTAGGGCTTCCGTTATACCTATCTATAAGATACTGAAAGTAGTTGTTATCAGCACCATAAGAAACCCAGTCTTTGTTTTTTGTTTCAACAATTTTTGGGCTTGTGTACGTGCTTAAATTTACTACTCTTACATCTGAATGACTTACAGGTGCAGTATTAACACGATTTTTGGCGTTTTTTATAGTTTTATTCATAGTATAATATAATCGTTATCAAAAGAAGTATCAGACTTATATACGTCTTTGTTTACTTTGTAATAATCATTACTTGGTTGACTTATTGTTTGGTCTGTGCAAAATACTTTGTCTTTGTAAATTACTTCCGTTCCGTCTAATAAAGTTAAATCATAAAACCTACCCTCAATAAGCGTGTAAGCGTTTGTAACTACTAAATAATTACCCTCTGTTGTAGGGGTAACAGAATAAGAAACCTCTGTATTGGTTGAATCATCCCTTAATTTTAAAGTTGCGCTTGTAACGTAGCTTCTAGGAATAATTTTTATAGTTTGTGCATCTGTTGATGTTGTAAGATGTTTCATATATATATAACGTAATATTTAGTCAATTTTGTACTAATATAACTACAAAAAAAAAGCACCCTGTAATAGAGTGCCTTTTTCAATCAATAAAAACTAATTAAGCAGTTGGGTCAATTTGTGTTGCCGAAGCATCATCAGTAATAACCGTAGATACTACAAAATAAGCAGGAGCAGTTTCTTGACCCTCAAAAGTTAAAGTCATTCCACTTAAATCTCCCATAGCAGCACCAGTAACGATTGTTCCACCTGTAACCTCTGCTCCGTGTTCAAGACCTACTAGGAAGAAATTTCCGTTGTAATCTTCAACCGCTACGTGAGGTCTAGCGTGAGCCAATAGTTTTAATTCCTCTTGTGTTGCTTTATCCAAAAATGTTAAAGTCAAGTTAAGAGTTTGAGTATAAAAAGTTGTTCCGTTTTCTCTTGATGAGTTTACGGTTGTTTCAAGACTTGAATTCCCTTTTACATCAAATTCAAACCAAGTGGGAGTTCCTGCGAATGCAGTAATCTCTCCCGATGAAATAGTAGCAGCACCCAAAGTTCCAAAGTCAGCAAAGTAAACGGATTTTATTCCACCTACTGCCGATTTGCAAGGTACTTTTCTACCAGTTGTTAATACACAAGCCATATTTTTAAGGTTTTAAATAAAAAAAGGGTAAGTAGGCAAACAACCCACCTACCCTATTTTATTGGTTAATTAATTATTAAGAATAAAGAACGATGTCAGCACCGATTCCGTATTGTACTCCTGCGGTAAAGCGCATAATTACACGAACATTGTCTGAACCGTCAAGGTCTCCCATATCCAAAACTTTTACTTCGTTGTGGTCTGAAAGTAGTCCAGTTCCAAAGAAAAGGTTTGATTTTTGAGCAGCCATTGCAGTGTTATCAGCAAGTCCATTAGCAACAAACAATTTAACACCGTCAAAAGACAATGCTCCGTTATTCCACCATTGTGTACCTTGTGCATTCACACCATTAGCACCTAATCCAGCAGCAGCAAATCCACCTAAAGCACGAACATAAGCTCTAGCAATGTTTTGTGAAACATAAATGTAAAGGTCTTCTTTTCCATAAAGGCTGCTAGGAATAGCATCAACGATTTTTCCAAGTTCAGCAATTACGTTAGCAGCATCTACAGTAGTTCCTACAACGTCAATTACAGTAGCATCAGCAGTAGCCAAAGTTACAAGTCCGTCAAATTCTCCTGCGTTAGCATCAACACCACTCCAAATGTTTTGCTCTGTTTTTTCAGCAACTTTTCCTGAAACGTGAGCAATCAAAAATTCGCTAAATTTAGGAGGCAAAGAATCAAATGCAGAATATCCCATTGATACTGCTTCCCAATCTGAATGAAATTGGCTCTTACATAGTGTAAGGTTAACTTGAAAAGATTCGGGCTCGATAACTCTTTCATTAAGGGTTACAGTTCCTGCGTCTGTGTAATCACAAGTTGCATCAGCAATCAAACCAGTTGTTGAAACGGTTTTAATTACTTCTTTAAATTTAACGTTAGGTTTTACTTCAATACCTCCGTTTTCGATTGTAGCACCACTCAAAAGGGCAGCAGAAATATATTTTCCTGCAAACTCTCCTGCATAAGTACTTGTAATAGTTGGTTTAGCCATAATAAATTTATTTTAGTTGTTTATAATTTTGTTTAATACTTTATCCATTGTGGTTTGTGGTCGTTTTTGACCGTACAAATTCAATGATTGTTTTTCTTTAGCTTCGGGATTGTGTTTTAAAGGTTCAGAAGCAGGAGCTGACAATTCTTCTTTTAAAAGTTCGTCTTCTTTTACTTCTTCGCTTAAATCTTCTTTAGGTTCAAGCATTGCTTTAATTTCCTCAATCATAGATTTAACCTCTGCAAGTTCTTCTTTAGTAGCATATTCAGCTTCAACTTTTTCTTCTTCGGCTGCTTCTACTTCTTCAACTTCTTCTTCGGCTTCATCTTCTTTAACTTCATCAGCTTGTCCGATTGATTCGATAATTCCCTCTTCTACTACAGTTAGTTTCATTCCGTCTTCCAACTCATATTCCCCTACTGGTAGAGCAACTTTTTCGTCTTCGGTTACAATAAAAACTTCCTGTCCTGCCTCAAATGATTCTGCCTCTAAGACAGTACCATTTTCTAACTTCATTTGAGCTAAAGAAACTTCTTTAGTTTCCTCAACACCCAAAAGAGTTTTAATTTCTTTTAGCATTTCCATTGGTTTCATAATTATATAACGTTTATTAATTTATATTTTGCATTTTTAAATATCAAACTCTAAATTTACTCTGTTTAATAAGCTTAAAGTATCGTTCGCATTTTCCCTTGTTTTGTTAGCTAAATCTATTTCGGGAATACTATTTGCTTTTATCCCAAGTTCTTTAGCGTTGGCTTCTACTTTTTGTATGTCTTTGTAAAGCTCATTAGAAGCACTTCTTAAATCGCTAAATACACTTTTTTTGTATTTATTATAATATTTTGCATCATCAGCAACTTTTCGTAAAGCACTATTAACATTGTTAGCTGCTTTTACAACTTCTTCTGCTATTTTTTCTAATTGAGAAATTTGTTTCATTCTTGACTTTATGTCATCAACTAAGGCTAACTCAACTTTTTCAGAAGATAGTTCTTCTTTGCTAATTTGAGCAATTTTGCTCATTACGGTTTTTTGTGTTTTCATTTATATATATATTAGATTATTTATGCTTTCTTTTGAATGATAAACCATTGAACACCGTCAGACCAAACTTGGATTCCCTCGTACTCTTTATTTATGTTATAAAAAGAAGTACTTCCGTCAATAGTTTGTCCTAAAATTGGAGTTAAATGTACTTTTGTTGCGTTTGTAAACCCACCATTTGAAATAAACCTCATTACTCTATTTACGTTTTGAGTTGCATCGGGTAAGTTCAAAATACCAGTTCCAGTTGCACCAGTCCAACTTAAACGAATCATTTCTGAATTATCATAAGTTGAATCACTTAAATTTATTGTTTGGTTTGCTTGAAAGGTTATTGATGTAGTAACAATATAATTAACGACTTGACTTACTTTTAATTGTTTAGTATCTCCGCTTTGTACTACTGGTATCAATTCCTCCCCTGTTGGATTGGTTGCAATCGGTAATTGTGATATTTTAGTATTCGCCATTATACTATTATTTTAGTTAAATCTTCTTTTAAAATTAAATCCCCTACCTCTTTAGCTAAAAAGTTATCGGGTATTATTTGCCCTGTTGCTTGTGTTCTACCTATTCCCTGCGCCCATAACGTATCATCGCAACAATCTATTGAATAAGTGTTTGTATCTTTACAGTAACAGGCTTTAGACATAGTTTATATTTTTCGTTTTTATATATTACTTCTTACACTTCGTAAGTCAGATATATTTTTTTGATGCATCTTTAAAATTCTTTCAAACTGACCTTTTATATCATCAGCACGCTTTACAAGTTCATCAGCACCAAGCTCTTTGGCTTTTTGTTTACCATTTTCTGTTATTTTTATTGCTTGTTCTAAAGCTGATGTACTATCGGCAAAATCAGATAAAGCATTTAAAACACTTTTATCAGCACGCTTACTCGATGTTAGTGCTTTGGCTTTTAACTTTTCAATATCATCAAAAATACCAAGTTCCACTTTTTCAGAAGATAGTTTTTCTTTTTTAACCTCTTGCTTTGCTAAATACTCGTTGATTAGCTTTAATGCTTTTTCTTTACTCATTTGTTAGAATGTTTTTAATTTTAGACAATAATTGTTCGGCTTCTTTTTCTTCCGTTAATTCTTCTTTTAAAGATTCTTTAGGTCGCTCCATTTTGTCAGCAAAATAACCCTCTATTGAAAAACCTTTGACCGCTTGTGTTTTTACAAATTCTTCCCACACTTGGTCGTTGTTTACCTTTACAGTACCCATCCAAGTTCCAATAGGTAAATCCATTCCGTATTTAACAGACTTATCGTGTACCTTATCTTCAACAATCCAAGATTCAACCAAAGACAAACCACTCAAACTGTATTGATGTTCAAGCGTGCTATTGTTTTGATTGCCTTTCATTAGATACATTTGGGAGGCTTTTAAGACCGTATCTTTAGAAAAGTATATATAATATTCATCTTCTCCATTGCGTCTATATATAGGCTTGTTAGGTATTAATAATGCTCCCATTAATACTCTACGTTCTTTTGATACTTCGGCAAGTTTTATTTCATCGCTCTTTAATGCAATAAAATCTTCCTCAATCGCTGGGCTTTCAACAATAGAAATTGCTTCAATTCCGTTTAACTCTTCGTTTTCGTCTAAAATGAGTTCGATTATCTTCATAACTATATAACGTAATTAATTGTTAATTTTGCATTTTAAATTGATGCACCCTCTACAATATTTCTATCCATAGATTGTGCGGTAGTAACGTCATTCGAAACTACATAGGCTTTTACTGGTTGTTTCTCTTGGCTTCCAATAGCTTCTGCAAGTTGGTTTGTTCCCCCTGCGCCTACTATATTAAATTGAGGCGGTTGCGACGGAGTTGCTGCGCTTGGAGTTGATACACCAGTTGAACCCCCTCCAGTTGCTTTAGCTTTTGTTTTTGCTACTGCGCTTTTAACAGACTTTATGATTCCTATTCCTTGTCCTATTGCTGCTGCTATTGTTATAATGTTTTGAGGAAAACCAATTTTAGAGGATTCAGCTACGTTTTGGGCTGCGCTTACTCCTGCTTGTCCTACCGCTTCCGCTCCTTTAAAAGTAATTCTTTTTAAGTCCATTATGGTTTCCTTTAACGCAAGAGCTTGTTTTGCAATAAGTAAAGCCTTACCGATGCCAGTTTCAGCGTTTGCAAATTGACTAATAGCGTCAACTACCATTGCTTTATCTTTTATCTTCTGTTTTTCCAATTCGTGTTCTTGATTTGCTTTAGCTATTTTTTCGTCAAGTGCCGCTTGGTCTATACTAGATATTTGAGCATTGTATTCTGCCTCAAGATTTTTTAATGTTTCTTTTCTTTTAATTTCGTCTGTTACTTCTTTTTCAATTAATGCCTTTTTAGCATCATAATCTTGTTTTAACTCTATCCGTTCAATTTCCCTTTCGGACTTACCTATTAAAGCTAGTTCGTTTTGTATGTCTTTTTGTTCTCTTAATAAGGAATTTGTGTTGGTTTGTTGCTCACTTCTAAAACCAGTTATTTGTGCTTCAATTCCTGCTTGTTCGTTAAGGGCTTCTTGATATGCTTTTTGAAGTTCAATGTTATCTTTGTTTTTCGCTAATTCTGTTGCTGCCCTAGCAACCATTAAATCAGCATTAGCTTTCATTTGTATTTCTTGCTCATCGAGAACCTTTGCCAAATCTTCGTTTGCTTTTATCCTTTCAGCAAAACTTTTACTTTCGTCATCTCTTATTTGTCTTAATTGTTCCGCTTGTTTATCAAACTGTTCAATTATACCTTGATTTTTAACCGCTGCAAGTTCAGCTTGTTTTGCAAGTTTAACATTTTCTTTTGCCGAAGTAACAACTTTTTTAGTATAATCAGTAATGGTTTCAGAAACTTGCTCAAAACTGCCGTCAACCCCTGTAACAACATCAACAACTTCTTTTCCTGCTTCTTTTATTGTATCAAATGCTCCCGAGAAATCTCCTTTTACTAATTTAAACAAGGCTTTTCCAGCTAACCCCAAAACCTCTACTAGTTGCTCAAATCTTACAACTACACCGTCATATATTGTTTTTCCGAGTTCTTTTATTTTAACTTGTGGATTTTCAAATAAATCTTTAAAGAAACCAGTAAAAGTGCCTATATTATTTGATAGGTATGTAAAAAATTCATTAAACACAATACTTAAAGATTCCATAGCAATGTCAAGGGCGTCTACAACCTTTTGATTTTTCATTCCTATCTCTTTAAAAACCTCAAATGCTTTAGTCAAAAGAAATATAACACCAACCCCGCTTGTTAATGCCTTTAACCCACTACCTATTTTTTTAACACCACCTAAAGCACCTTTTGTTGCTTTCTCAACACCGCTTAAACCTTTTTTAGTATTGTCGTTTCCCTCTGCAACTTGCTTGTTGAGTTTTACAATCTGTTCCTTTAAAGATTCAATTTCGCCTATTGCCTTATCCGTTTTGGCTTCTAAGTCTATTGTTATTTTTTTTGCCATTTTATCTCTGTTTTGATTTGATTGTATGTTTCCTTTAATGTTTCGGGTAACTTATATTTGCCTTGTGCAATACGAATGTTTTCCGTTTCTCCGTTTGCTATCTTTAGCATTTCTAAAATATTTTGCATCATACTTCGTTCAGTAATTCTATATCACTTTCCCCTGTTTTTAGGTTAGTAGTGATTGAGTTAATTTTATACCTTTGTCCGTTAATATCAAACCTATCCGACAATTGAAAATTTAATAATATTCTTAAAGGCAAAAAGGCTTTTAATTTTGTTAATCTTCTTTTGATGTTAAAAACATCTTTTATATAATTCACATAATAATTAGCGAATAAAGTTTGGGTGTTTACTGTTAAAGAATAAGAATCAATTTCAGCAAAGAAATTTAAAGATTGTCCTGTACCCGAAGTGTTATTTGAATTTAAAGGAATATAATAATTGTATAAACCGCTTCTTGTTGTTTCGGTATCTCTAAAACTTATAAAAGTTGAACTAGGAGAGGGTACAAATGATTGTCTATCTACATAATGAATCAAAGGCGCACCTATATATGATTCTTGATTATCGTCAGTCATCCAACCCCATTGCACAGAAGTTAAGGTTGAAGTATCTCCGTTATATAATCTCTCGTATAACAAATGCTCAAAAGGAAGTTCTACTTTGTATATTGAACCCTCCCAGTTTAAATTTTCCTCTCCTTTGTAATCTAATTGTCCGTACTCTCTGTTATTTAGTTGATTGAATACAGAAGCAAAAAAACTATCAGTACCTTTATTTACAAAACTTATTTCTTTATACGGTAACCCTACGTTTACTGCGCTTGTATTTACATCTACAAATTCGCTAATATCATAAGTATTAAAACTTGAATAATAACTGTCTAAAGTTTCTACTTTTATTATTCCGTCTTGTTCGTATGCAGTTAAATTGAACGTCTTGAATAGTCCTGTTAGAAAATCAAT